>Ga0208459_1001977_pt1 | contig 18184 bp, 23 predicted proteins | sample AD_UKC087_MetaG_FD_184433 | JGI IMG/M metagenome (GOLD analysis project Ga0208459, IMG submission 184433) | Active sludge microbial communities of municipal wastewater-treating anaerobic digesters from USA - AD_UKC087_MetaG (SPAdes) (version 2) | ecosystem: Engineered > Bioreactor > Anaerobic >... | reverse complement strand
AGAATGTCTCCCTTCCAAGGAGAAGGGTCGTCCCGCACGTATGCGGGATCCGTCGCTCCATATTACAGAGATTTTATAGATGCAAGGGTTTGGTAGAAGTTGTTTTTGATAATTTAATAAAAAATATGCGACGGTAGTTCAGTTGGCAGAACGTCTCCTTGCCAAGGAGAAGGTCGCCGGTTCGAATCCGGTCCGTCGCTCCAAAGGAGAAGGTCGTCCCGCACGATGCGGGATCCGTCGCTCCAAAGGAGAAGGTCGTCCCGCACAGAATGTGGGATCCGTCGCTCCACAGAACTTTGGAAATTAACAAGTAACATACCAAATGCTTTACGGTGCTTTATTAGGCATGTTGCTGATTGTTTTAAAATAATCAAGGGGCGGTAGCCAAGGTGGTCACGGCACCGGTCTGAAAAACCGGCTATGTGGGTTCGACTCCCACCCTCCCCACCAGGAAATCTCGCGTGTGCCTTTAGGTACATGCGAGATTTTCTTATGGGAGGAGTTGAGTGAATCGCGAGTAGCGAGTTTACGAGCGTTAAACGAGCAGGTTTACACTATTACGTAGCAAAGCGGAGTAATTGCTTTGCGGAGCAAAACTCCCACCCTCCCCACCAGGAAATCTCGCGTGTGCTAAAAATGGTGAAATAGTAAATTCTAATTTATTAGCTTCTTGGAGTATTTACAAAGCTATTAAGTAAAAGTTTCCAGCACTTTTCCTTGCTTTTATTAATTTATTGTAAATAAATAGGAAAATCTCGTAACGTTGTTCACAGTACCCATCATCAAAATCTAAGTTGATATAATAAAAATATGCTAAAAGACATCTCAATAGGTATAGACAAAGGTGGGAATAATAAATTAATTAATATTGAAAGAGATAATATTCATAACCAACTTCTTATTGGTGCTACTGCTTCAGGAAAAAGTGTATATCATTACAACTTTTATTCTCAAATTATGGAAAATCAGTCTCCTAACGAAGTTGGTTTTATTTTTATTGACTATACTAGATTTGACTTTACTCACGTAGAAAAATCCCCGTATCTTTTAAAGCCGGTTATTGTAGAGGTAAGTGATGCTGAAAAATTACTAAATCAAATAATTGATAAAGAAGTGATTTTCAATAAATACGTATTTATTCATATAGAGGAGAGTGTTTATGATGAAGAAGATTACCCAAAGTTTATTGAAATAATTAGAAAACTTAAGAGTATTGATAATTTATTTCTAACTTTCTCTACAAGCAGGCCACATGAAAGTTTATTTAACAACTTAAACGAATATCTCGATATAAAAATGGTGTTTAACCTTGTTTCAGAATCGGACTATAAATTATTTCTTAATAAAGATCACGATGAATATCCTATGAGAAGAGGGTCTAGGATAGCAGTTGTAAAAAATGAAGAATATGAATTAAAACCAAATGTTGGAGAAGATAAAACCTCGTACGACAGCTTTAACTCATTGATAGGTAATTTATGAAAAACCCACAATACTGATAGTAAAATCTCACCAATGTTGGAAAAGCCCAGATGATATAATTTTGTTATGGTATCAATGGGAGAAATGCTAAATCCTGAAGTGGTTGAACAAATAAAATCCCTTGCTTCTGATGAATCTAATAAATCCGCTGGGGAAGAAAAAGATATTGAAGTAGTGAAAAAGAAAGATCGTCATCTTAAACCATACAAGGAAATACTTGAAAAGGATCAGTCCCTAAGAGAGCAAATTGTGGAGACATTTTCTACCATTCAAAATATACCTGCCGTTCACATAACATCAGAGAGTTTTAAAATGGGCGATCAGATAATATCCTCTGGATTTATTGAAAACATCACAGAAAATGGGTTTAGACCAAAAGATACAAATATAGGTGTTTTTATGAAAAGAGATGGTTTTAGAGAACCTGCAACTCCTTCAGAATTTGTGAATGAACCAGAAAAGTTTTTAAGAGAACTGGACCTAATTATAAATAATTACAGTCACCACGGTATTAGAACCAATAAAAATATTTTGGGACAAGAGTATGAAAATTATGTGGGAATCCCTGTTATGTTGTTAATTGATGTAGCAAATACAATGCTTATACCTGGATCTGATTACGATAATCATTATAAACTTGGAGAATCTGTAAGCAGTGAAAGAATAATTGGAAAAATTGATTTAAGCAGAGAGAATTTACCACGAATTGCGTTAGAGTTCACTGAAAAAGTTGGTGATTACTATAAAAAAGTTCTCAATAACCATAACGCCATATAACAGTGCTGCCCGTTTCTGATAAAATAAATATATGAAAATCAGACTAAGGAAACTTCCCAGAAAATACTTAATAATTTTATTTACACTCCCTGCTGTTATTATATTTGGAACATTTATTTCAACTTATATAAATGTTTCTAAATCATGTAAAAATGTAAAAAATAAATATGGCACAGACTGTGTAGACGGAATGATAAAGACTCTTGAATCTGTAAATACATCAGCGGAAGAGAAAAATCACGCTATTTGGGTTTTAGGAAAATTAGCAGATAAAAAAGCATCACCCACCCTAAGAAGTTTATATGCTAGATCTTTAAGTAAATATGGAGCATTAGACAAAAAAATAAATGAGCGTAAGCTTGTTAAAGCTATGAATAGATGTAGTAAAGATAATTATACCAATTGGATGTACGAACGCGTTAAATGAAAAATTAGATTATGAGGAAAAACATATTTGGAAAGACAAACAACATCTTTGATTTTATCATAAATATATTTTTATTCCTGGGTTCTTTATATTTTATACGTTATTCATTTAAAACAGCTAAAGTTTCTCACCTTTTTCTCTCATTTTTCGTTTATATAATTGCACGATTAATAAGAAAAAGAGGATTTAAATGGGAATATTACGGAGGGGTAACTGAGGCAGGAGTACTTTTAATGTCATTTTCGCTTACGGGATACCTACTTTATTTATTAAAAATAGACACAGGTATTGAAAATTACATATCAAGGGAAGTTTTATCTACGTTGGGGGCGTTGTTTTTAGTATCATTTATACTTAGTTTCTTAGATAGCACTGAAAACACTGTTTGTATCTTCATATCAATTCTTTTAGTTATAACCACAGCTTTTATCGCAATCTCATATATGGACTACATTGAAGCGTTTTTCATAAGAAATACAACCATATCTGGTCTAATTAGAGGATCTCCTTTAATTTACTTGATAGTTGCTGTGTTTGGTCTTAACAGTTTGTTTATTAAAAAAGAAGAGGAATCTGCGTAATATACATAAATTTAACTACATGATAAACTGGGAATATTATTTTATACCTGGCCTGGTCGCCAAGTGGTAAGGCAAGGGTCTGCAAAACCCTTATCGCGGGTTCGATTCCCGCCCAGGCCTCCAATATTACGTTGGAAAAAACTATGAGTATTTACCTTTAAATCTACCAGAATCCTCTTGGCTTTTATTTTTACGTTTTTCAAGCTCATTGCTGAATTTATCAATAATAAGGATATTTTCTCTCCAGAGTTTGTTTACATTTATATATCTACCATTTTCTTCCCCAAGAAACTCTTTTGGAAAACCCATGAGAGCCTGAAATTTGTAGTCTTCTGGCTTATAAATCAAGTATCCCATTTGAACAATTTCTTCCATAGTCCCATATGATGTAATGGGCTCTCGTGGATCATATATATTATCTATATAGATGTTCCCTTTTTTATCGTATGCCATAGCAAAAACCAACTCATCTCCTTCAGTACTATTTACTTTATATTCCTCTATTTGTGTATTGTCACCATTAGAGCTCTTTCTTGTATATTTACCAATACAATTTTCCTCAGAAAAGTTGGGGATAATTGATTCTGGGATGTTTAACTTAAAAAGATCTTCTATAAGAGCAGATATCTCTCTATCATATATTTGGGCTAATCTTGCAACGTTAGGGTCAGAATTACACCCAAGATCATATATAGTAGCTTTCTTTATTTTTTCATAAATTTCTGGGTTTTTACTAGCTTCCCCAATGGCTTGTTTTAGTGTTCCTAAATTATCACTTTTTTCCATTCCCTCTAACCATTTATAGAAACTTCCATCGCAAGTGTAATCTCTTTTTGCATTTGCACTTACTACACAGTAATTGTAAATAGAGGATATGCTCTGACAATTTCTTTGGTATTTTGCCCATTCTGGATTTTTCAGAAACTTATATTTTTCCGTAAAATTATTTTCCTCAGAGTATCTATTATGTTCTTGTGGTAAGTAATTCAACGGATTAAGACTGTATTTATCCCTAGCTTCAGGTAAATTATCAAGAGTATTGTGTATTCTCTTATCTAACTTCGAACTTTGCACGTAGTGATGTCGTGGGTTATCCTCCTGGCCTTTCATAAAATGGCCGTTTGGTCTTAGTCCTGGAATAGCCCTCCATTGGTCATCTGATTTTGATTTGTAAAATACCCTTGTCGCATATTTATTTTGGTTATATTCATCTTTTGTAAGAGCCATAACAATATTACGACCGCCATCAGGATCTTGGTATACTGAAGAAAAAATAAACTCTCTATCGTCAAATTTTTCCGCTTTAACAAATATTTTTAAAAGATCTCCCTCTGTTTCAAGATAAATATCTCTTACAGATTGGGGTTGAGAGGTCCAGTTTGATTCAATATCTCTAGAGAGAGGTGATTTATTAACCCCACGAAAAACCTCTTGGTTCTCTGCTATGCATTTATTCAATTTATATACGGATGTGTTAGTCACAAAAAATGTTTCTCCTTTATCTAATACAATTTCGCTGACCTGTGATGTGTGAAAACCATCTTCAAAGAGTATAGCCCTATCCCTATTTATATCTTCAGCTAAAAAACCTTCTATAGGTTTACCAACAGGAACACTACTCGTCTTAAATGACCACACTTTTTCTATCTCTACAGCATCTCCTTTTTTTGGTAAACCCATATCAGGCCTTTCCATACTTTGCCCTAATTCATATGTATTTGTATTCCCGGGATTCGCAACAGGGAAAGTATCCATAGGAAAATTATATATGTTTAAAAATGTATAAGCACCAATAACTTTTGTTTATAATTAACTTATGATACAACTACCAAAATTAAAATATCGATTTTCTGATCTCGAACCCTATATGGATGCTAAAACTGTAGAAGTACACTACACAAAGCACCATCAAATATATTTAGATAAACTTAACGCAATTATTGAGAAAGAGTCCTCTCTTCAAAACAGAGAGTTGGAAGAAATTTTAAAGAACATATCTTCAGTTAAAGAAGATATTAGACAAGGTGTTATAAATAACGGGGGAGGAGTGTTTAATCACAACATTTTGTGGGAAGCACTTACTCCAAATTCTAAATATAATTATCAAAGTAATATTGCAAAAGAAATAGAAAAAAAGTTTGGGAGCTTTGAAAATTTTAAAGAAGAATTTACCAACAAAGCACTTGGAAGATTTGGAAGTGGTTATGCTTGGCTTGTTAAATCTGGTTCAGAAATTGAAATTATAGATACCTTAAACCAGGATTCTCCTATTTCTATTGGAAAAACACCTCTTTTATGCATAGACGTTTGGGAGCATGCCTACTATCTTAAATATCAAAATAGAAGAGCGGAGTATATAGAAAATTGGTGGAATATTATTGATTGGGAAGTGGTAGAGCACAGGTTTAGCAACGGATAAATAAGAGTATCCACACCAATTTGCACTAAAAAAGAAAAGGTCGAGAAATTTTTGTTCCTCGACCTAGTACGATGTCTCTAAATGTTCTTTTTTGAGGATTGATAAGTTAGAAGGAATCGCGCTTAATAAATTTATGTAATAGTCCCACTAACTATCACCTCAATTTGCCGCCATTTTGTCAGGCGTCGCTCCCTGCGACTGTGTAGGGTATTTGGCTACACTAAACCCGGGCACGGCCAACAAGATGCACATTAGAAACTCGTAGCGCAAATTATACATATTTTTATTTTTACGGTCAAATGGTAGAATGTATCGGCAACTTGCTATTATTTAAATAGAACGAGACTTGGCGAGTTGAAGTTGAAAGATAATTGAAATAAATGAAGTTGGTGTGGTTAGTTCCTGTTAAAGTGTATTCGGTTTTAGAAAAATTTGGGTCCGTAGCTCAGTGGTAGAGCGCCCGGTTTACATCCGGTAGGTCCTTGGTTCGAATCCATGCGGACCCACCAAATTTTTGCTCATTAATAAGGTCGTAGGTTTGAATCCTTGCGTCAATGCGTGACGAAAAAGGAGGCACAGGAACATAGCGACCAATAAGTTTTTCTACTACCCACCAAAAACATTAAGATATGCTAAGAGATTTAAATATTTTACTATAAATTAAAAATCCCCTGAAAATTTCTAATCAGGGGATTTGTTTGATCTTTTCCTAAAATCCAGTTTTAATTGCACTGGTTTTGGTTCAGGAATTATTCCTTCAGAACTCTCAGGATTTAATACACTTTGTAAATTATCACTACTTGATATGTTGGTATTGGTTAACCCTCTGCATTCAACAGCGTAATCACACAAAGCACAATGTCTTCCAACGTGTCTTGGAAATGACCCATCACGTACGTTTTTAATAACATGATCTATACTTTCCCTTAAAACATTCTGAGGACCCTCAAGATCTCCCTTAACAACAAACATGTTATTTTTAGGAAGTTGCAACTGATAAAGAATAAAAGCAAATGGAAACTTTTTGGTATGCTTTTGAATTAGTAGAGCATAAGCTGCTGCTTGAATATCCAATTGAATACCTATTTGCTTTCTTATTCTATCTTCGTCTGTATCAGTGTCGTCCAAATTATAATCTCCCCACCCAGTCTTTAGATCAACAACTATAGTATCTGAGTAGTTTTCTAAGAGAGTGTCTCCAGAAAATAAATCAGGGCGACTTTTTTTCATCCAGATGGGGCGTGCATATCTTAACTGGTCAATGACACCAGTAAGTTCAATACCACAATCCAAAGGAATTGTATACTTTTTTTCAATATGTATTGGATTAGGACTGTTAATATTATCTTCCCAATAGTTTTTGATGCACACAAAACCAATGGCCCCGTATTTGTCAGCTAGATTATTGTCAGATCTTATAATGTTACTCTCGTTTCTCTCTAAGGATCTTCTCCATGTATCAAACCAAGCTTTTCTAGCTGAATCAATACTTTTGTACCAAAATTTCCTGTCGTTTGGGACATTTTTGTACAATCCTGCAATGAATCTGTGAACTTCGTTCCCACAAAGTCTGGGGTAATCTGTTTTTAGCGGTATGTGTAATACGTATAAAAAATACCAACTCATAGGACATTGGAGGTATTTTTTGATGGAAGACACACTTAACTGTAAAACGCCTTTTGGTCTAGCCATTTTCTCTCCTTTTCTTATTTAGTTTTCAATTAGTGGTTACTATATATACGTTTTTTGGTGTAAAATCAAATTGGAATTGGTATAATTTGTGCTTCACCGCATGAATTTTATTGTGCAGTTTTGAAGATACAGGTTTAGTTTGTTTCGGTTATTAGTGGGGGATCGTCTAATGGTAGGACGCCGGACTTTGGATCCGTTAATCGGGGTTCGAATCCCTGTCCCCCAGCCAGTAATTTGGCAATCAATCTTTTAGGTTGGTTGGCAATTTACTTGTTTTGGATTAAACGGAATTCGAATGGCGGACCCCGCATTTTGCGGGGGAGGCATGCCGAATAGCCACAGAGCTCTAGGAACGAAGTGACGTAGAGATATGTAGTTATTAAACAGAGATCATGCTAGGGAAACGAACTCATAAAACTCTTTTTCGTAAAGTTTGAATGACAAACTTCTTGTGTTTTTAAGATGTTCAAAACCTGCTTCTGTACTCTCAACATATTCTTAGTTAGTTGTATTTTCATTCTTTGTAGAACTTATCTTTTAGCCGTTTTATAAAATCATCAACACTTAAGGCAGGAGTGCTACTTTCAGTTAAGGAGTACTCAACAAAATTATTAAAATAATCACTTGATAAAATAAACCTCGGCAAATAAATCGACCGTTTCTTTATTTGGTTTTCAGGTGGTATATCTAAAGTTATGATTGTAATATCCGAACTTTTAAGCATAATTTCTCCAATACCAGTTGAATTTTACCACATTCTACGAATGTAGTTTTACCCTTATATCTGTCGGAGGTTGTGATAAAATAGCTTCGTGAACAGAAATACAAATAATCAAAACTTCTTACAACAAATATTTGAAAATTTTGGAACTTTTATAGCTTTAGTAACACCTATTGCTCAATACTTATTTAGAGACGAGTTTAGTGCGATATTAAATATTGGTGAAGATACAGCACTATTTAATGCATTTACCCTTGTTGCTATTGTATTTGGATTTACTATAATTCTCGGATTATTTGCAAACAAACAATTTTTACATACTAAATTGTATCTGAATCAAAAAGAAAAACGTAAATATTTTGAAAGTATACAACCAAAAGTAGTTACTGAATCTGAAACAAATGAACAAGAACATAAATTTGTAGAAGAACCCTTTTATCTTGATGCAAATAAATTTGCGTTCCTCTCACTATTTATCAGTGCGATCTCATTCTCACTCATTTTTTATTCCCGTATCCTCTGACCAAGAATATTTCATATTTAGTATTTATGTTATCTGCCATATTTACTCTGACAGTTTTTGTTTTAAAGATTTATCAGTTCGAAGAATGGAAGATTCAAGAAGATAAAAAGCTATCAATAATTAATGAGCAAATACAAAAATACTTTTCTAAACCAATAAAATACTATGCTACTGTTGAAGATACAAAAGATATTTTTAATCAATATAGATTATTTTTTATTGAAGTTGAGGGTGTCAAATATAAAGTTACTAGCGACAGAAATAACCCTAATAGATTTTTCGAGGTCATAGAGCTAACCAATAATTAATTTCGATATCATTCAGCCAGGGCTTGATTTATGCTAGGTAAGATAGAAGCTGAGGAAACTGCAAAATTTAAGCCGGTGAGCGAAGTTCCCGAAAGTGAATCAATTTTTTCTCCAAGAGTAACTATACCAAATATTTGACCACACCTATTAACTAAGGGCCCACCACTATTTCCAGGATTTACAGGTGTATCGGTTTGAACGAGATCTACGCCTTTATCTGGAAACTTAATCAATGATGAATAAGAGCCTTTTGAGACAGATATAGGCTCTCCACCAGCAGATCTTATAATTGAACCTGGATAACCTATCGCAAATAGTTCAATACCTTCTTCAAATGATGTTGGGTCAACAAATTCTACATGGTCATACTGCGTAAACTGACCAATAAGAAGAGCAGAATCAAGATCTTCTGAAAATTTGTATAATGTCGCACTTGAAACTCTCTCGTTTGATTCCCGTATTAAAATATTTGTTTCTCCTTCTACTACATGATAACTAGTTAACACTAGACTATCTGATATAAGTATACCTGTTCCTGTGCTATTGTCAGATAATATCTGAACAGTATGTTTTTTTATGCTATCTAGAGATCCCTTATTGTTACAATCTACACGATCACTAGAGAACCTATAATTAAGTTGATTATACTCAATTGTATCTGATGACATGAAAGAAATATTAAATAATATTGCGAAAAGAACAAAAACAAAAACTGGCAAACCTAAAGATGTAAAAGGCGAAGCTAGGGATCCCAACACTACAAAAATATTAGCTAGAGTAGAGTGTTCGCTACTTTTAACAACTTGGTAATTAAAAATATAATCAGACACTAATGATGGGAAAAATAGTAAAAATAAAAATCTTCTAAAGAAATTGTCATTCTCTGCATTCGCACGAGTTTTGGTTAGAATAAAACCTAATGAATGCTTTTTGACTAAAGTAAAGATAGCTATATATATAAACCAAATTACCACACCCATTAAAACAACTTGAACCTGTTGCTGTCTTACTTCAGGAGAATCTACGGCAAAACCTCTCTCAGCAAAAGTAGCTTGGTCGTGACCCCATGCTATTACAGTAATTAAATAGATGATAGCGACGAAAACTAAATCTATAGCTATTACAGGAAACCTTCTAAACCAATGAGCTTTAGTTTGCCGCATGTAGTAATGTTATTACAATATTCTTACTTGTTCAATAATGCGTATCAATAAAAGTTCCAACTAAATCCCTGTCCCCCAGTCGAATTGAAAATCTCAATTTACTATTACTATAATTTGTCTATACTTTCATTAAATGATAATCAAAGTAACAGCCCATTCAAACTCAAAAAAACCAAGAATAGAGAGTGATTCAACACAAGATATGCATATTTATGTTAGAGAACCTGCTATAGAAGGAAAGGCAAATAAAGCTGTTATAAAAGCCCTTTCTGAATTATACAAAGTCCCAAAATCCAAAATATTACTTAAGTTAGGGTCTAAATCAAAAGTTAAGATATTTGAAATAGTGCAGAAATAAGCTCCTCTTTCTATTCTGCTTCAGCAACTAAATATTAAGTATTATAGGTTTACAAAATTTGGATACTTTGGTAGCATGGGCCAAAACTCATTAATATAGAAGAGGAGATTACTATGGGAAGTAGGGTTATTAAAACCACTTTCGATATTCATCTTAACATCGAAATTGAAGCGGTGGAAGGAAGTGGTAATTGTAGAAGTGTAATTGTGACACACAATCCTAGTAGGAAAGGTGTGCTAAATGTTTCTCTAAAAAACAGGGATGGAACGCTCAATCATTGTTGCACCATCAGTATGGATATCACTGAGATAAGTTGGTTAGGTAATGATAAGAAATTAGTCTTAAAATTGGAAGGGCTGGATCATATGCTTAGTCTTATTATACTTAAGGGTGATAAGATAAAAGAGAGCCATTATATCTGTCCTAGAGGTGGGGCGGGAAGCGCTACGAAAATGTGTAGTAGACTCATTATCTTTGATTTAGCTTTATCAAGGATTAGAATTCAAGATTTAGCACTTGGCATACTGTTTGAGCTTACCTAAAACTCTAGCATCAATTACTCTAAAAGGCGTGTCTCCAGACATGCCTTTTATCTCCTTGTAATAGAATTCAAAATAATGGAAAACGATTACAACTTGAGTTTTTTGATACTTTCTACCGTCAACCAAGCAGAAGAAATACCAAAACCTGTCTTATCTATGTTAAATGGTTCAATTTTTTCAACGTCACTAAGAAAAACAAGAATACAGTAATTCTTCTTTATCTGTTTTTTAGCCCAAGAGGACCATTGTTCTTTGGAAGTACTCGGTGAAATTTCATGACCATAATCTTTTACAATCTCTTTAATCAAATTAGTATCCAATCTATCAAATTGAAGTACTTTTTTAACTTTTGCTTTTGCTATAACAGGACTACCAGATTCTTTAAAATACACTACATCATCTCTTTTTATTTTATCCCAAGGACTTATTCTATTTACGTACCATCTAGACTCTATGGTTTTTCTCCCATCCAATATATCACGCAACAAATTATCTCCTTTGGAAATGTTTGCTTTTCTTAATATTGCTACATGATCCATAAATAGATTTTAGCATCCCATAGAACCATGTAGTTTCATACTAATCGATTAACTCACTCAAAATAAAAAAAACCTTTTCTTTAAAGATAAAATTCTAAGGACACTTTCATCTATCAAGGATTCAGGAATCTCCCCATCTTTAACGGCATTCACAACATACTCATACCCATCTGCATATTTTTGTGGGGTAGAGGTGAAAAGAAGAATGTCATTTCCAGCTAAAATAGCTTGTTTTACAATTTCTTCGGTAGATAGATTATTCTCTATAGCACCCATTTCTAAATCATCAGTAATAATCACACCTTTAAAATTTAACTGATTTCTCAATATATCTGTTATAAAAATCTTTGATAAACTTGTAATATTATTTTCATCCACATTAGGATAAAGCATGTGACCAACCATAATTGGAGTATTTTTATCAATGGCTGTTTGAAAGGGAGCAACATTCATCAAAATATCATCACTGGTAAGTTGTGAAACTGGTAAATCAGTATGAGGATCTACTTCAGTGTCAGGGTAAGAAGGATAATGCTTGGAAACAGGGATTATTCCGGACTCAATATAACCTTGGGTCATACCGTTTCCAAAAGTTGATACATCTCCCACATCACCTCTAAAAACTCTATCGTATAACACTGAATTTTCATTTTTAATAACGTCTAATACCGGAGAAAGATTCATATTAAATCCTAGTTCTACTAACTCGCTCCCTCTTCTTTTTCCCACAGAATAAGCCGTATCAAAAGAATTTATGGATGGTTGATCTGTTAATTCATTCACACCATCAACTTTTACTCTACTAACCACACCTCCTTCTTGATCAGCTGCTATAAAAAGGGGAATAGCTGGCTCTGTTTGGTTTGATAGTTCCTGTAAATTTACTATCAAAGTTTTCACTTGATCCCTGTCTTTAATATTGTATGAAAATAAAATAACGCCCCCTAGATTTCTCTCATTTATCAATTTAGTTATATAGTAATCTGGTTCAGTCCCCCAAAAACCAATCATAAACATTTGACCTACTTTTTGTTCAGTAGATAGCTGAGATAAAACTTCTTCCAAACTAGTAGTCCCTAAAGAATGGGTGCTTTCTTCATTTTGAATAGTTTTGTTATTAGTAATAAAAAAGAGAGCAGCACCAAAAACAAGGGCGAGCAGTATGACGGTAAATTTAAGTGTAAATTTTCTAGTCATAACTATATTGACTATATCATTATTTATTTAAACTGGTCTGAGACAACATAATTAAAAACAGAATTATTTTGATAAAATTATTTTGCGAAGATAGTTTGCACGTAAAATCATTTCATATTCAATTAGAAAGCTATAAGAAATGATAAAAAATATAAGCACTAAAACAAGTAAAAAGATGGTGATAACCAAGTCGGACTACATGGCGTTTTTAAAGCATCCCGCGTGGTTATGGTTAAGAAAGTATCAAAAAGGCAGACTACCAGCTACTGACGAAAATACACAAGCTCAGTTTGACGCGGGGCACAGCTTTGAAACCTATGCAGAAAAACTTTTTCCAAATGCATTGAAATTAGGATTCAGGACCTACAATGATTACAATAATTTACCTCAACGAACCGAATTAGCATTTGCAGAAGCTGAAACTATCTTACAAGGAAGAATTGAGGTAAATAACCTTACCTGTATATTTGACATTTTAACCAAAAATAACGATGGATCTTATAGATTAATTGAGATAAAAAGCAGTACTCAAGTAAAAAAAGAACATAAATATGATCTAGCTTTTCAAGTTTATGTACTAGAACAATATGGGCTAAAAATCAGCTCTGTATCAGTAATGCATGTAAATAACGGGTATATTAGGCAAGGTGATATATCCGAAACAACTTGTAATAGAAACCGATGTAACAAATGATGTAAAAGAATTATTGAAAGTTACATCACAGAAAATAAAAGAAGCATTTGTAATTCTTGAATCTACAACTATTCCAGACATCTCACCAAGATATGCTAATCAGCTTGTTGTTAAGGGTGTTACATGGTTCAAAGAGTGGATGAGTGTCTTTTGCCATCTAAACCCTGATTTAGATAAATACAGTATCTATAACATGATATATTTAAACCAAAACCAAGTTGCATTGTTAGAAGACAGGGGGATAACAAGCATAAAAGACATGCCAGAAGAGTTAGCTCAAGAAAAGCAGTTGTTGCAAATAGACCTTATAAAGTCTGGGGAAAGAATAATTTTAAAAGATAAAATTAAAAAGTTTCTTGATTCATTCCAATATCCAATTTATTTTCTTGACTACGAAACATTATCATCAGTAATTCCATTTTTTGATGGGATGAGCCCGTACAAAGATTACCCATTCCAATATTCTTTACATGTACTAGATAAACTAGATTCGGAAGTCAGACATACTGAATATCTACATTTAGAGAATTCTGACCCAATGCCAAGTCTACTTAAAAAATTACGAAAAGATATTGGAGATACAGGAACAATAATAACTTGGAATATGGGTTACGAAAAATCTTGTAATGAACAAATGGCAAACATGTATCCACAATATAAAGAGTTTTTAAATCAACTCAATGATAGAATTGTTGATTTAATGACCCCGTTTTTTGAAAAATGGTTTGTTGATAAAGATTTCTTTGGCAGTTCCTCACTCAAAGTTGTTTTACCAGTAGTAATCCCCGAGCTTGGTTATAAAGGAATGGATGTTTCAGATGGGTTGGAAGCACGTAGAATGTGGACACAAACTGTTTTAGAGGATAAGAACCAGAACAACAAAGATGAGATTATTAATGATTTGCTTAAATATTGTGAATTGGATACTTTTGCGATGGTAAAGATATTTGAATTGCTTAGAAATTTATAAATGTGTGATAGTATCCATATTTTTAGAATTATTAAAATACTTTAATACACACTCAACAAACACTTGAAAAACACGACAGCAATAAGTACAATAGTAATAACTCTACATTTTGAAAGGAGAGTAATAAAATGAAGAGAGGAAAAAATCGAAAGCCTGAGTAGCTACGCTAAAAGGCAAAAAGCAAACTGAGTAGTAAACTTATTTGTAAGACCCCAAGACGGAGTTGCAAAACACGTTTTGGGGATTTTTTAATAAATGAACAACATCTTTAATATAAAAACATCAGAAAACGAAGGGCTGGAAAAAATATACGAAGAAGCTATGAACGAATTAAATGGCTTCTTTAATATGAACTGGGTTATAAACAAACCTAAAATAATCATTGTTGACGATAGAAAAACAATAAACGCCCTAAGAAACGAAGAAACACCTAGATGGGTGGTAGGTTGGTCCACAGGAGAAACAGTATACATTTTAAATAAAAATTCTTTTTCAACTGAAAGTAGTCACGACGACTACTCTGAAGATGATTATGAAATGTTAATAAAACACGAATTAGCTCATTCCTTTTTTAAAATTATGACAGGCAATAAAACCCAACCTAAATGGTTATGGGAAGGAGTTTCAATATTAGCATCAGGTCAGGCAGAAGCTTGGGAAAAACCATTAGAGCTAAAATCATTTCTTGATGAAGAAAACATTTATAAAGAAGCTGGCTATGCACTATTATTGATTTCAAATAAGTACGGTAAGGACAAAATTATTCAACTTTTAAAAAGGTTCAAAACATACCAAGGAGAATTTCCAGAGCTTTTTCAAGAAGAATTTGGTGCACCGTTGAATTACGACTTTTTCAACAACCTAATCCAAAACCAAACCCACTAAAACCCAAACAAAACCACCCCAACACTAACATTCACATTCAAACTTAGGTTCTTACCGTACATTGGAATAATCACCGAGTTATCACATTTCTCCAACGTTGTTCTGTTAACGCCAGAATCCTCGTTTCCTGCGATAAAACAAACCTTCTTTTTATCTTTCAAATAATTTTTCAAATCCGGTAATAAAATGCCCTCATCCGTAATTTCTATTGCCAAAATGTGATATCCCTCAGACTTTAAACTTGGAATTATGTCCAAAGTTGATTTGGCTATTTCATATTTAACCTCATTTTCAGAACCTCGTGAAACTTTTTTCAAATCCTTTCCAAAAGGTGGGTGGTGACTAATGCCTGTTAAATATATCTTTTTAACACCAGCTGACTCAGAGGTCCTGAATATATTGGCTACATTTTTCGCATACTGTATATTTTCCAACACAACCACAACATCATAATCTCTCTTTGGCTTATTTTTAAAATACTTCTTTATTTCCTTACCTCTAAGCTGTTTCATTTGACTTTATTATACAAAACCCATAAACATTATTTTTTGCTAAAATTAAAACAAGATTAAAAATTTAAAAGGAGCACATATGGATCAACAAAATGAAAAAGAAATAATTTCCATGCCAAGAATAGGTGATAAAGCACCCCATTTCAAAGCAATCACTACCCAAGGAGAAATAAACTTTCCAGATCAATACAAAGGAAGCTGGGTTATACTATTTAGCCATCCAGCAGACTTTACACCCGTTTGTACATCTGAATTTATGACCTTTTCTCATATGGAGAAAAAATTTAATGATGCAAATTGCAAACTTGTAGGACTTTCAGTTGACGGTTTATATAGTCATATAGCTTGGTTAAGAACTATAAAAGAAAAAATTGAGTATAAAGGAATGAAAAATATAGAAGTCACATTCCCATTGATTGAAGACATAACAATGGAAGTAGCTAAAAAGTACGGAATGCTCCAACCCGAAGAAAGCGATACAAAAGCCGTTAGAGCAGTATTCTTTATAGATCCAAAAGGAATAATAAGAACAATAATTTACTATCCCATAAGCTTGGGAAGAAATTTTGATGAGTTATATAGAGTTTTGATAGGTCTTCAAACAGCAGATAATTTTTCTGTGGCTCTTCCAGCAGATTGGCAACCCGGAGATGATGTAATTGTTCCAACTGCAGGATCTTGTGGAGTAGCAAAGCAAAGAATGGAAAATAAAAAGGACATGAAATGTTACGATTGGTTTTTTTGCACCAAGAAGTTGAGTAAAGAAGATATAGAAAAATCTCTGAAACCTAAGAAAAAGTAGGGTAGGGAATAAAATTAAATAGAAAAGAAAAACCGAAGGTGTTTTAAGCATCTCCGGTTGTATTTTGGTATTAAAACCTTTTGAACTTTGTGAAGACGGTCGTTAAACCAAGCACAAAGAAAAAGTTTATGTACAATAGAGCATTCCTAAAGAATGTTCTTTTCTTACTGACCATCACAAGAGATGGTCTTATGAAACATTCCCTTAGGAAACTTGCTAGAACAGGCATTTGATCTACCTTTTTAGCAAGTTCTGGAGCCGTTCGTCTGTAATAGTTAGAAAGCTTGTTTCCAAGCTTACTCTTTTCCATTACATCGTATCTCCATTGCTTCAGTGGCAGTAGATCATCATAAGGAATGTCTCCCTGCAACGAAGCGGTAACGATATAACAACTTGAGTTGTATTTACTAGATGCAGAATCTCGCTCACTTTTTGAGTAACCATCCCATCTCATCCTATCATCAATATCATCCTCACTCATCCCCATGCCACGGTAGCTTTTATAAGACTTATATGCTTTCTCAGCACGTAGTTCTCTTTTATACTCGTCAAGCTCTAAGCCACTTGGATAACAATCCCCACCAACATTGGGGGCAGTACCAAGGCCCTCTAACCACTCAAATTTCCAGAATTCACCCGAAAACATTTTGTGAGATGGGTTTACAATCCACCAGATAATCTCGACAACAACACCAACTGCACATACAACTGCTAGAACAACCGTACAGATAAGTGCTCCCATTTTTTCTCCTTTCTTATTTACGCTTCTTATCAAAAAGAGCTTTGCAAATTAAATCCAACAGAACTACTACAACGGCAAAAGGGAAAATAGGTAAATACGCAATACCTATTATCAATATAATAGCTGATAAACACGACATTTTATCTCCTTTCTCTCATCCAATTAACTATAAGCTACCATAAAATAGCATTTTATTCAATTTTAATTGTGTATAATGTTGTTATGTCTAAAACAAAAAATAAAAAAATAATAAACGAAGAGGGAACAACAGAGGTTAAAAAAGATGTTAAAGAAAATAAAAACATACGAGGTAGTCATAAAGTCAGATTAACTGTGATAGTAATTTTGCTATTTATTGTAGCCTTTTTATTTATGATCTGGGAAAAAGCTAGAATCGCACTAGCAATAGCTTTTGTCGCGCTTTTAGGGGCTTTTGGTCTTGAAGTTTCAAAAACAGATTACGATATGGGAACTTTGTTTAGAACGAAATCTTTTGAGCAGTCAAAGGTTCAGAGAGATGAAAAAGGAAATGTTTTATTTGATATGTTTGGAAATGTAACGACAGACGAAACAAAAGGTAAAAAGGCAGATGAATATAATTGTGAAGATTTTGAAACCCAACCAGCTGCTCAAACTTTTTATGAAAAAGTAGGTGGCCTTGGAAACGATGTTAATAGATTAGATGGGGATAAAGACGGAGTTGCTTGCGAAGCTTTACCCGCTACAGCTAGATAACAACTTAAAATTAATTAAAATTAAATAGAAAAGAAAAACCGAAGGTGTTTTAAGCATCTCCGGTTGTATTTTGGTATTAAAACCTTTTGAACTTTGTGAAGACGGTCGTTAAACC
>Ga0208459_1001967_pt1 | contig 18284 bp, 13 predicted proteins | sample AD_UKC087_MetaG_FD_184433 | JGI IMG/M metagenome (GOLD analysis project Ga0208459, IMG submission 184433) | Active sludge microbial communities of municipal wastewater-treating anaerobic digesters from USA - AD_UKC087_MetaG (SPAdes) (version 2) | ecosystem: Engineered > Bioreactor > Anaerobic >... | reverse complement strand
AACTCTATGCAACAAAAAATTATCACAAAGTAACACGAAGGAGAAAAAAACTCTGTGTAACTCCGTGCAAAACTCTGTGAAACTCTGTGCAACAAAAAATTATCATAAAGTAATACGGAGGAAATAATAACTCTGTGAAACTCCGTGCAAAACTCTGTGAAACTCTGTGCAACAAAAAATAATCACAAAGTAACACGTAGGAAATAATAACTCCGTTAAACTCTATGTAACCACGAAACTAATCACACCAGAAATTAAATGAAGAAACTCAAAGTCCTTACCGTTGTTGGTACCCGCCCTGAAATTATCAGGCTCTCCCGCGTTATGGCAGCCTTAGATGCATCAGAGGCTATTGAACACATAACAGTACACACCGGCCAGAACTACGACTACGAACTAAACGAGATATTTTACGAAGACCTTGGTATCCGCAAGCCAGATTACTTTCTGAATGCCGCCGGGGCCAATGCGTCAGCTACTATCGGGCAGATTCTGATAAATATTGATCCGGTCCTGGAAAAGGAGAATCCCGATGCTTTTTTGGTATTGGGCGATACTAACAGCTGCCTCTGCGCCATTCCAGCCAAAAAGAGACATATACCTATCTTTCACATGGAAGCCGGCAACCGTTGTTTCGATCAAAGGGTGCCTGAAGAGACAAACCGTAAGATCGTAGATCATGTTGCAGATATCAATCTCACTTATAGTAGCATTGCCCGTGAATATCTGCTACGCGAAGGCCTCCCCGCCGACCGTGTTATAAAGACCGGCAGCCCGATGTTCGAGGTGCTTAACTACTATATGCCTAAGATCATATCTTCCGACGTACTCTCAAGGCTTGGGATAGAAAAAGAAAAGTATTTTGTGGTTTCGGCGCATAGAGAAGAAAATATAAACAGCGAAAAGAATTTCAATGGATTGATTACTTCGCTCAATATGATCGCTGAAAAGTATGGCTATCCCATCATTGTTTCCACGCATCCGCGTACACGAAAGAGATTAGAATCTTTAGTTACAAAGAGTAGGACAGAGGGAATAACAGAGTTACACGGAGAGAAAAATAGTGCGTTGAGCAACTCTGTGGAGTTTAGTGAAACAAAACTAAACGAAACTTTCATACATCCCCTCATCCAATGGATGAAGCCTCTTGGCTTTTCCGATTACAATGCTTTACAGCTTAATGCTTTTGCTGTTCTGTCCGACAGCGGCACTATTTCCGAAGAGTCATCCATTATGAACTTCCGTGCACTCAACATCCGCGAAGCCCACGAACGCCCCGAAGCTATGGAAGAAGCCTCCGTGATGATGGTGGGGTTAAACCCGGAGAGAATATTGCAAGGGTTGACACAACTACAATATCAAAAAACAGGCAAAGAGCGGAACTTTAGGGAGGTGGCGGATTACAGAATGCCAAATGTAAGTGAAAAGGTGGTAAGGATAATCTTGAGCTATACAGACTACACTAATCGAACTGCTTGGAAAAAGGAGTTAATATACAGTGTAAACAATTATATGTAGAGATTTAATATTATTGAAATAACAAATAATTTATTACTATGAGTTCGAAAACTGTTTTTACAATATGCGCAAAGAATTATATTGGATTAGCCCAGACATTGGAAAAATCTGTACTAAAGTATAACCCTGAAATTGATTTTTTTATTTTTGTGGTTGATTCATTTAATGAAGATAAAGTTAAGTTGCCTCAAAACGTATTATTATGTGAAAATGTATTAGGATTTAAAAAAAAGGAATGGGATGATCTTAGTTTTAAATATACTCTCACTGAATTTGCTACATCCCTTAAACCTTTTTGTTTTAAGTATTTATTTCACCATGAGGGAACATATGAAAAAGTTATTTACCTTGATCCAGACATATATTTGTTTAATTCTATTGAAACAATATTTAAAAAGTTACAAAAATACTCGATAGTTTTAACACCACATATAAATGAAATAGAAGAAAACTATACTGGTGATTACAACGAAAATTTATTTTTAGGTGCAGGTACATTTAATCTTGGCTTTTTAGCATTAAAAAAGGACGAAAATTCTATAAAAATGCTAAAATGGTGGGGAAAAAAGTTGCTTACTGAATGTTACGTTGATAATTTTGATAACACCGCTTCTGATCAAAAATGGATAAACTTATTACCATCCTTTTTTGATTCAGATGATTTATGCGTAGATAGACATCTTGGGTTAAATGTTGCTCCATGGAATTATCATGAACGAGAAATTATTATGGAAAATGATAACGTATATGTAAGAAAAAGAAACGTGATAACTAATAAAAAATTTCCATTGATTTTTATACACTTCTCGAATTATGACTATAATAAAATGTTGGTAGGTGAGATAAAACATCAATCTTTAGCACACAAGTATGATGATTTAACTTTTGTATTAAAACTATATATACATGAAATTCAGAATAGTAATTTTAAAAAATTTAAATCATTAAATTATTCTTATAATTATTTTAATAACGGAACACCTGTTTCAAAGTTCAACAGAAGATTATATAGGGCACTTACTGAAAGAGGTGAAGAAATAGCAGCCCCGTTTGATACTGGTAAAAACAGCTTTTATTGCAAATTGAAAAATAAAAGATTAATTACAAAAACTAATATTGATAGAAGCAGACAAAGTGGATTTGATGATTGGAATAAAAGTACTAAGATTAAGAAAAATAAACTTGGGTTGATCGTGTTTTATTTATTTTTGAAATTTATTAAGAAAATTATTGGTATACAACGCTATATATTCTTTTTGGCCGTATTATCAAAGTACTGTAGATATGAGAAACAAATTTTTTTATTGAAAAAAAATATGTAATTTAATTTTAATCGTGAAGATTATATGACAGAAAGGAATAGAAACTCAATATTTTTACTATTAACCATTTTGATAAAAGAGCCGATCTAATTGATAGCTTTTTACTAAAAAAGATAACAAAAGTAATTAATCAAATAATAAAAGCGAAATTTTCCGTTGAAATATTAATTTGGTGAAAGTGAAAATGTGATTAAAAGACAGACATGCTGTATTTTAATTACCAATCTGATTATTATTGATATACGATCAAAACTAGATTGCACAAAGAAATTGTATTTCTCAAATATTGTTAGCTTGATGTGGATACATCTTTTTTAAGATTACGTTACTTGCTATGGATTTATGGAACATCTGGAGTAGAAATGGTGGAAAATTATTTTATATGGTAATCTGTTAACACTCTTTGAGGGGGCTTATTTTTGAAAATGGGCGGGAATGAAAAGTAATAACACTGATAATCAAATACACTTAAAACCAAATCATGGATTTTGTATTTTTATCTGAAAAAATGATTCTAATTGAAAAAGATATTTAGTAAATTTCTCGCTTTTATTAATACGGGTAAAGAGCGTAGTATAAAAGCAAAGAAAAATATTTTATTATCAATTTTATTAAAAGGACCTAGTGTTGCGATTGGTTTAATTCTTGTGCCGCTAACTATCGATTATGTCGATATAGAAAACTATGGGATTTGGTTAACAATAACCTCCATTGTTGCATGGATTGCATTTTTTGATATTGGTTTAAGCAATGGATTACGGAACAAATTTGGAGAAGCTGTTGCAGTTAAAGATTATAATAAAGCCCAACAATACGTAAGTACTACTTATGCAATTTTAACGCTGATATTTATTCCTCTTTTACTTATTTTCAGTATAATTAACCCTTTTATTGATTGGACGGTAATATTAAATGTATCTCAGGAAAAAGCCTTTGAGCTGAAAATAGTAACGTATATTGTTTTTGCTTACTTCTGTTTTAAGATTATTCTTGATAGTATTAATATTATATTAATTGCGGATCAGAAACCTGCAAACGCCTCATTTAGGAAATTAATTGAACAGGTTGCCGCTCTTATAATAATATACATACTTACTATTACCACAAAAGGTTCCCTGATAAATCTCACAATTGCATTATGTGCAGCACCTTTATTAATCGTATTTATTTTTAATATTTCCCTATTCCATGGAAAATATAGGAATGTTGCACCATCGTTAAAACAAATTAGGTTTAAAGAATCGCGGAGTCTTCTTTCACTTGGTTTTAAATTCTTTATTCTTCACGTAGCTATACTAATTCAATTTCAAACTTCAAATTTTATTATCATAAGGTATTTTGGCCCCGAGGAAGTTGCTGGATATAATATCGCTAGGAAGTATTTTATGGTGTTGTCAATGTTTTTCTCGATATTGATTTTACCGATATGGTCTGCAGTAACCAATGCAAAAGCTCAAAATGATATTAATTGGATCAAAAACATGGTTAATGCGTATCAGAAGTTTGTGTGGCTGTTTCTTGGTGTTGGATTGTTGATGTTATTTTTATCCCCTTATGTGTACGATATATGGTTGGGTAAGGACAAAATCAATATTTCGTTTTCAATGTCTTTAATTATGTTCTTATTTGTTTTATCACAAATAGTAGGGAGACTTCAAGGTACTGTGTTAAATGGTATTGGTGCGTTACATCTGCAATTTATAGTAAGTTTATTTTCTCCCCTGCTTTTTCTGTTTCTATGTTATCTGGTAATTTTTGTCTTTCATTGGGGAGTAGAGGGAATAGTTACAGCTTCAATCATTGCCAGTTTCAATGGTTTTATTTTGGCTCCCATACAGTATTATAAAATATTTTATAAGGGTAAGGGTGGAATATGGAGTAAATAACAAATTTTTATAAGTAGTTTCAATGATAGCCAGGCTTATTAACTTATCAATAGTATCATTGCTTGTATTTATAACAAGTGGCTCATCTGTTTTATTTAATTGGACTATTAAAATACCTTTATTGTTTGTGGTAGCGGCACTTGTTTTAAAAAGAAAAAATGCGGTTACAAACAAAGAATTCTTTTTTAAGATGTCATTGTATATCCTGATTTGGATTACAATTAATTTTTTGTCGTACATTTTTACAATGACCCCTTTTGTAACAACAGCTGTGATACTATTCACCACAAATTTTATACTGGCTTTAATGGTCCTTCATTTATTAGGCTGGTCTTTCTGGATTAATTTTGAAAAGATAATTTATTATCTGACACTGTTGTCACTCCCTATTTTCTTATTAAATGTTTTAATGCCTTCATTTTTTGACAATTTAATCAGTGTTTTTAAACCATTTACAAACGAACGATTTTTTCAATTTGATGAATTCAGAAATTACTGGTCTGCAATTGTATATGTAAAAGCCATGAAGACTGATTTTCTTTATCGCAATTGTGGTTTTATGTGGGAGCCAGGAGCCTTTGCAATGATAATAATATGGGGGCTTGGTTTTAACTGGTTAATCAATGGAATAAAAATAGACAGAAGGACAATAGTATATTCCATTGCTCTTATAACTACTCAGTCAACGGCAGGTTATATTGCATTTTTTATTATGCTGATAGCCGCAAATATGAAGAATATGAAGTTAATCAATTTTATTTTTATAATAGTAATAGCGTATTTCTTCTTTGTTTATGTTTATGATATAGACTTTATAGGAGAAAAAGTAGATGGATATTTATATTATGCTACAAATGACATAGTGATATTTAATAAATTTTTTAATGCATACAAAGTAAACAGGATTCAAATACTTCAATATGATTTGATTCGATTATTTAAGTATCCATTGGGTTATGGATTTAATTACCAGGGGGATTTTATTAGTGTAAATGGTTTATCTTCAACCTTGTTAATGTGGGGTATAATTCCGTTTATTTATTTTCTTGTCTTAATCAGAAAGTATTATACTCAAATTAATATTTATTCCGCCTCTAACAAGGTAGTATTTCTAATTTATACTGGTCTTTTAATAATGTTTTTCAGCAATCCCATTTCACAAAATGTTTTTTTCTATATGCTTGTTGGATCACCGCTTATTCTAAAAAAGTGTGATGATGGGCAAACTAAGCAGTATTTATGAATATAGGGATTATCTCAATATACCCATTTCCCGATTCATGGGGTGCTGCTACAAATAGGATTACTGCCTATGCAAAAGGTTTGAACGCTAATGGGGCTTCTGTGGATATATTTATTCCATTTCCAACTCATAATTTTCGCCCGGGCACAAGTATAACCAAGACTGAAAACAACGGCTGTTTCAAAAACATTAATTATTACTACACTTCTGGTAAATACAGACATAGAAATAAGTTGGTCAGGGCGGTTTCAATTCTTAGTAAATTTAGAAAGTTTTATGGCTTTTTTACAGCGCAAAGAGAAATTTTAAGAAAAAGTAAAACTAAAACGTATGATGCCATTATTATTAGTACCGATGACATAACAAATCTTTTCTTTTTTTCACTTATTACAAAACATTGTAAGGCTAAATCCATTTTCATTTTTGATGAGTTCCCTACTCCGATCAGGCATAAATTAAAAAAGAAAATACCTGTTTACAAGATCTATTTATACAGCAAGGTATTGCCTTTAATTGATGCTTATATTTCTATTTCTGAAAATCTGAGCCTTTTTTACAATAACATTTGTAGTAAGCCGACACATATTTTACCTATCATTGTTGATACATCGCGATTTGATATCGATGTTCAGAGTAATAAGGTAAAAGGAGAAGAGAAATATTTATGTTATATGGGGAATATGGAGTTGGCTAAAGATGATGTTGATAACATTATCAGAGCATTTTCAGTTATTGCTTCTGAGTTCGAAGATGTCAATCTGCATTTATATGGAGGGCCTAATAATGAAACAAAAGAATACCTTAACCGGATAATAGGCGATTTAAATCTGGAAAAACGTTGTTTTCTCAGTGGAAAGATAACTGCTGATAAAGTACCGTATGTGTTGAAGAATGCTTATGTCCTTGTCTCATCACAACCGGATACTGTTCGAGCTAGTGGTGGTTTCCCTACTAAGCTTGGTGAATATCTTACTACAGGAGTGCCTGCTCTTATTACCGATGTTGGCGAAAATGCCAAATATGTCAAAGATAGGGTACATCTATTTTTTGCACCTCCTGGTGATGCCAAAGCCTATGCGGCGAAATTAAAAATGATTATGTCCAATTATTCTGAAGCATTAAAAGTCGCCAGACAAGGACAAAAATTTGTTTTTAATAATTTTTCTCACATTGAAACTTCTCGCAAATTGCTTGCCTTCATTTCTGACTTAAATCAAAGGGTAAAATAAAAAAATGCAAGATTCGGTAATGATATTTATCCTTAAAAGCGGCCAAGGTCATCGCAACACCGCCTCCTACAATCGTTTTCTAATGTTAAAACAAATGTGTGAAAAACATTTTGAAACACGTGTGGTAGGATTTCAAACCTTTGAAAACAGGATAACCAGTAAATACAAGATATTAAACACTGTTTCTTATCGTTTAAATATTTTGAAAGGTGCAATAAGCGTTCCGGTTTCCGATGCAAAACATAGGAATGTTATGTTCCTTCTGTCTACGGATCCCTTTCTTTTATTATTAGTCTGGATTATAGCCCGTTTTAAAGGAAATAAAATCATCAACGAACGGAATGAATTTCCTGAAACCATCAGAAAAGGGATTAAATGGCGTGTTTTTGTTTACAAAGCAACAGTGCTTTGGTGGCAATATCGCTTATTAGATGGGATTTTTTTAATGACCGATGAATTGATTAATTTCTATTCTCCTTATATAAGGAAAAAATGTATCGTTCAGAAATTACCTATGACAGTGGATTTTGAACGATTTAGTAATTTTGATTCTAACAAAAGGAGCATGCCGTATATTTTTTATGCCGGTAGCTTTTCGCAGAAAAAGGATGGAGTGAAAAGTCTGATCAGTGCTTTTAACGTAATAGCTAAAGCTATACCGGAATGGGAATTGTGGCTTGCAGGGGGTGCTAAACAGAAAGAGGAAACAGAAAAATTAAGTAAATTGATTGCAAAGTATGGTTTGACCGATAAGGTGAAGCTGCTTGGTGAAGTAAACAGAGTGGAAATTCCTGGATATTTAACAAATGCTAAAATTTTAGTTTTGCCCCGTCCTGATAGCATTCAAGCCAGAGGAGGTTTCCCGACAAAACTTGGTGAATATCTGGCTTCAGGAAAACCTGTTATTGCAACACCAGTTGGTGAAATCCCAAAATACCTGAGTAAAGACGAAATTTTCTTTATTTCACCACAATATATTGAAAAAGAATTGAAAGAGAAGATACTTTATATTTATGAGAATTATGAAGACGCGCTAGTTATCGCGAATAATGGAAAATTAAAGGCTTATGAATCTTTCAGCATTGAAGCTAATGCAATAAAAGTGAAGGAGTTATTTATAAAAGTATTGCGATGATTAAACTAATTTTTGCCGGTGACTTTATTCCATCTGAATCCCGTGATTCAATTTATTCTCCGAATTTGAAAAAATTTCTTAAGGATAAGGACTTTTCAATCGTTAATTTAGAAACTCCCCTTACTTTAAGTAATACTCCGATATTAAAAACTGGAAACAACTTTAAGTGTGCCCCTGAGACGATACGTCATATATTACATGGATGTTTTGACGCTGTAACATTATCGAATAATCATATTAGAGATTATGGAGATAAAGGGGTTTTGGATACTATTGAATTATGCAGAAGTAACGGAATTTTGACTGTAGGTGCTGGTAAAACGCTATTGGATGCGAGCCAACCACTTAGAATGAAAATTAGGGGAAAAAATATATCAATACTTAATTTTAGCGAGCATGAATTTAATGTAGCCAGTGAAAGAAAGGCAGGCGCAAATCCATTTGATTTGATTCAAGCGTATTATTTAATTATTCAGGAAAAGCAGAACAACGATATTGTGATAGTTATTTATCATGGTGGGTTGGAGTATATGAAATATCCCACACCTGATATGGTTAAAACATTTAAATTTCTGATTGAAGTAGGTGCAGATATAGTTGTTTCACATCACACGCATTATTATAGTGGACTAATTCAGTATAAAGAAAAACCAATATATTTTGGTTTAGGAAATTTTTTTTCCACAACGGTAAAGCAAGATATCAATTTAAGGCGGGGAGTAATTGCAAAAATAACAATCAATGAAAAAGGGGATATTAAACCCTTAGTAATCCCGATAATACTCGATAGAGAAAATAACAAGCTAACTTTAGCAGAGGGAAATATTAATGAACAAATAATAAATGAAATAATTGAAATATCTAAAACAATCGAAGACAACAAAGAACTTCAAATAATTTGGAATAATTATTATCAAAAAAAAACAAATAGTTTAATAAATCATATTATAAGCGCTTCAAAAACCGAATATAGATTGCGAAAATATCTCCCTTTTTTTAATCGAATCTCTACTTACAAAGTATTGAATATTTTAAATCTTATGAGGTGTGACGCTCATAAAAATAAGAGTGTACAAATTCTTGAAAGGGTATTAGAAATAAGAAAAAAATCTAATTAATATGTGGTACATTACAAACATCAATCACACAAGCCTTAAAACTCAAATTATTTTAGAGAGATATTGCGTTTCTTTTAGCAAAGAGAGCGAGAGCATTGCAAATTTCGAAGAAAAATGGATTTTGCTAGGGCATATTTTTCCTCGCACTTATGTGGATAAGCATTATGATCAGTTCAACGGCGTTGAATTGATAGAGAACTTATATCTAAAATATGGAGATGATTTTATTAAACATGTTAAGGGACAGTTTGTTGTAGTTCACCTTCTACAAGATTCATTTAAAATTTATTCTGATCATTTTGCCATTAGAAAGTTCTTCTTTTGGCAGGAAAATGATAAATTTATTATTTCAGATGATTTGAAAGTGATTTCGGAAGTTGTAAAACTTACACCATCTCGGGAGAGTATTGCTAATTATGCTATTGATTATCACTTTACAGGTGGAACGACGGCCTTTGAAAATGTATATCATAATCAACCTGCTGAGATTATCGAATATAAAAATAATGGCCTGCATTCAAGCAGCTACTGGAATCCGGCAGATTTGCTTAGTTTAAAACAATCGAATGTTAACATAAGAGATATTTCTGTTTCATTATCAGAGGCAGTAGATAACGGATTGAATCTAATAAATAATGATAAAATAAGCCTTTCGCTTACCGGTGGAGCAGATACTCGTAATTTGCTGGCAGTTTTTCTTAGTAAAGGATTGAAACCACACCTATATACATATGGAAATCCTGCCTCAGCTGACTGCCTTAAGTCAAAAGCTATAGCTTATGGTTTAGGATTAAACCATTCGATACATAATATTAGCATGACTTCGCAGTTGTTTGAAGAATATGCCAGAAAAATAATAAGATTGGAAGGTGGCCTTACCTCTATACATCGTGCTCACCGGATTATTGCAGTAGAAAATGAAAAACAATTTGCTGATAATATGTTTCTTGGAACATTAGGTGGGGAGTTTATTAAAGGTGTTACCGAAGATGATTATATTGTTCCTTCAATTGTATATAATAATTGGAATACATCAGATTTTACAAAAGATCAATTAATTACCTATCTTCAAAAGAAACACATAAAACCAGATAATCTTAACCTTGAAAATCTTCTATCATTAGTGAGATCCCAGCCATATATGAATGGAGATGTAATATGTCGAAAATTTTCTTCTTTAACTTATATAACAGCACATCTTCATGATGCTCAGGATGTGAATTTATATAGATCAGTGATGGATGATGTATTTACGCCATTTTTAGATATTGATTACTTAGAATTAATATTTTCATCAAAATATACATTTAATAATAAGGAAAGAATAGAGAATAAGTATTTAAGACGTATTAACAATCCTGTTTATGCATCAAATTTTCTGAAAGTAACTTATCCTCCATTGACAAAATTTCTTTACTCAGGCGACCATAAGCCTTCCGAAGTTTTGTTTAACAAATATTTTGCTGCCGTCTCTAAAATGATTAGGCAAAAAACAGTCGGAAAATATGAGCCAAATTTCCCTTTAACATCCTGGATTGTGGAGTTTGTAGAAAAGAATCTTCCTTTATGTTATAATTCTAAAGTTCTAAGCGAAGTATTCGATTTGTATGGATTAATGATTGAGCTAAAGAAAGGAGATCATATGGCAAAAGAATCATATTGGCTAAAGTTTACAAATCCTATTATGATGTATTATCTAATTGAAGAATTTACGTACGAATGAAAGTGTCAATTTTAAGAAACGAAGACCCAAGCTCCTCAAAGAAGTGGGAGATAAGCTGTCAAAAGGCTAATCTCGATTATACAGTCATTGACTTAACAGCCTCAGATTGGTATGAGAGTATTATCAACAGTAATTCTGAACTTTTTTTATTAAGACCTCCGGGAGAAACTTTTAAGTTTAAGCAGGTATATGATGAGCGGGTCTTTATTATTTCTGAGGTTTTGAAGTTTTTTGTGTTTCCCACAGTTAAAGAGATCTTGATTTATGAAAACAAAAGGATGTTGTCAGCTTTTTTAAAAGGGGCAAATATACCTTTGCCACAAACATGGATATTTTATAATAAAAATGAAGCTTTAAAATTTGCACAAGAAACTAGTTTGCCTGTAGTGGGTAAAACGGGTATTGGTGCTTCTGGTAGCGGGGTTGAAATTATCAAAACCCATAAAGGACTGGATACTTATATCAGAAGAGGTTTTGGGAAAGGAATAAAAAGACGATTAGGCCCAAACAGAAGTACAGGAAATGTTAGAACATGGTCGAAAAAAGCTGTAGCGAATCCTGCTTATTTTATTAAAAAAATAAGACAATATCTAGAAATATATAAAGATTCGCAGAAAGGGTTTATAATCCTGCAGGAATATGTTCCTCACGAATTTGAATGGAGAATTGTAAAAATTGGAGAATCCTGGTTTGGTCACCAAAAGATAAAAATGGGTGAAAAAGCAAGTGGAACAAAAGGTATAAATTATATTACTCCGCCTATTAAGTTATTAGATTTTTGTAGAAATATCTGTGAAGAGCATAATTTTACGACAATGGCTCTCGATATTTTTGAACACCCAAAAAAGGGATATGTTGTAAACGAACTACAAACAATATTTGGCCATGTTCAGGAATATTTGATGGAATGTGACGGTAAAATAGGCCGATATATCTTTGAAAACGACCAGTGGCATTTTGAACCGGGTGATTTTAATACTAATGAATCATATGATTTAAGACTTGAGTCAGCTATTGCATTATATGAAAGAAGAAAAAAGTAAGGTTTTAATTCTGGTACCTTCTATTACCGCAAGAGGTGGTATCACTAATTATTACCAGGTATTGAGAAATGAATTTCCCTCTTTTGTTGAATATTTTGAACGTGGAGCGCGTACCTGGCCAGTTCGAAAAGGTTTCTTACAGGAACTAATTCGGGCTTATAGGGATTTTCTTAATTTCAAAAGGAGAGTTGAACTTAAGGATATTACACTTGTACAAAGTACTACATCCCTGGGGTTAAGCACAACAATAAGGGATGGCTTTTTTTTACGATACGCTCGTAAGAAGGGAATAAAGACCATTGTTTTTTTTAGAGGATGGGATAATGAAGCCGAAGAAAAAAACCAGAAGCGTTATTTGAAATTATTTAAGTACTTTTTCTTTCACGCTGATGCCCTTATAGTATTATCAAAGCGTACGGAATCAGTTCTTAAGAATTGGGGCTATAAGAAAAAAATCTATACTGAAACCACAGTTGTTGACAAAAGTTTAATAAAGGATATTTCTGATACATTTATAAAAGAAAAATTTGGTGATATTAACAAGACAGGGAAAATCAATATTTTGTTTTTGTCTCGGATTGAAAAGCGTAAAGGGATTTATGAATTGATAGATGCTTATAAAGTACTTAGAAATAAATCAAAGTATGATTTTTCTCTGACCATATGTGGAGATGGCTTTGAATTAGAACCGATAAAACAGAAAGTTGATTTAGAACAAATTGAAGGTGTGAAAATTAAAGGATTTGTTGAAGGAGAACAGAAGAAACAATCTTTTCGTCAGGCCCACATTTTCATTTTTCCATCTCACGGTGAGGGAATGCCTAATGCGGTTTTGGAAGCTATGGGCTTCGGACTCCCAATTATTACAACACCGGTAGGAGGTGTCGTAGATTTTTTCGAAGAAGGGAAGAACGGATATTTTACAACAATCAATAATTCATTAGAATTAGTTCAAAAAATTGAAATGTTAACCTCAAATGATAGGCTCTTTACAGAAATCGCAATAAATAACTATAAACTTGCTTTAGAGCGCTTCAGCTCTGATAAAGTAGCTAAGCGAATTCTTAATATTTTCAATGAAGTTACAGAGGATTAATGATAAATAGCTCTGCGACTACGCGTAACTACATTTTAACAACATATTTAAAAATGGAACAACTCACACAACAACTCAAATCCGGTAAAATGGAAATTCTTGAAGTGCCATTCCCAATTATAGGAGAGGGGCAGGTTTTGGTTCGTAATTATTATTCAGTTATCAGTGCAGGCACGGAAGGGAAAACCGTTTCCGATGCTAGAAAAGGGTATATTGCTAAAGCTAAATCGAGAAAAAAAGAGGTTAAGATGGTCATTGACATGATCAAATCAGAGGGATTAAAGAAAACCTATAATGTAGTAATGAACAAGCTTGAAGCTCCTTCGCCTCTCGGTTATAGTTGTGCTGGAGAAATTATTGGAGTTGGGAAAAATGTACATGATCTCAAAGTTGGGGACAAAGTGGCTTGTGGTGGGAGTGGCGCATGTCATGCTGAGGTTGTTGCGGTTAATCGAAACCTTTGTGTTAAGATACCCGATACCGTTGATATAAAAGAGGCTTCCTTTACAACTATTGCTGCAATAGCCATACAGGGAGTTCGTCAGGCCGATCTGAGATTTGGTGAGAATTGTACTGTAATTGGCCTTGGTTTAGTAGGTCAGCTTACTTTACAGATATTAAAAGCAGCAGGGATTAAAGCTATCGGTGTGGATATAAGTGATTTTCATGTACAGATGGCAAAGACCTCAGGAGCCGATCTCGCTTTAAACAGGAGTCATGAAGGAATCGTTCAGCATATTATTGATTATACAAGAGGATATGGAACCGATGCAGTAATAATTACTGCCGGAACAAATTCGCTTGATCCGGTTGAACTTGCCGGTGAAATAGTCAGAAAAAAAGGTAGTGTTATTATAGTTGGCGCAGTACCGACAGGATTTTCAAGGCCTAATTATTATAAAAAAGAACTCGACTTGCGAATGTCTATGAGCTACGGCCCCGGAAGATATGACCTTGATTATGAAGAAAAAGGAATAGATTATCCGATAGGATACGTTCGCTTTACCGAAAACAGGAATATGCAGTCGTTTATAGATTTGTTGGTTGACAACAAACTTAATATATCAGGTTTGATTACTCATTCATTTGACTTAACCTCTGCAATTGAAGCCTACGATCTGATTGTGGAAAAAAATGAACCAATTGTAGGTGCAGTAATTGAATATGATGTAGAAAGAAAAATTGAAAAACAGGTAGTTTTATATAAAAAGGAAGTAAAAAATCAATCTTCGTTAAATATTGGGCTTATAGGTGCCGGGAACTTTGCCCAAAACGCAGTCTTGCCCAGATTGAAAGGTAAAGTCAATTTTTTAGGTATAGCAACAATAGAAAGCAATATGTCAAGGCATATTGCTGATAAGTATTCATTCCAATATTGCACTGATTCAACTGAATCATTATTTAGAGACGAGAATATAGGAACAGTTTTCATTTTGACCCGTCACGATACCCATGCATATTTCATAACTCAGGCGCTGGAAGCCGGCAAAAATGTATATGTTGAAAAGCCACTTGCGATGAGTTTTGAAGAATTAGAATTAGTTGATAAGATTTATAAGAGATCAGGAAAAAAATTGATGTTGGGATTCAATAGAAGATTTTCTCCCCTAACAAAAAAAATGAAATCATATTTTCATGATGATCAAAAGAAGTCAATAATAATTACTGTTAATGCGGGTATCGTTCCACCTGATCACTGGGTTCATGATCCTAAAATAGGCGGGGGGCGTATAATTGGTGAAGTATGTCATTTTTTAGATTTGGCATGTTTTATCGCGGGGAGCAAAGTGAAAAATATTCAGGCCTATTCTATGGATAGTAATCCTACATTGAATGATACGGTTACTATTAATCTAGGATTTGAAAATGGTTCGATTGGTACTATTAATTACTTTTCGAATGGAAACAAAAATATCCCTAAAGAACGTATTGAAGTTTATTGTGATGGCGGAGTCTATCAGTTGAATGATTTTAAATCTTTGAATATTTACACTTCTAAAATTGTCAAGAAAGAGAAACTAAAATCGCAGAATAAGGGACATGATAATAGTTTTGAATTAATTGTGAAGGCATTGGGAACAGGTTCTGAAATGCCCATTTCATTTGAGGAAATTTATCATAGCAGCCTATTAGCTTTGGAGACGATACGGTCCATTTCTGAAAATAGAATAATCGAGATATAACTGTATTATGGAGACGACCATTCTTGAAAGCTTTGATAAACTTAATTCTTATTGTGAAGGGAAAAATTTCAAAGGATATGATCCATATGACACATTAAACTCCTGGTTCCCATTTTATAAGTTGGGGAAATGGCCAGCTTTAATTGCTATTCAAATTCAAAAGCGAAACCCTATAAATATTCGCCCTATTTTAGGAATTAAAAAAGGTTGGAATCCTAAAGGCATGGGGTTATTTCTGAAAGCCTATTGTCTTTTGTATAGAAAGACAGGTAAAAGAGATTATTTGAATCATGCTGATTGGTTATTTGAATGGTTATTAAAAAATTACTCCGATGGTTATTCTGGAAAGTGTTGGGGATATAATTTTAATTGGGTGAATCCGGATGGATCATTGCCTGCTTTCGTACCTTCTGTAGTTGTTACTTCTTTTGTGATAGATGGTATTTATGAATATTTCAAAATTACAGGTAACCCTACGGCGGCAGAAGCTATTCACAGTGCAGCTAATTACATTAACAACGATATCCCAATTACCAAACTTTCAGAAGGTATTTCTTATGCCTATACGAATCAATCAAAGGGATGTTGTTATAATGCAAGTCTCCTTGCCGCTGAGATATTAGCAAAATCCGATTTTATAGGCAACAAGGCTGAATTTGGTGAACTAATAAAATTGACCGTAGATTTTGTCCTCTCGAAGCAAAAACCAGACGGAGAGTGGTGGTATAGTTATAATCCTGAAACGAATTCAGAAAGAAAACAAATTGATTTTCATCAGGGATTCGTATTGGTTTCTCTTAATAATTTGTTGGAACTAAGTATAGGTGAAGATGGATCAGTCAAACAAGCAATAGAGAAAGGTTTGCGGTATTATAAGAATAATCAATTTTATGAAAGTGGCAGATCATTATGGCGTATCCCTAAAAAGTGGCCAGTTGAAATACATAACCAGTCACAGGGTATAATCACATTCTCGAAATTAAGCAAGTTTGATACAAGTTATAGTGATTTTGCTAGTAAAATTGCAAACTGGACCATTGATAATATGCAGTCTCCCAAAGGTTATTTTTATTATCGAAAGAATCCATTTTTCATGAATAAAATATCGTATATACGTTGGTCGCAAGCGTGGATGATGTTGGCTTTGGCAGAAATTATCGGAAATCATTAAAACTAATTAAAGAAAAAAAACCAAGCATTGAATTTTTTCGACAAATAAAGAAGAACCAATCATAAATCACACTTAACCAATCACAAATCACACTTCACACTTCATCAATCACACTTCACCAATCACCAATCACAACCTACATCTTGATAATGAATGCCAATGAATTAAAAAGGCGGACCAGCGATTTTGCCCATATGTGCGTAAAATTCGCGTTATCATTACCAAAAACACAGTTGGGTAATCACATTAGAGGCCAACTTATAAGATCTGCAACTTCTGTTGCTGCTAATTATAGAGCTGCTTGCAACGCTCAATCTAAATTATCATTTATAAGTAAAATGAGCATTGTTGTAGAAGAAGCTGATGAGTCAGAATTTTGGTTAGAATTTGCGCTTGAAGAGGGAATTGTTAATAAAGTTGATGCAGAAAAATTATTATATGAAGCCCATCAAATCGCTTCAATTTTCATTACAGCAAGACGAACATCACAACAAAAACTAAAAAGCCAAAGCAAAAAACCATAAATCTCAAATCACACTTCACACTTCACCAATCATCAATCGCATTTCACACTTCACCAATCGTCAATCACACTTCACACTTCACAAATCCCAAATCCCAAATGTCTTCTCACATTCCTGGAGCTATAATCATCGAAGGCCATGTACAAGGGTTATCCAATGCGCGAGCCTTGGGAGAGGTAGGAATTCCTGTATATGTTGTGGATAAAGTGAAATGCATTGCAAGTCATTCAAAATATTGCAAAAAATTCTTTTTATGTCCCGATTTTCAAACCGATGAATTTGCAGATTTTTTAATTACACTTGCTAAAAACGAAAATATCAGAGATTGGGTGCTTATACCCTCCAATGATCATGCTGTTTACACCCTATCGCGAAACAAGAAAAAATTACAGGGTTTTTATAAGGTTATTTCGCCAGACCTAAATATTGTTGAAAGAATTTATGATAAAAAACAATTGTTATTTCTGGCAGAGGAGTGCGGTGTCCCTGTTCCTAAAACAGTGTATTTTCAATCCAAGGATGACAGCATTCCCCATACGTTGACCTTTCCTGTTCTGACCAAGGGTAGGCACGGATTATCGTTTTATAAAAAATTGCATAAAAAGGCATTTTTAGCCAAAGATAAGGGAGAGCTTCAAGAGCAGCTATACCTTATTGCAGAAAGGTATGAGGTACATAAAACTTTTACCCAAGAGTTGATCCCTTTTGATGGATACAATAAAACTATTTCGTTTACTGCATTTAGTGTAAATGGCGAGATTAAAACTTATTGGATTGGCGAGAAAGTGCGTGAGCATCCATTGCGGTTTGGCACGGCCACTTTTGCACGAAGCATAAATAAAGCAGAGTTGGTAGAACCGAGTCATAAATTATTGAGTGCCTTAAACTACACCGGAGTTTGCGAGATTGAGTACCTGCTCGATCCGCGCGATGGCCTGTATAGGTTAATTGAGATTAATGCACGTACATGGCTCTGGGTAGGACTGGCAAAAGCATGTGGAGTGGATTATGCAAAATTGATTTATGATTTTGTTAATGGAAGAGAAATGGAATATCCAACGAATTACAAGGTAGGTTTGAACTGGATAAATCC
>Ga0208459_1001966_pt1 | contig 18291 bp, 16 predicted proteins | sample AD_UKC087_MetaG_FD_184433 | JGI IMG/M metagenome (GOLD analysis project Ga0208459, IMG submission 184433) | Active sludge microbial communities of municipal wastewater-treating anaerobic digesters from USA - AD_UKC087_MetaG (SPAdes) (version 2) | ecosystem: Engineered > Bioreactor > Anaerobic >... | reverse complement strand
ATTCATCACCGCACAAACCGGGGGATATTACAGTCATATTCTCCCACTCATTTGATATACCAGAAAATACCCAATAAACGTCCGTAGAAACATCAATTCCCGCACTTCCATCATAGAGCACGGGAACCATTTCTTTTAAACTTCTTGTAGATTTGAGCAGCATTTAATTATCAATTTATTTTGAGTACATTGAAGATATGTTTATCTTCGCTTTACTCTTGAGCTCATTAATAAAAGAACTGTATTGTGAAGATAGTTTTTGTTGTTTTAACTGCTCTTTTACTAGTGATTTGGCCTGTTCCATATCAGCACCTTCAAAATATTCTGGATTATCATCTACATATTTTTGAACTTCTTCATCTGTAATCTCTACTTTATCTTTTAAGAGTTTTTCGGCCATTATGCTAGCCTCGTAGTTTTTCTGTAAATCTTTTCTTGTCATACCACTATCTTTTAAAAGATTATCAAGATCAGCTCCTTGTGCTTTCATGCTGGTTTCTAGCTCTTCTATTCTAGTATTCACTTCTTCTTTTGATACTTTAATGCCTTGTTTTTTGGCTTCTTGCTCAATTAGTTTTTGCTCTATCATGGAGTTTAGAATATTAGAACCTTGGTATACTTCAAGCTTTTTTATAACAGATGTTCTCCAGATAACACCTTTATTTACAGTTGCTGCTATTAGATAATTTTTTGCAAAATAACCTATTAGGAAGGATAACATTACTACTATTAAACCTGTGGCTAAAGATTTGTTTTCTTTAAACCATTCAGAGAAAGACATTTTATTATTTGTTTCTTTATTTTCTGTTTTACTCATTACAGAAGTATAGCAGATCAATGACTCTAAAACTATAGTTTAATGGTATGCCAAAACAGATTGTCATCCTCTTTAATTTCATGTGGATTTAGGGCATAATTCTAATATGAAAAGAAATAATCTTGCCCTAATTATAATATCTTTGTTAAGTGTGTCGTTTTTAAGTTTAGGTTTTTTGTTTTTAAAATCAGTGGAAAAAACGTGCCCAATTCCAAAAGAATGTGAAAAATGTGTTGTTAAAACAAATGGCGACAATGACAGCGTGGTTATAAAAGCGGTTGGTGCTAATAATCCTATGTTTTTGCACGGAAAATTATTTAGGGAAGCCGTACCTTCTCAAGAATTGGTAAAAGAAGAGGAGGGTAATGACAAGGAAGTTGAATATGTATATTTTTTGGAGTTTGAGAGACAGCATCTACTGGTAAATAATTCCAAGGGATCTCCTATATACATAGAAAAAATTCAATTGACCCCTCCTGTAAATGATGAGTTATATGACATAGAGGATTTTGTTGAAAAGGAAGTTGAGGTTTATGGTTACCAAACCGCTGTGTTGACAGGCAACGAATCTTTTCAAGCTTTATCAATTAAAGTTAATTAAAATGGAGGTATAAAAGTATATGAAAATACTAAATTTAAAAATGCCGTTTTTTATTTTGTACATTGTTGCCGGTGTGATTTTTGTTGGAAATGTGGTTTTGGCGGAGCACTATTTTTTGGGAGGAAATGTTTTAGGTGCAAAAACTTCAAATGAAAGAAAGATCTCGAATGAAAAAAAGAAATCTGCAAATTTAGATTCTAAATCGAAGAAGAATCCTAAAAGTTTAAATATATCTAAAGTGAAAAACGTGTCTGTTGAATTAAAAAAGGTATCCAAAAGATCTGACGTTGTAAATAATGAAGAGCTAAATACTGAGATTAATGATATTGCAAATGAAATTGATTCTAGCATTGCTAGAGGAATAGTTCATGCAAAAAAAGTTGAAGATAGGCCTGCTTGGAAAAGATTTTTACTTGGTCCTGATTATAAGAATCTTGGTCAACTAAGAAGTGGTTTGGTCCATATGGATAATGGAATAAGGAAATTGGAACGAGTAGTGGAAAGATCCAATGATGGTTCTTCGTCCGCTCTACAACTCCAACTAGAAGAACTGGTAACACAAAGAGAAAGTATTGTTAGCATGATAAAAGAAAGGGAGTCGGGATTTAGTCTTTTTGGGTGGGTTTCTAAATTATTATCTGGCTATAAAGGTGGTGCTATTGAAAATATAGAAATAAACACAAATAAAACAGATACAGAAATAGAGGAATCTGTTGAAGAAATGTCGGAAACTATTGATACCGGAACAGAAACTCAAGAACAGGAAGAAATTGTTGAGGAAAATGTTGAGGTTTCTGGGAATGAATCTGAAACAGATCTATAGAATAAATAGTAAAGGTGAAAAATTAATATCTTCTTGTATAATCTTTTCATGGTAAAGAGATTGTTATTACCATTAAAATGGATAGGTTTTGTAGTTCTTGTGGTTTTTTACCTCTATGTTTCCAAATATGAAATATATAAAGATGTTATAAATCCTGACGGTATCAATTGGCACAATAGAACAATGAGTTTTATTGACTCTATTAAGATGAAAAAGTACGAGGGTACTTTTCAAGCTTATCATCCAGGAATTACTTTAATGTGGATATCAAGCATACCCTTAAGAAATTATTATGAAAGTGACTTAAGCAGTGATATGTCTAAGTATTCTTTTTTAGAACGTGATTACTTAGCAAAAATGTCTCTTGTTATCTTTTCCACTTTTATATTTGCAATAACTTTTTTGGTTTTGTGGAAAATGGTTAACTACAAATTTGCTCTTATTTTTTCACTAATTTTTACTTTAGAACCATTTGTTTTAGGAATGAGGCGTCTTTATCACCTTGATTACTTAATGACAATTCTAGTTTTCTTGAGCTTTTTATTTTTAATTTATGCAAATTATAAAAGTTATAAATGGTGGTTGTTTGTGCTTTCTGGATTGTTTTTTGCTCTTGGGGTTCTTACTAAGTCTGCAGCTATAATAGTTTTACCGGCTTTTCCTTTTATCATTTTGCTTGGAAATTCTTCCGTTCTTAAAAAACTTTTGTCTGTAATAATTTTTATTGTGGCTGTGGCCTTATCTGTATACGCATTTTTTCCTGCCATATGGAACGATCCTCTAAAAAGTTTTTATGGATATTATCAAAAAGTTTCTATCGGAGTTTCTGATATCGGTGTTGATGGGAGAAAAGAAGTGGGAACATCTGGAAAGTCGGAGAATGTGATCTTAGATGAAACAGTTAGAAAAAGGGATGATAATTTTTACATTACATCTTTATTTGCTAGAACCAGCGTGGTTGGGTCGGTTTTGATTGTTGTATCCGTTGGATTTTTTATATACGTGTTGTTAAAGGGGGTTTTTATTTTTATTTCATCTTCTATAAAAAATAAATCTATTCAAAAAGTCTTTAATTATGAGGTTGATTCCTGGTTAAGTTTTTGGTCTCTTGGCCTAGCTATAGCTATTTTGGTTGCTCTAACTTTAGCTACAAAAAAAACTGACAGATACGCTGTTTTTGCATTTCCGTTTATTTTGATTGTAATTACCTACTTTTTATATAAATTAAATAAATGGGTAGGGTTAGTGGTAATGGTTGTATATTTGGTGTTTACATCAAAGCAATTGTATGACATAAAGCCCTACTTTTTTGCTTATTCAAACCCGTACTTGGGTGGTTTAACCACAAGATTGTATGGGCTTGAGGGAGAGCCGTTTGGTATTGGGTCTTATGAAGCTTTTCAAATTATAAAAAAAGATATGGAAGATAATAACTATAATGGTTTTTATACAGTAGCAGGATCAAAATCCATTAAGGCCATATCTACAGGGGGAAAGTTTTCAAGATATCCTAGTTGTGTGACAGACTATGTTGTAGTTTTTACTATGGACTTTTCTCCTAAAAGTAGTTGTCGGCAAAAATATACTAAAATAGGAACTGTTAAGATAGGTGGCTTAGATTACTGGACAGTTTACAGAAGAGTTAATCAGAAACACCAGAGTAATTATAAATAAGTAATCCTTCGATAATTGAAAGATGTTCATTTGGTATTTATAATCTCCATTATGAAGTTAGTAAAAAGTGTTTCACTGGGAAAGGTAAAATTTTTAAAGCTCGTTTTCATTTTTTTTATATCCTCTTTAGTAACAGTTTTCATCAATGATGGGGTGTGTGCCCAAGACGAAGTAACTCTTCCTACACACTTAACTTATGAAGGAGATGTAAAAAATGTTATGGAGGAAGTTAAAAATACTAATGGAGGTTACTACCAAAAACTGGAAATAGAGATACTGGACAAAGATTTAAGAGGAAAAGTATTAAATGTTGAAAACGGTTCTGCAGAAACCCCTGTTTCACAAAAGTATAGAAAGGGCGATACGCTTGTATTAACGGGATTTAAGGACGATTTTGGGGAAGTGCATTTGTATGTAAATGACTATGTTAGGCGTGGGCAGTTACTGTCCTTATTTCTAATTTTTCTAATATTGTCTATAGCCGTTGCTGGGAAAAGAGGCATCACGTCTTTTATTGGTATGGCAGTGACTTTTTTCATAATATTTTCTCTTGTATTGCCAAAAATAAGCACAGGTTCAAACCCTATACTTGTGATATTTATATTTTCCCTTGTAACAATACCTATTACTTTTTATTTGTCTCATGGGTTAAATACAAAAACTACCGTAGCAGTTGTAGGAACATTTATTTCTCTCTTAATAACTATAGTTCTATCTGTTATCTATGTACATAGTGCAAAGCTCACCGGATACACCACCGACGAAGCGGCATTTTTACAAATAATGAAGGGTGGTGTTATGAACATGCGTGGGATACTTCTTGCAGGTATAATTATCGGATTTTTAGGAGTCCTTGATGATATAACGGTCTCTCAATCTGCTGTTGTGTTTCAACTTAAAAGTGCAAATAAAAAAATGGGGTTCTCGGAATTGTTTACGAGATCGATGGATATAGGAAGAGATCATATATCCTCAATGATAAATACTCTTGTTTTAGTTTATGCTGGGGCATCTTTACCATTATTGTTATTGTTTACAGATTCTAGCAAAACTTTTGGCGAGGTCGTAAATTACGAAATAATATCATCGGAAATTATTAGAACATTGCTTGGAAGTATTGGTCTAATTATTGCTGTTCCTATTACAACTGTTATCGCAGCTTTAGTGGTATCAGGTCTGAATGAAAAAGATTTCTAATTAATTCGGCTTTTAATTTTTATAAATAATAAAGTTACTTCCCCCAGAAAAATTAAGATGTTAAGATAGCTTTGATATGACTGAAAAAATAATAAATAAAGATACTGAAAAAATTAGAAGAGAGAAACTTGAGCAAATAAAAAAGCTAGGTATAGACCCTTATCCTCAAGTTTCGTTGCGACAACAAACGAATGAAGAGGCAAAAGAAATGATGGATGAAGAAGTTGTTGTGGCCGGAAGAATTATGGGTAAAAGGGGTCATGGAAAACTTTCGTTTCTTGATGTTGTAGATGAAACTGGAAAAATCCAGATATTTGTTAGCCAAAAAGCAGTTGGGGAAGATAAGTTTGAATTAATTAAACTTTTAGATATAGGAGATTTCGTAGAAGCTTCTGGTAAAGTTTTTAAAACAGTAGCTGGAGAGATAAGTGTACAGTGCTCAAATATCAAGATTCTTTCAAAAGCAGTAAGACCATTACCAAGCACTTGGTTTGGGTTTAAGGATACAGAGGAGAGGTATAGAAAGAGATATTTGGATTTTATTATTAATGCTGATTCTAAAAAAATAATTGAGACCAGATCTAAAATTGTTTCTGAGGTTAGAAATATTTTAGAAGAAAAAGGATTTTTGGAAATAGAAACCCCAACCTTGCAACCTATTTACGGAGGAGCCAACGCCCGACCTTTTAAGACTTATTACAATACTTTAAAGCAAGATTTTTATTTGAAAATATCAGATGAGCTTTATTTGAAGAGATTGATAGTTGGTGGTTTTGAAAAGGTATTTGAAATTGACCATAACTTTAGAAATGAGGGAATTGACGCAACCCACAGCCCGGAGTTTACCATGATGGAGTGTTACTGGGCGTATGCAGATTATAACCAAATGATGAGTTTGACTGAAGAGATATATTCTAGGGTAGCTCAAAAAGTTCTTGGTACAACAAAAGTTAGTTATAACGGTTTTGATATAGATTTAAAGACACCGTGGGAACGTTTAACCATGGCGGAAGCTATAAAAAAACATCTAGGTTTTGATGTGTCTAAATTGGATGATGGTGAGTTAAAGGAAAAAGCTGAAGAATTGAAAGTTAAAATAGGGAAAAGAGGGAGAAAGTTTAACAGAGGTTTAACAGTAGCTTCTATTTTTGAATTAGTTGAAGATAAACTTGGTGGGCCTGTGTTCATCACTGATTTTCCAAAAGAAACAACATCTTTATGCAAACTTCATAGGAACGACCCTAATTTAATTGAGAGATTTGAACCTTATATAGGCGGTAAAGAAGTTGGTAATGCTTACACAGAACTTAATGATCCTGATTTGCAAAGGCGTTTCTTTGAAGAGGAAGTAAAGGCCAAAAAAGAAGGAGATGAAGAAGCACATCCTTTGGATGAAGATTTCTTAACAGCTGTGGAACACGGCATGCCTCCAACAGGTGGTTTGGGGCTCGGGATTGATAGGATGGTTATGATCATGACAGGAACTCATGCTATAAGGGACGTTATTGCTTTTCCTACCTTGAGAAATAAGAAGTAGAGAAGTATTTTTCTAGGGCAGGAATTCTCTCGTAAACCTTTTAAGCATCTAAAATAATTTTCCTTTGGTTTTAGTATAATGTGTTTATATGGAAAACAAGGAAAAAAGTCTTATAAAGCCATTATTAATTTCTATCTCAGTAATTTTGGTATTAGTTGGTTTCTTTTATTATTTTTTTCAGTACAAAAAACAACCAGATGTAGTTAAAAAAGGGGAGTCAGATAAGGCATCTAAATTGTCCCAAACAATGGAAATGGATGAAAATGAGGGGAGGGATATAAATATTGTTGATCAAGAAACACAAGGTGGAGAATCAGAAGAAAAATATATATCTGAATGGGATTCTTATACAAGTAATAGGTTTGGTTTTGCTTTTGACAATCCAGGAGGATTTTTTATAGATAGAACTAACGAAAATTACAGTTCAAGTGAAGGTCATATTGGTGTACACGAGATGAAAAATTGGGATTTTATTACAAAATCTGCTGGACCAAGTGGTGGCCCCGCTTCTATTGGAATATCAGTTTATTTAAACTCTGAAAACCTTGAATTGTTAGAGTGGGCAGAAAAGAATGTATCTTATTCAAATTATAAAGGCACTTACAGTGACACCAATGTTGGAGGTGTTGAAGCCATTAGATATAAATGGGAAGGCATGGAATCTGGTGAAACAGTTTTGTTGTTAAATCCAGAAGGGGATTTGGTTATATCTATAAATATGTCTGTAACAGATAATTTGGTTGCTCCCTACGAGTCAATTTTGAAGTCTTTTAGGTTTTTGGATTAGAGATTGAATTATCTTCATCTGTAAGATTATCTTGTGATTTACCACAGTTTTGTTGGGTATTCTTCTTTATATCTTCTAGTAACTTCTTAATATCATTAATTTTCCAATACCAGCATGCAAACTCTCTCAACAAAAGGAATATCAAAAAACCTACACAAAGGAGTATTACAATGGAAAGTATTACATTAGTAGGATTGTTAAAAAACTCCATCGAATTTGAGTTTATTGGTGGTTGTTCGTATATTAAATTTGATTTTGCGACAATTAACTTAGACACCGTGTTTTTAATATAGCATAAAATTTTGCTAGACTTCTGCACAACTTCAAATCAGTTTCCTCATACCTGTATGTGTAAGTCTTACTTAGTTCAAAAACAAAAACTCCCCGGTTAATTTTTAGATTAAACGGGGAGCGGTTAGACCTAATTATCTTTTTCGACGATTAGTTTTTCTAATTGTTCTTCCCTCCTTTTTAGTTTCAGAAATTTGGTAACTAATATCCCAATTTTTAATATGGGCTTAGAAATGTAGTTACGGGCAACTAAGAAATCTTTCAATAAGCCAGTTAACCACACTTCTTTTTCTATTCTGGAGGCGAATTTCCAAGCTGAGAAAAGTGCTTTTTTCTCTTGTTTATACAATTCAAGTAGTTTTTCTTTTTTATCCTCTTTAGACATACCTTCAGAAGCGTTGATTACATCAAACAGCCCGTGAATAAACCACACAATATCCCTTTGGCCTGTTCTCTGGGCTATTTCTAAGGCCTCTTCAGCACATGTTCTGGCGATGGGTAGCTCCCCCTTCGAATAAAATTCTTTTCTGGATAAATTTCTCAACGCTACAGCTTTGTTATATGGATCATCGTTTTTGTCACTATCTTTTCTCACACCAACCCAAATTACAGAGGCGGTTTCGTATGCTCCAGCATGAAAATAAGCCAGTCCGATATGATTTTGGACATTTCTACGTTGTTCATCATCTTTGGCGAACCTTTCGCAAGTTCTTAATAGTGCCAAGGATTCTATTAAGTTCCCTCTTTCTCTTTCTTCAATCGCTTCTTTCAATAAGGCATCTACATTGAGTTCAAAAGGAACCTCCTTTGTTGTTACCATTTTCACTCTCCTTTTGTATTGTTTTATGGGATTTTATGACAGGTGTTATTTATAGTCAAATCCAAAGTTAGTAGTTTGATTTAGTGTTTTGCTAATTTTTCCGAATAAAGTAAAAGTATTGATAAGGTAATTGTTCTGACTGATCGTGTGGGAAGAATTTGGAACTTATTTATCAGTGGTAAGATGTTCTTTAATAATCTCAAACATTTTCTTATGGCCCGTTTCGTTAGGATGTAACCCATCAATAAAGTCAGTGGGTTCTAATTTATCAAATAAATGAATATACTTACAATCGTTCTTCGTAGCAATTTCTTCCAAAACACTATCGTATCCTTTTGATCTACTTGCTTCAAAGACTTTCTTATCGTACACACTCTCGTAATAGAGATCTAACTGTCTATCGTCTCCTAACACAGGTCCTACAAAAAATATGATGTCCGTGAATTTTTTTGCAATCTCTATAATTTTTTGAGTATTTCTTTTAAATTCGTCAATTTCTACAAGACATCTATCTAATTCTGGGATGTACCTAGAATCATTAATCCCGTATGCAAAAAAGATTACATCAGGCTGTCTGGGATCGCACTCAATCTCAATTCTTTTAAGAATATCATCTGATGTGTTTCCATTTATACCAAGATTAAATAATTCAATTTCATATTGAGAATTATCTTCCAGATAAAGTCTTAGTAGATTAGTCCAACTATTTTTGATGTAACTTGCATGTGTAACACTATCTCCAAAAGCGCAAATATTCATGTTTTGATTATACCTTAGTTTATATTTGTAACGGGATAATGCTATTCAAATTGCCATGACAAAACATTGGCTGGGGGACAGGAAAGAAGCTGGAAACTTTATTGTCGTTTAATTGTGATTCTTGGTTCTACCGGTTCTTGAAAATCTTCTTCAATCGGCATTCCATTTTTAGTAATAAATTCTCGATGTTTCTGTAAAAGTTCGTTGTTTGCCCAAAACTCTCCTGTTTCTTCATCATAAACCTTTCCAAAATTGATTGTTCGATAGTGGTGTTTAGGATCATCAATTATTACCACATCATTCTTTTTAGATAAAAATTCAACAATTCCTTCTGGGTTTATCGTATCATTTTCAGTAAATATATTGTTTTGTAACAAAAACTTTTTCCCAGTTTCTTCATCTTGAATATTTTCAGTATCAAGTATTTGTTGTACAACTTCTTCTGGTTTATATCTTCCATAAAGAACATCTTGATCTTTGAACATTTCAGCAATACGAACGCTTTTCTCTTCAAATGCTTGGATATTATATACTGGTCTTCCAAAAGATCTTGTTGTTTTTTCTGGCTCGCCTTTTATGATAACTTTTTTAGTTATACCTCCATATGTATCATTAGTATTAATTTCAACTAGTTTCTTATTTTGCAATTCGTGGGCAATCCTTTTATTTTCCCCACTTAATGAGTTGTAATCAATATGGATGAATAGCCCTCGTGATTCGTGCGGTCCTGTCGTTGCGTATTGAATGTTACCGTTTGAGGCGACTGTTCTGATATTTTTATCATACAGATCAACACAAGCTTCTAAACATGGTTTTTCAATAACATTTGGTAGTTTATCTCTAGTAACTATTAAAGCTTCTCTTAGGTTAATCGCAGGGGATTTTTCTAGATCTTCTCCATCATTTTTCTGTTCATCTGAAGACTGTGGTTCTAGTTTTTTGTATACATCCATGATTATAAATAATAACACTTGTTTGGCCGGGGGACAGGGATTTTTGCTACGTAAAGTCTTTAAAATCAAAGTATCGGACCCATAGTGTTAATTATGATAATTTATGTTATAATAACAACAATTGTAATTCGATAATCGATGAAAGGAGAGTTCCATGGTTTATATTGTGACAGACCAATCCGAACTAGCAGATGGTACTGTAGACTTAATCAACCAGCATTTTGGTCGTGGGAGTTGGGAACTTTTACAAGTACCAGAAGGAGAGGTAGGAAGACAGAGAGAGTTACTGGATAAGCTTTCACCCTCTACCTTAGCATTTCTATCTCGCCCCGAACCGTTTTTTTCTGAGGCGTCATCAAGACCTTACTTAAGGGTTATTGATATGACTGTTGTATGAAAGGGTGAGCAAAATATTATTGGAAGATTGGAAGGTAGTTACACGAACTATGTGTGATTACCTTCCCACATCTTTTACACTGAGTTCTCTGTGCCGAGTTCTTACTTCATCAATTGGAAGAAGTCTTTCGTCGTTTTCTAGATCGATTTGTTGTGAAATAGATGTACCAAGCTCGTACACTATTGTATTAGTCCTTTGTTCTTCTCCTTCTACTATCAAGACGTAATCTCCTTCAATAAAATCAGTGGGGGTCCAATCTAGTTTTTCTAGAAGCCTCCTAGATGGATAATTTAATTCTGATACCCTAATCCTAAAACCTCTAAATCCTTCTATATTCGCAGACGCAAAATCATATAGAGCTCTAACTGAATTTAGAGCAATACCAGTACCTCTAGCATCTGGAGACAAATAAAAACCACCAATATTATAAACTCCTGGTTGATCTTTAAGTTCGTATATTGATGTCATTCCAATAGGTACATTATCGTTATTCCTAATTAACCATTTATAATCAACAGACTTAGGGTCTTTTAGAGAAAGCCTATCCTTTAATGCGAAATATGGATAGAAAACATCGTTATTAGCTTGTGCAGTATCACATAGCTTTTTTACTTCTTCAGTAGTTGCTTTTCTGAAATCATCCAAGAAACCATTTTCAAAAGGAACACGCTCAGATTTATGTTTTGCACCATACCCGATCTCGTTCATTACTTGCTCAAGTATATAAGCTGTGTGGGCAACATTTTCCACCGGAAAGGCGTTTGGCTTAAGCTTGTCTGAGTCTTCAAATAATATTTCTTTGTCATTACCGTGCGGTTCATTCCCTATTTTTACTAAAGATGTTTCCGAAACCTGATAGGCATGCGCAATTCTAGCTAAGGCACTTCCTTTAGATAATCCCTTAGCAATAATGTCTAGTTGAGTTCCATTAACTGTTAATGTTGTGGAAAATCCTAAACTTTCTACATAGGTTTGAATTTCTGCCATGTGTGGTAGGTCATTTGGTGATAACTGAATGTTAACCCTTCTTTCATTACTTCTAACATTTGCCTTAACACCCAAAACTGACAGATAGCTTTCCATGTTTTCTAACAGACTCTCTTTGTTTTCTAATTTTGTTTCTTCAGTTAAAACACCTTTATGGTAATAAGCTGTACCGGCGTCTGAAAATACGTCAAACGTTTCAATATTTAAGTTTGCTCTTTGTAGTGTTTCCTGTATAGATTCAACCGACTTTCCGGAAATTATTGCCACGGGTGTTTCGCGATCCGAAAGTGTTTTCAAAATAGTTGCTACTCTTGTATTAATAAAACCCCCGTCCTCGAAAGTTCCGTTTAAATCAAGTACTACTCCTTTTGGAGTTTCAGTAAAAAAATCTTTTTCCCCATGCTCTATCGAAACGTAAGCATTACATAAGAATTCTAAACCAGCGAAATCTTTAGCTAGATCTTCAAAAGAATAGTTGCCTAACCCATCTGTAAGATATTTTCTAAAAACTCTATCCAACTCGCCTTTAATTGGTTGCGGAATATTTATCTCTGAGGTTTCTAATTTATCTAATTCTGTAACAGGGTATTTTAGCGATCTCACTTCCGTTGCACTTGTAGCGCTCTTGACTTGTAATGGGAACATTCCAGGTTCGGTTTTGTAAATCTTTTCAACTAATACTGCCGCAATACGCATAATTTGTTTAGCTTCGTACTCTTCTTTAGATCCTTCAAAAAATGGATCTATTATTCTGAACCTTCCTCGTTCGTCTGATATTAGATTTCTTAAATTGAATTGGCCTGCAAAAGCTCCTTCTTGATACAGTCGTTCAATTTCTACAACAGTACTACTTGTTTCGCGAAGGAAGTTAACCCATTGTTCTGGTTCTTTTAGTCGTTGAACGACCTCCTCTGCTGTCTGTCCTTCAATCATTTCCATTACAACAATATTTTTTTCTTCGTCATAACCAAGGTATTCGGGAAATCTGTCTGATTTTTGCTGTAAGGACACTCCGTAGTCATATTCTTCTTTTAAAGATTGTAAACCAACTTTTACAGCAACTCTTTCACCATCAGTAGTTGTTGCGCAGAAAGCTTTAGATTCTTTCCCAAGCCCAATCATTTCTGTTATAAGATATTGTGTGTCTTCGATCGTTACTGTTTCCCCAGTACGCATTGCCTCATGAAGATATGTTTCCGATTTAGGGTATTCAGGGAATAAATCTTCTTTTGATTTTCCTGGAAAGTTTTTTTGTTGCCATGCCAGAAGCAATTTATCAAAATCAAAAGTTTCTACAGGTTTTCCAAAATTAGAAGTTATACCCGTTTCAGTACCACCAAGCTCTATTTCATTTGATATTCGGAAAGACACGTGTTCGGACATATTACGCAGTTGACTCCTTTCTTACAGTTAAAACAAACTCTCCATTCATGTGTGTAACCACATACCTTGGATACCTTTCTTTGAGCAATGCTTCATGTACTGGATCTCCCTCCATGTTATTTTCTAACCCAAGATATGTTTCGGGAGTAAATTTTTCTAATATTGTTGTAAAGGAAGCAACATCGGTTAACCCACTTCTCTTAAGTACTGTATTCAATAACTCTGTACCTATTAGATAAGTGCCAAGTTTTTGTTTCTCAGGGCGAAGATCGAACACGGTAGCTATGTCAATTGCCTCTAAAAGTAAAGCTCTGTTTAAAGATATTTTTCGATCAGGAATGAGTGAATCAAGTGATGGGTCATCTAAAATGGCTTTTATTGCTAATTGTCTCGTTTCTAATAATTGCTGTCCCCTTTCTGTGTATTCGATAACCATAGCTTCATTTTCCCCATTCCTAATTTGGTATTCATTATCTCTGATTATTTGTCTTTGGAAACTAAGTAGTAGTCTAGATAGTTCAAACTCTATAGCTGACTCTAATCTCTCATGTGTTCCGTTAATATCTATTAGTGACAGGTGTCCTTCTGGAGATAAAAATATATTTCCAAAGTGAAGGTCTCCGTGTGTAAATTGAGGAATAACTGCATTAGAAAATTCCTTATCTAGTAAGTTACCAGATCTTTTTACAAGCGTTAAAAGAGAAGACATAGGTAATACTTTTGTACCATTCAAATCTATTGTTGGTTGTAGTTCAAGGGCTCTAACAACTTCAATGTTTGTGCTATTACAGAGTTCTAATCCGCGATCCACCGAAATTAAATGATGCTCTGTAAAGTATGTTTCTGAACTTTTGGTTGTACCTTTTTCCCACATTTCAGTACTTAAAATGGAAAGCATATCTCTGAATCTTGTTTCAAAAACTTGTTGCTCTAATGAAAGCAAAGAAGCATCGGCCGATTCTGCTCCTAAGTAAGGTATTACATAGTAAACCCTTTCTTCTTTTATATTTGTATCGACTACTTGAGGTACAATTGAAATTCCAGCTTCCCACATTTCTTTTGTTCGGCTAATCTGATTTATTAAGTGTTGATAACCAGACTCAATTGTGGCCGCTTTTACAACAAATTTATTACCTTTGGAATCCTCCATTATCCTTAAACCAGCCCCCATGGAAGTTTTTTCATTAAGATCCTCACTTTTATCATCAATTGTTTTCAACTCTTCATAATAAAAGGGATAATCAAAGCCATCTACAAACTTAGGTATATAAACATGATCTGGAGAATCATAAATTTTCTTATACTCAATAGGTTCCCACTGGTATGATTCGTTACCATTCTTTGCTTTTTTAACACCGTAGATTATTGCTCGGTGATGTGGGTAATAATCAAAACCTGGGACAAGCTGCACTGTAACTTTATTTTTAGAACCACCGACGGTAAAAGGAATTACATTTTCTTGAAAACCTAAAATACCTTTCCCACTTTCACCGCCCTTATACTTCATTTCGTTAAATGCTTTATAGTAAAAGGCCATTGTATGAGTATATCGATCTTGAACACGCTCGTTTGGAAACATACTTTCAGAAGTAGTACCTCTATAAAAGGCCATCCAACTTTCAAGTTCTCCCACCAAAGAAACTTTTACTAGTAGTTCTCTTAAAGAAGTAGCATCCTCTACAGAAATTGTAGCTTCTTCTTGACCTGTTTGAAGTTTTTGCTGAATCTCTCTTTGTATACCACTTAATACTTGGAACAAAGTTCCTTCTTCCCTTAAATGGTTGAGGGTTTCATTAACACCTTCTGGAACAGCTCCACTTCGCTTCTCGATATAGTGTTCAATACTCTGTAAACCTTTCGAGTATTCTTCTGAGATCTCATTCTTTCTTGCTCTGAGTCCATCTTCAAAAGAAGTCTCTTCACCTTCAACAGGGTTTAATAAACACTTTTGCACTAGTTCAGATGCGTCAACAATTTCTACAGGATTGTGTATTACGTCAGGATTTACAGATTGCTTTGCTTTATCATTAAGTTCCATCAGAATATCAAAAGTGGCATCTATATCGGTATCTTTGTATCTTCCAAGAGTTTTATATAACCTACCTTCGAATCCTACGACATATCTTAAACCAGGTTCATAAACTTGAGCTGCTGCATGAGCTACCTTTTGCATATTTTCAAAGGCTAAGTAATTTCCCATATCAGGCATAAGCTGCCCACCTGTTAAGTTTTCATTTCGGAATTTAGGAGAGAATGAAAGGCCAAAGAGTGTTATTGGTTCCTTTCTTTGGATACTTTCTACCATGGTTTCAATTGTTTCGTTATCAAACCCTGTATTTCTGAAAGTACTTCCCGTCCTCCTGATTTTTCCAGGTTTACTAGATAGAAGTTCTAACACTGCTATAGCTGTTAACTCGGGAGAAGAATGTATTTCACCCTTACGTCGCTCTAATTCTTGTAAAGCTGGGTTGCCTGGATCTTTTTCTTTGTAATAACCTCTTAAAGTATCTTTAATTCTCTGAGGAAGTGATGCTACTGGATTTGACTCCTTTGGAACGAACGGTGCTTCATATACATCTTTTATAATAGTTTCTTTTCCTAGTTCTGTTAATGAAATTGTCTCTGAAGCTGCGGGCATGAGTATATTCTACTACAAAAAGTCTCTAAACAGGCTTTAGTTTATTGTATTACTTCTAAAACGTTTTGAAGAATTGGGTTGGAACTTTTATATCTATCTGGATTTGGGTCGATTTTTAATACCATAGTTTGAGTATCAACTCCATCATCTACTACTTTAACAAAATCTAATTGGTGACTTAGTCTCCTGAAGTTTCTGAGAAACTTGTCGCTTACATTAGTTTGTATTCTTTCATTCTCTTTTTCACCTAGTCTCGCATGTGCTTGCCATCTTAAAGGTAGATATGCAGGCACCTCAATTTTTGTTATTCCTTTTCTTCTTAGCAATGTCAACATTATAGCCAAACTGTATATTGAAGATTGAGAAACATCTGTAATATTTTCTGGGTAAAACAAACCGTCTGTATCACCCTGTCTTTTAGCTGCAATGTAGTCTTTGTACTCATCACTCTCAAGATCCATAATTCCTTCACTAAGTTTATATAAGGCACGGTTTACTTTTTTTGCCTGTTTTTCTTGTTCTGGTGCCCCTACAACATCTGTGCTTTTTTTCTTAGATTGTACAGCAAAAACATATGCGGTTCTTCCTTCAGGAGTTTCTGCTATTGAGTATCTAATAATGGGAAGATCTACATGAACATTCTCAAATTCTTTTGGTATGACGTCAATCTCAAGCATGTAAGGAGTTTCATTGCTTCCACTTTGTTCAGATCTCTTAACAAATAAATATTTATCCCCTGCTAGTTGAAGCCCATCAAAGACTAGTCCCTCATCCATTTCTGAGAAAGTGTTATCTTTCAACCATAACTTTTGTTTTCTTAAGAACTGTTCAGGGTTGGCAAAGTCATATTCTGTGGCATTGAACCACATTTGAAGTAATGTTTCTCGTACTATATCTTTTGTACTATTACCATTTTGGCTTTCTAACCACCTTAATCTTGGTGCCTGTTCTCTAATTGTTTCTACAAGTGAATTTAATTCTTCAACGAAATTTCCTAAGTTTTGCACTTCTAAAATTGGTACGTCATTTTTTTCATATTGTGTTTGCAAAATTAATTGTTCTTGTTGTATCTCTATCTTTGTAGAAAAACCTAACTCGTAATCATGACCATGGTAATTTATAGTTCCAGATGCAAATGCAGGTATTACAATATCGAAAAGAATTTTTGCGTCGTCATCAACCCTAATTCCTTCTTGGTTACAGATTTCCAATTCCCTATTGATACTTTTAGTAAATTCTGACATTTCCACATATTGTCGCTGAGCTTCATAAGTTTGGATCTCATTTACAAGCATATTTTAATTGTATAATTAAACGAATGAAACAAACAGAGGGTCTTCAAGAGACTGATGCATATAATTTGATAGAAGTTCCTCTTCTAGTTGAAGATCTTCCCCGAACTCCAATTGAAATAAGAAAGATTGAGGATTCGGAATTTGTAACTTATGCGGAAGAACAGATGAAAGCAGGTGAAGAGGCCTTGGGAAGAATTATGGCAGAAACAAGATACAACAGCATGGTTCTTGCTAGTGTTTTATTTTCTGCTTATGAGGATAGACAAGATGAAACAACAACTTTACTAGATGTGTTTAGGGAAATTAAAATTGGACCTGAGATAGATTCTCAAGAGATGGGGGCAACATGTATAGGTATGGCACAGCAAATGAAAGATTCGTTGCAAGAGTTGGGAATTAGTTCTTTTTTAATGGGATATAAGTCTAGGGGATTGGTTAATTCTGCTGGGGATGAGTATGTAGGAGTGAGTCATACGGCCGCAGTAGTGCCATCAATAGAAGCAGGTAAGCAAGTGTTTACCATTTTTGATTCAGGGTTGTTAATACCTGTTCCTATAAGATTTGTATCTGGAGAAGACTCACCAAAGTTGTTTTTCAGAAACAAATATTGTCAAGCTGTTTGCGGATCAGATGACACAGCATATCCTTATACATTTATTATTGCTGAAAGATCTGATGTTTCTGGAGCTGATGTGGAATCGGCTTATAGCATAACGGATAAAGCACCTTTTGACCCATATCATGAGTACATAAATCCTTACGACACACTGGCAAAGGATTATTTAAGAGCAACACAAGGTTTTAGAATTACTAGGCAGAATAGGCAAGGAGAAAATTTAGGTTATGTAGCTGTAGATCTTTTGCAACAAGTTGTGAAACTTAAGTTTTCTGGATTGGAATATCACGGTGAGCAGGGAAAGGTGGGAATTCCTTTTGCAAACATAAATTTAGAGGATAAAGACTCAGAAGAAAGTCGTCTTATTGCAACTTTAGCCGATAATTTAGGTGTTTCTCCTGAATATCTTACAACAAACATTGGAAAACTAATGTTTTACCGTGATTATTATGTTTCTTCAATCTATGCTCCTTCCGTAAGAGAGGCGTTACTACATCATTAGGTGATATCCGCTTTTCCATGGCTGGGGGATAGGGATTTTTGCTTCGCAAGCCCCGCAAAATGCGGGGTCGCCCACTGATTTACTTCGTATGTTGAGGCACATCGCAAAGCGATGTAAGAGGAAGCGCAGCGAATGAAATGAGCGAGCAAGCGACTGCGTCACACAGTGACGTAAGAGGAAGCGCAGCGAATGAAATGAGCGAGCAAGCGACTGC
>Ga0208459_1001961_pt1 | contig 18316 bp, 20 predicted proteins | sample AD_UKC087_MetaG_FD_184433 | JGI IMG/M metagenome (GOLD analysis project Ga0208459, IMG submission 184433) | Active sludge microbial communities of municipal wastewater-treating anaerobic digesters from USA - AD_UKC087_MetaG (SPAdes) (version 2) | ecosystem: Engineered > Bioreactor > Anaerobic >... | reverse complement strand
CCCGCGCTTCGTCTCGGCGTCGTCGGCCTTGACCAGTTCGAGGTACACTCGCCCGCTCTCGTCGCCGAAAGCGTCGACTTCGACGACCCAGTTGTCCCCGGCCGGCGTCGCGGTCTCGAGCTTCGCGGCAAGGGCGTAGAGGGCGGCGCGCACTACGCGGTAGTGGGTCCCGCGCGGGTAGCGGATCTCGACCTGCGGCTGCGCTGTCCCGTAGCGGCTGTGGGCAAGCGATACATTGATGTTGGCGTTCGCGGGCGTCTTGCTGATTGCGTTGTTCGTCTTCATGGCCGGATGTACATGCGGGTTGTGTTCCAACTATCACCTTCGACAATCCTCGAGGATTCTCGCCCCCCGATTGTCGCCGCCCTGATGTACGTATCAGGGCCTGCGGGTTCTTCGAGGATTCTGCGCGATGCCCGAATCAGGGCGTCAGCAGAACTTGCGGCCTGGCTTGGGGGCCCGCGGCCGGGCCCCCCCGGGCTATTGCGTTATGCGGCACGTTCCTCCTGGGCTGCGCGCTGGTCGCCCTGGGCGCGATCGCGGCGCTCGCCCTTCCAAGCAGCGGAGCCGCCGAGCTTCTTGAGCAGGTGCAGCCGGGCGGTCTTGAACTCGTCGCCAATCATCCCGAGGCCGAGGAGCCAGACCCTCATGTCGTACTTCGAAGTCGCTGCGTTGTATTCGCGGCGGCGGCTCGATGCTGCCTTCGACCCGAGCGCCTTGGCGGCGAGCGCGAGAGCGAATTGAATGTACGACTTGATCTCGCCCGCGTGCGTCGTCCCGTTGAAGAACCTCAGCTCGATCGATCCCCTAAAAAACAGGCTGTTTAGGTTGACTCCGTGATAGCGACTCGAATCATAGCGATCGGGGTTCGCGTTGCGGCGCCCGTACCAGGCGTCGCTGACTTCCTGCATCGTGCGCGGGCGGCGGCTCTCCAGGCGGCGGATGAACTCCGCGTCGACCGGGCGGCAGTAGCGCTGGAGGCGGGTCTCGCTGATCCCGAGCGCCTGTTCGATCAAGCGCTCCTGCTTGTGCACCATCTTGACCAGATTCGTCACCCCGCGCGCATCGAATCGGCTTCCGTCAATGTGGACGTGGATTCCGCAACTCAGGTCGGAGCGTCCGCCCGCGTTGCGCACCGCCCGAACCACCTGCTGCAACTCATCGATATCGTCGTAGCCGAGGACCGGGCTGACGATCTCCCCGCTCTGCTCTCCGCCGCTCAGCGAACCATCCGGCACCACCCTCCAGCTGCGGCCCTTGGCGTCTACGATCTTCCAGCTGCGGTAGTCGGCAGTCTTGGTTCCGCCAACCACGCTCTGGATGGCATTCGCGAGGCCTTCGCGTCCCAGGCCCACCGTCTCGATCTCGATCCCGAAGCGCAGCGTGTTGAGCATTTTCCTTCTCCGTTGTCCCGTGGGGGGTGCGTTGTCGCGTGGGACATACAGGCTCCGGTGTGTGGGATTAGCAAGGCGTCAATCGACAGAAAGATGTTCTTTTTCAGGTGGTTGAGATACTTGCAACATTCCGCGGAGATGCTGCGTGGACTGCCATGTAGGGGTGATGTAGGCAGGCTATGGTGGAATCGCGGATTGGGATTCAGGCGGCTTGCTCCGGGCCGAAAAGCGCGGCCGCGTCGTGGGCGCCGATGTGCTCCAGGTAATGGCCGAGAGCGCGCCGGAAGAACTCCATCCGGGTTTTCATCCCGTGCGCTCTCCACGCGGCGTCCATCTGCTCGACCGCGCTGGCGTCGAGGCGCAACGGGAGGATGCGGACGTCCGTGGCGCCCTGCTGGTCCGGGCTCCTGGTCTCGCGCGGGCCGATCGGGATCCTCCCCTTTTCCGCCTCGCGGATCTTCCAGATGAGATACGCCTTGTCGGTCGAGCCGGTGGGGCGACCGACCTTCTGCAGGTACATCGCCTGGAGCTCCTCGACGGTCATGCTCTTGAACCGCCCACGCTCAGCGCGGACAGCGGTGGCGCCTTCGGAAGTGTTCTTCCGCGCCCTCTTCTTGGGCTGTGCGCTCTGCTGTGAGGGCTCGGCGTGTTCTTCCGCGGTGGGCGTCTCCTCGTGAGGGGCGGCGACTTCCTCGGGGTTCGCAGCAGGTTCGCCGGTATCTGCCTCCACCTCCGTGGCCACTGCCTCGCTCTGTGCTGGGGCCTCGAGCTCGTGGTGCGGCTCCGGCTGCTCTTCGGGCTCTGCAGGCGCGGGAATCTCCCCCTGGGGCTCCAGCGCTTCGGGCTGCTCGGCTCGCTGGAGCATCGCTTGCTCAATGCGGCGGATGAGGAAGGTGCGATTGGGGCAACGGGTCTCTTCGCCGATGACCTCGAGGAATCGTTGCTGCAGCTCGGGGAGGCGAAGGTTGTCGAGGTCGTTGGTGGGTTGGGTTCGTCGCGGCATGGTCGGACTCCTTCTGCGGGTACACGTTCCCCTCGCGCGGCATCCCGCTCTGCTCGCCGGGGTCGTCGTCTCGCCCTGCTTGGTCGGGCTTCGCTGCGCACATACAGGCTCCGGCGATCGACGAAGGCAAGGTCGTATTCGAGAGCGCGATGTTGATTCCACAAGGTGGCAGAAGGAGCAAAGCCGGCGCGGGGGGGACCCGTCCGGCTGCGCGGTTGTTCGGTGCAGCGCTATCGTCGCGCGAATGCCCAGGTCTGCTTGGATCCGTATCGCAGCTGCGTTCCCTCGATCAGCAGTACATCCGAGGGGGACATGCCGTCGCGGCAGACAGCGACGTCGTCGTCTTCCTCGGCGAGGACGTCCTCGCGTTGCACCACACCCGCGATCGAGAATTCGAACGGCCAAGAGGGTTGTTCGGCCAGGTAGAGTTCTGCTTCCGGGTCGTACTGCTGCAGCATCTCGATCAGCTCTCCCACCTTCATCGTTCTGCTCCTTCTGCGGGGCGGTGATTCGCGTGCCCCGCGAGCGACATACAGGCTCCGGTTGCGCGGCATATCAAGGCCGGTAGAGCAGATTCTGGGGGGAAATCAGGAGGGCGCCAGAAGTCCGGGGATTCTGGCGATGTCGAGCCACCCGCGCAGGACGCGATTGCCCACCATGAGCTGCTTTCCTTGTACGCGAAAGCGTGAGACGCGGCGCCGTCCCGCGGGCTTCCCGGTCTTCGGGTCGACGAGCCCGTAGTCGAAGGTGGCAATTGTCCCGGCGGCCTCGTCGAGACTTTCGAGTACGCACACGTGCTCGGGCATTGCGACGTAGAGAACGTCGCCAGGCTTTGGTCGCTTCTTGACTGTGCTCCAAACGAAGGCCTTCCCGGTGCGGAAGACGAGCTTGGAGAGGTTCTGGCCAATGCTCCAGGGCAGCTTGCCACCGTCGTCGTTTCGGTTCACGATCCGCTCGTCCCGAAGCCCGAGACGCATCAAGACGAACTGAGGGAGGTCGCCGCAGGCGGAGTACTTGGGCCAGCGGTTGCGCTCCTCGGTGACTTCCTCGAACACGGGGTCGCCGAGGACGCGCCCGTCGTCTCCGTTGCACGCGTGTCGCGCGATGGCGACTGCTGTTGCCCGCAGGACTTCCTCGGTCGTGAATGGGCCGTTGGTGAAGTCGAAGGGTCCCATGACGCCGCTCACTCGTGGGTCGAAGCGTTGCGGGTGCGGCCGCGGAGCTCGTCGATGGCCTCGCGGAGCGCGAGCAGGGCCGCCTCGACCTTGGTGATCGCCGAGGTCTGGGCCTCGGAGATCTGCGCGACCTTCTCGTAGAGGTCCTTCACCTCCTTGTCCTTCTTTTCGATCACACGCCAGAAGGCCCAGCCGAGCACGGCCACCAGGCCGTAGGGGCCGGTCGCCTTGAGGAACTCGGCGATTGTTGCGTACATCTCCATGCTACTTACTCCTTCGCTGCGATTCGCGTTGGGGCTCCACGCTGTCCGGCACGAAGTACCGAACGGCGAGGAGCTCGTTTAGGCGGGTCTCGAACCCGCGGTTCGACTCGGTGTCGTCGGGGATACGAAGCGCGGTGAGCGCTTGACGGACGACGGGCGACACATTCCCTTCGTCCCGCGCCGCGAGCTCGATGAGCTTGGGCTTGTCTTTCAGGATGCTGAGCAGGACAAGCTGCGGACGCGAGTCGCCGACCTCGACCATCGCCCGCCAGAGCGATTCGAGCGCGGCATCGTCGACCACGTTCTTCTCGATATGATCCGCGATTGCTCCCCAGCACGGGAGCTCGCCCTTGGCGCCCGTGCGCGAGGCGAACTCGGCCAGTGCCTTGGCGCTCTTGGTCCCGATGCGTTCGACTCGATCCGCCAGACTCTTGCGTGTGCTACGCGACACGATAGGCCCCCACGGTGATGAAGAGTTGCTCGGACGACGTGTTCCGAACCCAGAGCTCGCAGTCGGTACCGCCGGAGACCGTCACCTTGGTCATCCAGCAACGGATTTGCGACGAGAGCGCTCCTTGCACGTAGGTCGTGGCTTCAGGCCACCCGTTCGTCCCTACGTAGTTGTACGCGTACTCGATGACGTGCGGGAAGTCGTCGAGGGTCGTGTACAGCCTCGACTCGCCCGGATTGAGCTGGTTGGTCTGCCGGTACACTTCACGCAGATAGCGCGCGTCGTGGTCTGCAGAGTCGACGTGAACGTTGATGTTCTTGACGCATTCGCGGAGCTGACTTCGCACCGAGCCGGCCGTGATCGAGTAGGGCGACGCGGCGGCTGCGTCGTTCCCCACCAGGCTCGCGCCGCTGTTCGGGTTCGCCTGCGATTGAAGGTCCGACGCAATCTCCTGGAGCTGCGCCTGCACGCTGGTACCCGAGATGAAGCTGTGCACCGCGGCCTGGATCGCCGAGGCCTTGTGCGCGTTCGCCATCGCGCCGACATGGGCGTTGAGCCATGCGAGGAGCTGGGACAGCTGGGCGTCGACCGATCCTACCGGGAGGGCGTGAGGCGTTCCCGCGACGGCGTCTGCGCCCACCCGCGCGGCGCCGGGACTGCTCGACACGGTCGAGGACAAGTCGTCGATAAGTTCGTCGAGTGCACCCCTCACGTTGCTTGCTGCGACGAAGCCATGCGGCGTGTAGTCGACGTCCTGGGCCTTGTGGCGGTGCGAGGTCGCCCCGAAGTGCCCGGCCAGAAGCTCGTCGACCGAGTCGAGGGCTGCCTGCACACTGTTCGCGGCGGCGCTGATCGCGCTCCACAGGCCGGAGAGCACCTGGACCGCGTCGCCGTGCGCGAACACGAAGGCCTGGCGGCGCGCCACGCTGATGTCGGCGTTAAGGATCTGGAGCTGCCCGGCGCGGCGGTTCACGTCGCAGACCAGAAGCTCGTCGTCCACGAGCGGGACCTTCGGTGCGGAACCGATGGCGGCCTGCGGCCCCTGGCGGACCACGAGCTCGAACGACTCGTCACGCCGGAAGAAGACCTGCTGGGAGTTGCCGTCGGTGCGCGGGTCCGAGAGGAGCCGCTTGAAGCGAATGAACACGCCAAGCCACCGTTCGTGCGTGTTGGTCGAGACGTCGGTGGGGATGCCGGTGGAGTCGACGGCCAGGTTCACCGTCTGGCCCGTGCCGAAGAACACGCGCTGCCCGAGCCGGTCGTAGGCTCGGCCGGGGGCGGACAGGTCGATGGTGAGGTCGGCGATTGGCGCGTGCTGCGTGGGCACGGCGCCGCTGACGACGCCGTAGACCCCGATGTCAGCGGCGAGGTTGTGGTCGGCCTTCTCGAGCAGCTCGAAGCCCAGGTCGAGCTCGGCCTCGGTCACCTTCTGCCGGAAGTAGTAGTCGAGACGGTCTGCCATGGCCGAGGCCTTCGGGGAGGCAGAGGGGGCTCGTGATGTTTGGGGGACAAGAGCCGTGAGCCGCGCGTTGTCTCTGGGGCCTCGACGGCAAGGTGACCCGATGGCAGTCTACGGTTGGAGCCAGCCGCAAGGTTCAGGCGGAGCCCCCCAATGTCGTCGACCCACGAGATCGTTCTTCCAGCCCACAGGGTGCGCAACTTCGACCCCATCGAGATCTTCAACGACCGGGTCAAAGACCGGACCGTCGTATACCTCGACCACAACATCTGGATAGATTTGCAGGACGCGGTCACGCCGGATGCCCGCAGTTGCCGGGACGTCTGCCTACGCGCGGTGGACGATGGCCTCGCCGTCTTCCCAGTGGCATTCGCCTCCATGAGCGAGATGTTCGACATCCCTGCGGACGACGTGCGCGTTAGACACGCTGAGTTGATGGACGCGCTCTCACTGGGGGTTGCCCTTCGCAATTCTCAGTACGTCTACGCGATGGAAGGTGAAGCCGCGTATCGGTACGTCTTCCACTCGGAGCGGCCGCAGTCCCGTAGGAATGAAGTCTTCACAGCGGTCCAGGACTACCTCGCCGATAGTTACACATCTTTCCCCGAAGGATGGCGTCGTGCAGACGTTGAGCGCTTCTTGGCTCATCTCCGCGATCCGGGCACTGCCACCGTCAAGTGGCTGGTTGAGCACTGCAACGTCGACGAGATTCGCGCGGGCCACGCTCGCACCGCTACATACGCCGAACGAATGGAGGCTCAACGCCAGGAGTACTTGGCCAAGGGCCCCCAGCGGTACGATCTCGAGGCAGTTGTCAGGAATGCGCGGCGCTCCTTGTTCGCGGAATGCGTGATGCCAGCAATCCGACGTTGCTCGAGGGCGGAGATGACTCCCGCAGAGTTTGATAGGTTGGTTCACGCCTACCGCTCACAGCATGGCGACGGAAACGACGAGCGGTTACGCAAGGTCTTTCGGGAAGCCGCGCCCGTGCTCGAGGTATTCGCTCACGTTGTTGCCGCCCAGTCAGCGGACCCGAGACGACGGAGCAGACCACAGGATTTCTGGGACATCGAGCACGCCGGGTACGCGCCGGTATACACCGATGCGTTCGTCACCGCCGATGGCGGGTTGAGAGCGAGGCTTCCCGTGGGGCAGCGCCGCCCGCCCGCGGCGCAAGCCGTGGTACTCGATTCAGTGTCGGCCCTTAGAGACTGGATCCTCTCACGGAAAAGGGAGTAGCCGACCCGATTCAGTGAAGTTGTGTCTCGGGTCCGATCTCGCTCACCCCAAGCTCCCAATGATCCGGCACGATCGGAGCGACGGGCTCGAGAAGGTTCACGAAGTGCGTGTGGGCCGGCTTCATGTAGTTCACGATCGCGCGGAGATGCTTGCGCTCCGTCGGGGTGAGCACGCGCCCCACCTTCACGTCGAACGCGTAGCGCGCGAAGCGGTCGGAGGGGCCGAGCTCCCAGTCGATGCCCAGCTCGGACACGCCCAGCACCAGGGCGGTGGCGGCGAGGCCGGTGATCGCCTCGATCTCGAGGCGCAGGAAGAATCGCACCGCATTGCGGATGCCGATGGCCGTCCCCTTCTGCCGGTACACCTCGACGAGCACGGCGGCGAGCCTCCGCTTGCCCAGCTCGTCGAGGTCGAAGGGGAATGGGTTGCCGAGGTCGCGGAGGATCAGGTCGAGGAACGGTGATGGCGCGCGCTCGATGTCCCAGAGGTCCGGGAAGCGATCGACTTCGGCGAGGAGCAGGTCGACGACCTCCTGGAGGCAGCCGATGAACCTCGCGAGATCGCCCGTGGTGTCGCTGCGGCGATTGTGCTTCGGCAGCATCGACAACAGGTCGAAGCGCCGGCGCGGGGGGCGGGCCGGACGAAAGCCCTGGAACACGGCGGTGTCGAAGGGCGCGAGCACCGGGTTTCCCTTGCGGTCCCGCACTCCGGTGGCGACCACGCGGTAGGTGACGTCGGGCGTCATCTCGGTCGAGAGCGCCACGTCCACGAGCGACTCGATCGCAGCGGCCGATTCGGGCGCCACAGGAACGGCTGGCGCACCAAGCGCCGCGAAGGAGAAGCCCGCGGTGTCGGAGACGACGACCGGCTCGTCGAAACCGAGGCGCACGACGGTCTGCGAGATCGCGATCGCCGCGAGGAGCTTGGGGGCGGTACGGTCCTCAACATGGAACGAGTACGCCTGGTCCAGCGGGAAGCCTCCGCCGACGAGGTTCGACACGACGCGAACGGTCACGGTCGCGAGGCTTGCGAAGGGGACGACGGGGTCCAGCACCAGGCGAAGGGCGTCCGGGGTCTGCTCGATCGCGGCGCGGGTGCCAGCGAACGCAGGGGTGGGAGTGCCGTCGAACGCGAGCACTCCGTCGATCCACACACGGGTCGCCGTCGGGTCGATGCCGGCCGGGCCCGAGTCCGCGAGCTCGAGGGCGATCGTCGAGTTGATGGGCACGTCCGTCTCGTCGGGCCCGGGCGAGCGATTGATGAGCAGCGGGCGAGCCGTCTCCACCGTCGCCGCGACGGACTCCACAACAAGCGCGGGCAGCTCGAGCTCGGCCATCACACGCTCACCAGCTCCAGGCGCACGCCGACTTCGTGCGCGCCGGTCAGCTTCGACACGTTCGCGGCCAAATCCGTGATGGTTCGCGTGCGGCCCGACTCACACGTAGTGCGCGCGAGCTTGACGCCATCGACCACGACCGATGCTTCCCATGCTCCTCCAGCTGGGAGCCCCGGCGGCACCCGGAGCGTGAGCCGAGCGCGGACGAGGGTAACGCCCGTGAGGTCGGTCGTCTGCACGACCTCGGCGAAGTCGCCCGTCGCGAGGTCGAATAGACGCCCGGGCTCGAGGTCTCCGAGCACGAAGCGCAGCTCGCCGGGAGCGACTTCCACGCGCCCTTGCGACACGCCGAGGTTCGTGCGGAAGGCGTCGAGCTCGGACATCGAATCGGCCTACTGGAATTGACGGTAGATCTGAAGGTGGTCGAAGAACCCGCGGCGCGTGACATCGGCGACCGCGAAGCCGAATCCGCCGCGGCCCGACGTGAGGGGTTGCGAGCCGCTGTTGATGCCGAGTTGGTCGTCGATGAACACCGGCATGCCCGCGACGGGCTGCCATTGGGGAGGTACGACGAGGGGATTGGCGTCGAGGTCGTTGCGCATCACGGTGAGCACCACATCGCCGTTCGGATTGACGACGGCATCGAGCCGCAGATGAAGCCACGTTCCCTGCGTGAAGCTCTCGCTCGAGCGGAGCAGTACGCCCGGTCCATCGGATTCGGGCACACCCGCGACGATGCTGCCCTTGCGCAGGACGATGCGGTGCGGGTCATCGTCGGACAGGCCGAGCAGGTAGGCGTTGTCGTTGACCGAGGTGCCCTGGCCGCAGACGAACAGGAACGGCGAGAACCCCGTGGGGCCGCCGCCTGGCCCGCGCTGGATGCAGCCACGAATGGTCGCGCCCTTTGCCATCGGCGCGAAGTGCTGCAGATTTACGAACAGCGCGACTGCGCCCTTGGCCGCTACGAGGGAGTTGAATCCGTACAGGAATGCCCCTCCCCCGGGCGGACGGGCAATGCCGGCGGTCACACCGCGGTCGACTGAGGCGATATCGAGTCCATCGTTCAGGAACGTCCAGTCCGCGCTGCCCATTGGTCCTCCGTCACGGTGTGTGCTGCATCGGTGTCCACGCGCCCTCGAAGCGCTCGACGTTGACGGTCCAGCCGTCGAACCCGGCGCCCTCCCACGTTGCGGAGAACGGCGGCATCCAGGCCTCGAATCCTTCGACCGGCTGGCCGTCGAACTCGGCCGCGTCGTCGGTGACGTCGTCCCACGAGCTCACGAACGGCGACGACACCCAGCCGGTCTCCATATCGTCGAAGTCGTTGCCGGCGAAGAGAGCCGGGTCGGCGTTGCCGCCGGTCAGCTCCACCAGCAGCGGGCCGTCGTTCCAACCCTCCTCGAAGTCCTCGAATCCTTCGGCGAGCGAGTCGAACATCGCGATCGCGATATCGGCTTGCCCGAAGCTCGTGCGCAGCTCGAACCATCGCTCGAAGTCCTCCTGAGCGCTCTCCGGGACGGGACCGAATCCCGCGATGCGCTGCGCATGACACAGCGTACGAAGGGTCCAATTCGCGGCTTCGCCAGGCAGCGCACCGGGTTCATGGAAAACGGGATTGAGGAGCATCAGAGGATGACCCCCGAGTCGCCGTCGAACAGGGTGACCATCCGCAGGACGGGGAATTCCTTGAGCCCGAGCTTCACGTCCGCTGGCAGCCCGTTGAGCTTAAGATCGTAGGGGCCGTCGCCGAGCTTGCGTACGCCGTCGGTGTCGCGAACGACGTTGAACACGTCCGACCACGCGATCTCGCCCGCGGGGTTGCCCTCGGCGTCGCGCACGTTGAAGCCGAAGTCGATGTCGGGATTGGGCGTCCCATCGAGGAGTTCGATGCGGAACATCTCCGTGAGCCGCCGTCGGATGCGGTCTCGCGTGTCGCCCGGTGAGGCGCCTTGCCGCAGGAAGACGCGCGCCTCGACGTCGACGGTCCGGTAGACGGGGTCCTGCACGCTGACCTGGAACGTGAGCGTGCACGGGTAGACCTCGGTCACCTGCTTGAGCACGAGGTTCTTCAGGGCAGGCGTGGGGAGCCCGCCGCCCTTCGGAATCACGAACAGCACGCCGCTGTTCTCCTGGATGGTCGCGTCCTCGTTCGAGGTGAGCATGAGCGCGCGCGAGACACCGGGGACGCGACGCGCGTTGATCTCGAAGTCCTCGCGCGACACCGTGCGCGTGAGGGCGCGAAGGCTCTCCGGAGCCAAGAGCTTGGCCGCCGCGATGCTCTGGCGGTCGGAGCCCCCCTGCGCCGGCTCCGGATTGGTGACCATCAGCCGGACTGGACGCCCGTGCGCGTCGGCGAAGCTGCCCTCCACGACGACAAGCCGTCCGGTATCCACGTTGCCCATCGCCCCGCCGCCGGTCTTGTATGTGACCGAGATCGTGCCCGATGGCGGTGCGCCGTTCACCCCGTTGCCGAAGCGGATCATCCCCCGGTCGCTTTGGTCGACGAGCACAAGAAAATGCCTGTCGTTCGGCCCCGAGCCGAGCAGGCTGTCGACTTCGACGTACGTGCCATTTGAAGCGGCGATCGATGCAGAGCCGTCGAGGTAGGGCGTTCGGTCCAGGAGCAGGTCGAGGCCTGCAAGGCCGCGCGAATCGAAGAGCTGCGTGTGCGTCGCGGAGTTCTCGACGACCGCAGCGGCGACCGGAGGCGACGTCCCGGCGGCGATCACCAAGGGCGCCAGCAGCTGGAAGCGCACCGGCTCCGTCACCTCCTGGGTCCGCACCACGGTCCCCGCCTGAAGCGCCACGTTGGCCGACGGCGGCGCTTGCAGCGAGAACTGGACCGTGGCCTTGGCCGCGCGAGCCCCCTGCAACGTGAAGCCAAGCATGCGGGCCAGCGCGATCACGTTCTTGCGCTGCGTCGCGGTCGCCAAGCGCGACTCGCGGGCTTGGGCGTCGAGGTAGTACGTGATGACGTCACCGACGAAGGCGTACATCTCGAGCAGGATGTTGCCGAAGCCCGCGACCGAGAAGTCACTCCACTCGGGGAAGACCGACTGGAGCAGGGCGATGAGCCGCTCGCGCAGGGCGTCGAAGTCCTTGTCGGTGTAGTCGACGCTGGGCGGGAGCACGGGCACGGCAGGAACCTCCGGGGAGGCAGAGGACGCTGACGCCGGGTCCGGGACAGCCTATTGGGCAATCGGAATCGAGAGCGACCTTGTCCCCGAGGAAGCCGCCGTTGCCCGGTATCTCAGGCGAATGGTCACCGTGGCCCCATCCCGTGCGACGCCCAGCTCGAGAATCTGTGCTTCCGGCAACCACTTCCGCAGTGCATCCCGAACGTACACGCGAGCAAGCTCGGCCAGGATAGCGTCGTTGTTCTTGTGTCGCAGGAGTTGAAGCGGCGTGCCGAACGCGGTTCTCCATGGGAGCTCGCCCGATGATCGAGCTGTGGCGCCCTCTGTGGCGAGCAGCTGCTCGACCTTGGACGCGAGCAACTCCTCCCCGTCACCGGACGCGAAGTCGCGCTTCCTGTCACGCCTGAACGGGGTGAGAAGGCCGGTCATTTCATGGGTCCCGGCACGGCCGTGCGCGCCGCCTCGAGCGCCTTGATGAGCGCGTCGAAGGGCGGGATGGCGTCGTCGAGCGGGCGGCCGGCTAGGTCCTTGAGGTCCGGTACCTGCGGGCCGCCGATCAGGCCCATGAAGATGTTGATGATGCCGAGAAGCTTGCCGAGTGCGGCGAGGGCCTTGCCGACGTTCGCCGCCTCGGTCGCGACGTTTGCCTGGGCGCACTGGCAGATCGCCATCAGGCCGGCGTCGGCGAGGTTCTTCGCGCGATCGATTGCGCCCAGGATCTGGAGCATCTGCGCCTGCAGGTGCATGAGCTGGCTGCGCACGGTGCGAAGCGTCTCGATGGCGAGAGTGAGGAGCCGTCGCACCATCCGCGGCAGGACCACCCACGGCAGCATGTTGAGCAGCTTGTTGAGCTTCTCAGCGAGATCGGGAAGACACGCCGTGAGAATGCTCGGGTCGGGTGGCGGGCCGAGGGCGTCTGGGATTGCCTTTACGCAATTATAGATGGCGACGATCATGTCGATCATGTCGAAAAACGGCACCAAGGGCGTCAATACCGGCTGAATTATCTTCATCAGATTGACGTCCGAGATTTCGATCGGACCGGGCATCACGAAGTCGAATGGGTCTGGGAATTCGGGCAATTCCAAGCAAATGTCGAACGCCATCAGATAGCCTCCGCCACGGGGCGAACCACCCGGCCCGCGATGTTCACCTGCGTGGCCTCGAGCGTGATGCCGCCGACGGCGCGGATGGTGAGCGAGGTCGTCGCCTGCAGCGTGACCGTGTTCGCCTCGGCGTTGAACTCGAGGTAGTCGCCAGTCTTCTTGTTGGTCAGTTTGAGCTTCCGCGCGCCCTTGGTTTCGTCGAGCTCGATGCGGAAGGTCTCGGTCGCCAAGACCCGATTGTCGGGCGGCTCCTTCTGCGCCTCTTCCGGCACTTCGGATTGCCCGTCGGGCTTCCCCCAGTGCGCTGCGAGGTAGTAGGGCTGGTCGATGTCCCCCTGATTGAAGAACAGCGCGACCTCGGCGTTCTCCTCGGGCACGGCAAAGAACCCTCGATTCTTCGAGCCTCCCCCGACGGTGCCGAGCGGCCAGGCCCAGCCGCTTCCGGGCTCGATCAGCCCGGGAACGCACACGCGGACGCGGCCGAGTTGCTCGGGGTCTTTCCGGTCGACCACGTATCCCACGTACATGCCGAGCAGCCGCGTGTCGTTCTGCCCGAGGTCGTCATCGAATTGCGGATACACGATTATCGCCCTCCACCGTGTGGCCTTGCCTCGGGGTCGTTCGAGCGGCCGCTGTCGTCGCGGTATTCGACGTAGGTCTCCCCGGTCTCCGCGTTGACCCGTTCGACGGGCTGGCGTTTGCCAGGCACCTTGGGCGCCGACGCGTTGTGGTCGCCGGTCTGCGGCTTGGTGCGCTGCGAGCCCGCACCCCCACCCTGACCGGGCTTTCCCTTGCCGTCGCGCTTGAGCTTGAGGTCTACCGTGTAGCCCGACGACGACACGGAGTGCTTGGCCTCGGTGACGTAGTACTTCCCCGAGAGCAGCGGCGAGATGCCTCGGACCTCGACCACGGTCTTCGCGGCGATCGTCGGGTCGCCGACCACCTGCATCGTGAGCTTGATGGTCTCGCGTTCGGCCTTCACGAAGCGGGCGTCGGCTTCTCGCTGGGCGGCGGTCTTCGTGGTGGCGGTCGAAGGCGCGACGTTCGCCGTCGCGTTTCTCTTCAGCACCGACGTGGTCCCGCTGGCCGGGTTGACCACCTCGATTGTGTCGGCGAGCGTCGACCTCCTGGCCGTGTCGGCGTTCGACGACACCTCGTGCGTGGTCTTCGCCTTCGGGTCGCGCCCCTTCACGGTCACGTTGCCAGCACGCTTCGCAAGGTCGGAGTCCGTGTTGACGGAAATCACATCGCCCTGCTCGGGGTCCGCGTACCACGTGAACACGTGGGTGGGAGCCGAATCCTGGCGTCGCGGGTGGAAGTGCAGCCCGGTGCCGTCCACGAAAAACTGGAAGCCCTCTTTGGCCGCGAGGCGGGTGAGGAATCGCGCGTCGGTCTCGGCGGCCTGGTTGATCACGTCGATCGCGTCGGGAGTGTCCTCGATGTCCACGAACGCCCCCTCGTACCCAGCGTCCTTGGCGACCTCGCGGACGACCTCGGAGCGGGTCTTGCCCTCCCATCGCCGGGTCTTGGCTTGCTGGTTCATCAGCGTCGAGAGCGCCTGGCCCTCGAGCGTGAGCTGCTGGAAGCCCTTCATCGACTTGATGACCGCGCGCCGCGGCGGAGACATGTTGCCTGGGTAGCCCCACGACACCTCGACGATGGCGCCGCCCATGAGCTCGTCGCGGTCGAACAGGGCGAGGTCGAAGTTGTCGAGCTGCAGGGACAGCTTGTCGGCCTTGTTGTCGCAGTCCTCGAAGGTCATCGAGAGCAGGCGCCCGCCCAAGTCGAGGGGCTCGCCGGTGGTGGCTTTCTCGTCCTTGAAGAGCGTGAGGCGGACGCCAGGGGAGGAGCGATTGGAGAACATGGATGAGACTCGCCGAAGAGCAGAGCCTTCCCACGCGCCGGCCGGGACAAGGTGCTATCCCGCTTCCCTCCTCCTCGCCTCCGCCAGGACCACGTCCGTCAGAACCCGTGTCGACGGGATGACCACCGTCGACCCCTCCTCGAGCGCGAGCGTAGGGTCGAGGATCGGGTCCGGCTGGAAGTCGGCGATCGCCCACCAGAAGCCGCACGCCCGCGGTAGCGGCGCGAAGTAGCGACCGGCCAGGTCGAACAGCGTCTCGCCGCCGACGACGCGGTGGATGCGGTTGTCGGCGAACACGCGGTACCGGAAGGGCTCGCGTTCGGTGAGGAACCTTCGCCCGTCCTCGTCGAGCACACCCAGGCAGAAGCCGTGACGCGAGCCGGATTGCGGGGGCATCAGACCTCTTGCCTCCGTTCTTCGGACGTCACCCGCGCATCGAGTATCTCCTCGAACGTGACGGTTGCCGTGTAGACCTGCACCTTCCCGTCGGCCGCGAATTGCTTGTACTGGAATTCGAGGTCGGTCAGCACCGTCTCGATGGTCAGCACGTTCGGCCAGATGAACAGCGTTCGCGGCGGGGCCGTGGCGGGCACGCCCTCTGTGCCCTTGGGCGGCACAGTGAGCGCGCGGAGGAACCCGCGGAATTCGAGGATGTCGGGCGTGGCGATCTGCTCTGAAGAGAAGAAGCGGTCCAGGTAGAATTCCACGCCAGAGAGCTGCCTGTTCCCGGTCGATTGGAACTGCAGGAGCTGGTGCGACAGCCCGGGCACCGTGACGCGGCTCCAGTTGATCTGGACCTTCTCCGAGAGCTGCGTCGGGTTGAACAGGCAGTCGATGCTCTCGGCCGTCTCGACGTTCACAAGCGAGCAACGGGAAGGGCGCGTTCCTGCGTATTCGATTCCCATCGCGTCCTCAGTAGGCCGGCACCGGCGAGAAGCTTCGCGAAGCCGTGTCCGAGCCCGCCTTGTGGACCGCGCGCGCCACGGTCTGCCCATCGATCTGCACGTTCACGATGACGGGCTGAGGCGGCGGGACGTTCTGGGTCACAGGCAGCGCGAACGGGTTCGGCTGCGTCGATAGGGGGAGCGAGGCAACCGCGGGCATCGGCGTGGTCGCGGGCGTCGCCGACGCCGGGGTTGGCCGGGCGGCGCTCGGCTTCGTGGGGGTGAAGGTGAGCGACTCGACCCCGAAGTCCGTGGCCATCTCGCGGTGGGTGAAGCCCTTGAAGTCCCGCACCGCGGACTGGATCCCGGTCGACGCGCCGAACAGACCGGCAATCGAATCGATCACGCCGCCGATTGCGCCAGCAAGCTCGAGCACGGCGCCGATGACCGCGTCGATCACGCCGAACGCGATGAGCTTCATCCCCGTCCAGATCTCGCTCCACGAGCCGCTGAAGATGCCCCCGATGATGAACACCACGCCGGTGACCACGTCGGCCAGCCCGGAGAAGATCGCCATGACTGCGCCGACGACACCGCTCACGATGGACACCCCGGCGGAGATGACCGCCACCACCAGGCCGATCGCCCCGACGATAACCGACACGGCGAACCCGATGACCGTGCCGAGCGAGGTCCAGGCGTCGCCGTTCTCGCGCGTCGCCGCCGCGTTTCCGGATAGGGCGTTGATCGACTCGGCGAGCTTCGCTCCGAGCTGCGTGACCGCATTCGATAGCAGCTCCGCTGCGGGGCGCACCATGTCCCATGCGCTGGCAACACCGGTGGCGATTTGGATCACCGCCGTCATCCCCTGCACCAAGAGGTCGAACGCGACCGCCAGGGTCCTCCCCACCGATTCTCCGGTGGTTCCGAAAGCCTTGAACTTCTCGCTGGCAGCGCCCGCATCGTCGCGCTCGCTCAGGAACCCGAGCGCCATGCCGAGGCGCTCGAGTGCGGCCATGAACTGGTCGATGGTGGGACGGGCTGCCTCCACGCCAGCCGAGAACCCCGTGGCGATACCAGAGAAGAAGTTGCTGATTCGATTGCCCCACAGGAAGAGGTTGATCAGGAAGTCCTTCAGCCCCGCGTTCTCTGCCTTGTTGAGCTCCTCACGCACGGCGCCCGAGAACCCGCCCTGCTCGACGAGCTGCTTGATGGCGTCGAAGAAGAGCGACACGCGCGCCCACATGCGCTGGGAGAAGTCCGCGATGCCTCCCACGTTTTTCTGGAATGCCACGTAGAGCCCCGCAATGGCGAGGCCGATCGCAGCGACCACAGCGATCGCCGGCAGCATCACGGCCACAATCCCGCCGATGGTGATTCCCGCAGCCTTGAGGCCAATTACGAGCAGCGCGATACCCGCCTTGGCGGCAATGGCCGCGCCGACGACCGTGAGAATCGCGCCGGCGCCGACGAAGAGCGCGGCGAAGCCCTTCGTCACCGGGCCGGGCATCGCGCGGACGAACCGGATGAACCCGTTGAGAGCGTCGATGACCACCGCGATGATCGGCTTGAACACCTTGGCAAAGGGCTCGCCCACGACGATCGCCAGCGTCTCGAGCGAGCCGCTCAGCAGCTGCTTTTGCCCAGCGAAGGTGTCGAGCATCTTGTCGCGGAACGCGGCCGCGGTGCCTCCGGCGTTCTCGAACTGCTTGCGGAGGTAGGCGATCGCGTCGGCGCCTTTCACCGTCGCGCCGGTGTTCGTGGTGATGCCGTTGGTCACCTGCGTAAGAATCGCCTGCAAGCTGCCGAGCGCGTGGGCGCCGAACGTGTCGATGAGGAACGAGGACCGCTTCGCGTCGGTCATCTCGTTGAGCTTCGGTACCATGTCCCCGATGATGTCGAGGAAGCTTCGGAAACCCCCTTCCTCGGTCGTGACCGACACGCCGAGGCCCTTGAGGGCGTTCTGGACCTTGTGGCTGGCCATGCGCTCCATTGCAACCGCGAGCCCGGTCGAAGCGCGCTCGACCCCGGGGATGATGTTCTTGACCAGGCCGAGGGAGACGAGCGTCTCCGACATCGACTGGTGCAGCGCCTGCGCGCCGCGGGATGCGATGCCGAGGGCCATGGGGAGCTCGGACGCGTTCAGGGCGAACACGTTGACGGCCTGCAGCATCTGATCGACCGCCATCGTCGCGGAATCCGCCGACAGCCCGAACGCCTTCAGCGCCTGCGACGCCAAGCCCGCGGCCTGCGCTGGGCTCAGCTCCCCGAGGGAGCCACCCGCGAGGTCCAGCACGGGGATGAGCAGCTTCATCGAGTCCTGGGCGTTGAAGCCTGCCTGCGCGAGTTCCTTGAGCCCGACGGTCGCCTCGGTCGGGGAGAACTGGGTGGCGATGCCGGCGTCGATGGCGGCGTCCTTGAGGAGGGCGAGCTCCTCCCTGGTCGCGCCCGACACCGCGGCGACGGCCGCGATCGCCTGCTCGAACTGGCCGGCCTTGTCCGCGAGGGCGAACGCCCCGCCAACCATGGCGGCGCCAGCGGTCATCACCCCGAGCCCGATGCTGAGCTGCCCAAAGGCTGAGGCGATGCTGTCGGTGCCGAGGCCGACGCGCCGGTCCAAGCTCATGAAGTGGCGCTCGAGCGACATCATCTTCGAGGACGCGAGGTCTCGCGCGGTGAAGATGAATCCGAGGCCCATGTTGTTCATCATGCTGGTCACCGTTTCTTGCCGGCGCGTTCGATCTCCCTGGCTTCACGCGAGCGCTGGTCGCCGATGCGCTCGATGAACCAGTCGCGATCGGCCGTGGTCATCTCGAGTGCCTCGCCCATGCTCATGCCGAGCCCCGACCCGCCGTGCTGCCGCCAGCAAAGCTGGAACAGCGCCTCGCGCCAGGCATCGGGGTCTACTGCGGGGAGGAGCCACTCGGGTCCCGCCTCCGTGCCGTCCGGGCCTTGCCCGGAAGGAAGAAGCTCTGGTCGAAAGGGAGCTGCACGTGTTGCCGCGC
>Ga0208459_1001958_pt1 | contig 18348 bp, 23 predicted proteins | sample AD_UKC087_MetaG_FD_184433 | JGI IMG/M metagenome (GOLD analysis project Ga0208459, IMG submission 184433) | Active sludge microbial communities of municipal wastewater-treating anaerobic digesters from USA - AD_UKC087_MetaG (SPAdes) (version 2) | ecosystem: Engineered > Bioreactor > Anaerobic >... | reverse complement strand
AATAACCTTGTTACAAAAATGTTGTTATAGGGTGACCCGAGGTCTCCAAAACCGCGTGCCGAGGGTTCAAGTCCTTCTGCCCCTGCCAGATCATTAAAGCCTGTATTTCGAGATAAACACCGAAATACAGGCTTTTCTCTTACCTGTAGAAAACAGTTTCAAATGCAATTTTGCAGTTCCGTGTGACGGATTTACAGTCGAAAATCACACAAAATCACACGAAAATCACACGACATTTACGGTGGTACAATGCTTGAATAATGCCAGCTCCGTACGGAGCTGGCATTTTTATATCTTGACAAATACCTATCAAAGCAGTATAATATATGTTGAATGATTGCTCAACTAATAAAACTCGGAGGTATCACTATGTCAGAATCAGAATTTGTATGTAACTGTAATGTTATACATGAAAACATTGTCAACGAGGTCAAGGAAAAAATGCAATCGGAAGATGATTATCAGCAGTTGTCTGACTTATTCAAACTATTTGGAGATCGTACAAGAGTACAGATATTACACGCACTTGAACAGAGCGAAATGTGTGTATGCGATATAGCCACACTGCTGGGACTGACAAAATCAGCCGTATCTCATCAGCTAAAGGCTCTGCGCCTTGCCGGACTTGTGAAGTTCAGACGTGAGGCACAGATCGTTTACTACTCCCTTGCTGACGATCATGTCAAGGAGATCATAGATAAAGGGTTTGAGCATCTTAGGGAGTTATAATTCAAAAGCACTGTTTATGGAGGTCGTAATGAAACGAGTATATACATTAAAAGGGCTTGACTGCCCGAATTGCTCTGCCAAGATAGAAAAAGAAGTCGGTGAGCTTGACGGCGTTCATTCTTCTTCTGTCAATCTTATGAAGCAAACGCTGACTGTCAGTATCTCTCCCAATATTGCTTCAACTATCGACGTTGCAAAAGCAACAAAAGCTATCGTTATGCAGAATATCGTTATCGCACTCGGAATAAAAAGTATTTTCCTGATACTCGGTGCAATGGGTATCGCAGGAATGTGGGAAGCCGTGTTCGGTGACGTGGGCGTTACCATAATAGCCGTACTGAACGCAATGAGGATATTGAAAAAGTGAAAACATTGAAACGAAGGCTTATTTTGCTTGCAGTTACAGCAGCTTTCATAGCATTTATGGGCGGAACGACACATTCTCCGCCCTCTGTTATAGACGCTGTAACAGGAGCAACACGCAAATCAAAGAAGAATACGTCCGAATATAACGGGAGCTATATCATCGGTATCAATACGGAAATCGCCGAAAAAAGTGAAATAATTGCAATATGTTCGGGAGAAGGAACGGCTATGTGTGCAAGCGGTCATATCCGCCTGTTTATCCCCGAAAGCGACAGCAAATCCAACAGCTATGCCAAAGAGATAAGCGAAAGGCTCGAAAAATCGGGGTTTGATACTGAAATAAGGCGATACAGCGACACTATGCTCCGTTCCCGTATCGTCAGCGAAAAATACGATATATTCATAGCCGCTGACGAGCTTATCGACAGCGGACTGCTCCACGATACGGACTATATCATTGGTCTATCAGGTAAATAAATATGAGGAAACTTAACACGGTCTTATCCGTTCTGATTATAATCATTTTCGGCATTCACGGCGTTATGGGCGGATTTATGCTTATCGGGACAGGAAAAAGTGCAGGAAAGGTGCTTGCTTGTATAGGAGTAGGCATACTTGCCGTTCACGCTGCAATAGGCGTTTATCTTACGGTGAAAAGCCTGAAAACAGCTATAAATACAGATAAAAAATATCTCAGGGAAAACAAGGCGTTCTGGGCAAGACGAGCCAGTGGACTTGCTATACTGATACTGCTTTTCTTTCATATCGGTATGTTCGGCGAAGTCAGGAACGGTCAGTATATCCTTTTCCTATTCACAACAACAAAGCTGATAACACAGCTCCTGTTCATTGCGTCGGTTGCAGTGCATATCCTTATCAATATCCGTCCATTGCTCGTTTCGCTGGGAATAATCAGCTTCAAGAAGCGTAAAGGCGACATTTATCTGATATTGTCCGTACTTCTGCTGTTTATGTCGGAAGCAGTTATCTTCTATTACATCGGGTGGCAGTCATGAAGAAACGAAAGATAGTAATAATCGGTGCGGGAGCTGCGGGACTATCGGCTGCATTGCAGGCGGTAAACGAAGGCAGCGAGGTGGTTCTTGTATCGTCACAGCCATCTGAAAGAGCGCAATCTGTCATGGCTGAGGGCGGTATAAACGCCGCTATGGATACCAAAAACGAAAACGATTCTCCCGAAGAACACTATAATGATACCATAAACGCCGCCTGCGGTCTTGCCGATCCCAATGTGGTGTGGAATATGACGCATTCTGCTCCCGATATTATAAGGTGGCTTATGGACTTAGGCGTACAGTTCAACAGAAGCGGCTTTGACGAAGTTGATCTGCGTAATTTCGGCGGTCAGAAAAAGAAACGTACCGTATTCGCTCAGAGCGATACGGGAAAACAGCTAACGACCGCACTTATCAACGCAGTAAGGAAAGAAGAAGCGGCAGGCAATGTTAAAAGGCTTTCACATCATAGCTTTCAGACGCTTCTTTTGCAGGGAAATGTATGCCTCGGCTGTCTTATAAAAGACGATTACAGCAGTACAGTGACCGAGCTTCATTCCGATACTGTTATTATAGCTTCGGGCGGTATGCACGGACTATTCGGAAACACAACAGGCTCGCTGTTCAACACGGGCGAAGTAACTGCGAAGCTGTTCCGCCTCGGTATTCCGATAGCAAACGGCGAGATGATACAGTATCACCCTACGACGATAGAGTGCGGCGGAAAGCGTATGCTAATAACCGAAGCCGTGAGAGCCGAGGGCGGTAAGCTGTTCTCCTTGAAGAACGGCAAGCCCTATTATTTCATGCAGGAAAGATACCCCGAACTCGGAGACCTTACCCCGAGAGGCATAACCGCAAGAGAGATATGGAAGGAACGTCAGAACTCAGAGGTGTTCCTTGATATGACCGATATTCCCGATAAAGTCATAGCCGAAAAGCTGTCGGGAATCGCCGCCGACTGTATGCTTTATCTTCATAAGGACATAAGAAAAGAGCCTGTGCCAGTATCGCCGGGGATACACTATTTTATGGGCGGTATCCACGTTGACGAGTGTCACAGGACTCGAATTAGCTGTCTTTATGCCGCAGGAGAATGCTGCTCGCAGTATCACGGAGCAAACCGTCTCGGCGGAAATTCTCTGCTTGGTGCAATATATGGTGGAAGGATCGCCGCAAAGTACGCTTGTTCAGATGAATGTAATATTCAAAAAGGACACCCCATAAAAGCGGATATTTCTGATGATAGTGTAACTTCTGATATACAGCGGCTGAATCAGATAATGCAGAATGCTCTCGGCGTGGTGAGAAATGAAGAAACCTTGCAGAAAGGACTTCGTGAGATCAAGGAAATGAGCGGCTCGCTTGCCTTGCTTGGACGTGCAATAATTGAAAGTGCCATTGCCCGCAGGGAAAGTCGGGGTGCTCATTACAGAGAGGACTATCCGCTTCGCAATGACAGAGACTATCTGAAAACAACCGTCGCAAGGTTTGACGGTGACAATATCCGTATTCTGTTTGAAAACGTGCCGAAAAGGAGATGAACGCTATGCAGTATACCATACATATTAAGCGTCAGGCAAGCAGCAGTTCAGAGCCGTATTGGCAGGATCTCAGCATTGAATGTGATGAAAGCACATCAGTCGCAGGAGTTCTCAGAAGGCTTAACAGCAGAGCTGATCTAACGGACATCAACGAACAGACTGTTGACAAGATTGCTTGGGAATGCGGCTGTATGGTGCGAAAATGCGGAGCGTGTGCAATGCGGATAAACGGGATACCTCGTCTTGCCTGTTCGACATTTCTCGGCTCTCTCAAAGGAAAAAAGCTCATACTTGAACCGCTAAGCAAGTTCCCGTTGGTAAAAGACCTTATCGTTGACAGGTCGGCTATCTTCAAAAAGCTGGAACAAGTCAGTATCTGGCTTGAGGATAATCCGTTTATGAGCGAGCAGACCAAAGTTCAGCGATACAAGTCCGCAAGCTGTATTATGTGCGGCTGTTGTCTTGAAGTTTGTCCGAATTTTACTGCGAATAACGATTTTTCTGGAGCAATTGCTGCTGTAAACGCTTACCGCATTTTAGATGAAGAACAGAATATCGCCCATAAGAACGAGCTTTCCGAAAAATACAAAAAGAATTATTATGAGCAATGCGGAAAATCTCTTGCCTGCCACGATATTTGTCCCATTGGTCTGCCTGTTGAGGAGCTCATCGTCAGATCGAATGCGGCGGCGGTTTGGAAAAGATAAGTTTAGCTACGAAAATTTATCTCCTTCAACAAATTTATATGATGCAGGAAATAAAACCGCAGATAAAAACCTCTTAAAGATAACGTAAAATAGCCATTTTTCATATATCATCTGTTATGTACAGGTGGCACGGCAGCCCAATCAGCGATGCCGTGTTTTCGTCGATATATCGCCGTTTCAGGCGATGAATAAAACGATTTTCCACAGATTTTCCACACTTGAATTGACCCGAACTTGTACATATTTTTCAACAGTATTTCCCTGTTTTAAGAGCCCGATATCATTATTTTATCATTTTATTGATTATCATAGCCTCCCTGTGGAGGCTTCTCTTTTTTAAACGCATAAACTTATCTCTTAACAGATAATAGTATTTAGGAATAATCTGTCTGATCCCTTGACATTCTCCTAAAGCTCCTATAATGTCGAAAGTTCAGATTACTTTTAAGACTTTTTCTTCTATACCGAAAAAATACCTTGACACTTGCAACTATTTATGGTATATTGATAAAAAGGAAGTGATACTATGATACTCAGACCTGATTATATTAACGCAATAGAGCCGTTTATAGACTCTCCAATTGTTAAGATACTCGCCGGAGTTCGTCGCTGCGGTAAATCCACTATACTTGAAATGGTAGCTGATGAGCTCATAAAGCACGGATCTTCAAAAGAAAACATCATTGAACGCAGATACAACGAAATCATGTATGAAGATTTTTCAGCAAAGGATATGTATTCTGACCTAAAAAATGATATATCCGGTAAAGGACGATGCTATCTGCTTCTTGATGAATTACAGGAAATAAAAGGTTGGGAGAAGGTCATTAACGACCTTCTTGAAAACAGCGATGTTGATATATATGTCACTGGTTCAAACAGCAAGCTGATGTCGAGTGAGATATCCACATACCTCACCGGAAGATATGTGACGATCCCTGTATATACTCTTTCGCTTCGTGAGTACCTGACTTTCAAGAATAAAGATGTGTCTCAGGCAAGAGACGTATTTGATGAATATGTTCAGTACGGCGGTTTTCCTATTGTTGGTATCAGCAGCTTCGATACTAAGTCTGCGTATCAGATCGTTGACGGTATATACGCATCAGTCATCACAAGAGATATCTCCAAGCGTCATAAGATACGCAATAAAGAGCTGTTCGACAGAGTTGTCCGTTATGTGATTGAAAATGTTGGTATGACCTTCTCGGCGAATACGATAGTAAAGTTCCTGAAAAGTGAGAACCGCAGTCTTTCTGTTGAGACTATCTACAACTATCTGAAGTGGCTGGGTGAAGCGTTTATCATCTATCCTTGTCAGCGTTACGACCTTCAGGGTAAGGCAGTGCTCAAAACTCAGGAAAAATACTATCTTTCTGATATTTCTATCAAGTACAGTCAGATGGGCTTCGATACAAAAATGCTTTCAGCTGTATTCGAGAATATAGTGTACCTCGAAATGAAGCGCAGGGGTTATGATGTCTACATTGGCAAGAACAATACCAAAGAGATCGACTTTGTTGCCGTTCGCAGAGATGAAAGGATATATGTTCAGGTCTGTGTTCAGCTTCCCGACGGATCCGACCGTGAGACTGCAAATCTTATGGATATAAAGGATCACTACCATAAATATGTGGTCTGCCGCGATACACTCGCTTTAGGGAACGATAACGGCATTGAGATAGTGCATATAGCAGATTTCCTTATGCGCGATAACTGGTAAAGGAGCATTAATATGAATATTGATAATACACTTTACAGCGGACGTCCGACAGATGAACGCTCTGACGTTGAAATGGCTATATACGATAAACTTGATGCTCTTGGTATAGAATACAAGCGAGCTGATCACGACCATGCAGATACTATAGAGGATTGTCTTGCTATCGAAAAAGTACTTGGTGCTAAGATATGCAAGAACCTGTTTCTCTGCAACCGCCAGAAGACCAGCTTCTATATGCTCCTTATGCCAGGTGATAAGCCATTCAAGACCAAGTTCCTGACATCGCAGCTGAACTGTGCTCGCCTTTCATTTGCGGAGGCTGATAAGATGCAGGAGTATCTGCATACTATCCCCGGCTCAGTATCAGCACTGGAGCTTATATTCGATACGGATAACAACATACAGCTCGTCATAGATAACGACCTTATGAGCGATGAATACATTTGCGGACATCCTGGCATCAATACATCGACAGTTCGCCTGCTCCGAGATGATATGCTTAAATATGTCCGCGCAGCCAAGCACGAGCCTACATTCATTGACCTTCCAACGGAGTGATATTATGCGTATATTTGCATTGGAGCTTGATAACGACATCAACGGTATAGAACGCAGAAAAGCATATATCGAGGGGCTTATTGAGAAACTTCCGAAGCCTGATATCGTAGTTCTGCCCGAGCTTGCCATATGCAGTTATATGGCAAGTCAGAAGATATGGAAACTTGCAGATGACTGCGGTCGTGACGCAAGCCAGTGGACTGTAAGCATAGCCAAAAAATACAATACCTATATCGGAGCAGGCTATCTCGACAAGGAGAACGGCGACTACTATAACCGCTATATGATCGCATGTCCTGACGGTGTATGTGGTGTTGTTACCAAGTCTGAGGGCGAATCAGCAGTTTTCAAGCGCGGGGACTTCGGCAGTATTATTCATACTCCATTTGGAAATGTTGGTGTGGGTATATGCTACGATTCACGCCGCAAGCACTTCTATGATAACATCAGGAATGACGAACTTTCACTGATACTATTTCCGCATGGTTCACCTGCAGATCCGAATAAACCAAATAAAGAACGCAATGAAAATGACAAGCGCTGTATGGCTTATATTGAGGCATTCGGAGTCCCTGTTGTCTACGTGAACAGTATAGGTGAGCTTGAATATAGGCCTGGCAAAATGGGCGCAATGATGAAAAAATATGGTTTCAGAATGAATGGCATGAGCAGGATATATGCTCCAAAATCTGTACCGATAAATACGGATATCACCGATGCTATCGGTGCAGAGGTCGATATTCAGCCTAAGAAAATGTATAAAGAGATACAATTCTATGGTGAGGATATTTTACGCGGCAACTGGCTGTTCAAGCACTTTATCCTCAAACCTGATACAGTGGCAGGTATCAAGTCTTATGAGAACGAACATAAAAAGAAATAGTAATTGTATATGAGAAATTATGAACGTGATGAAGGTTCGAATCCCTCTCTGTCCGCCAGAATTAAAAAGCCTGTATTTCGAGGAAAACACCGAAATACAGGCTTTTCTGTTACATACAGAAACCAGTTTCAACTGCATTTTTGCAGTTACGTGTGACTGCTTTTCAGTCAAAAATCACACGAAATCACACGAAAATCACACGAAATTTATTGGTGGTACAAAGCTATTAAAGAAGCCAGCTCCCTTTACGGGAGCTGATTCTATTTAAAAATATTCATTAACAAAAAGCTTTCAATGAGTGTTACCGTTACTATACTCTTCCAAGAATTCAGCTGCACTGATCCCCCCTTTTATCAGGGGACTTAGCCTGATCAGTTCTTTAGGACATTCTTCCATCTCTGACTCTTTGCATGATTCAATACGGAGCAATGAAAAGTCCCTTTGGATAAATACACCGCCGCTGGAATGACAAGCGTTCTTTTCAAATACCACACACCTTACGGTCATATCGTTCATATCAAGACCTGTGGTTTTTATAGGACTTCTGTTATCCTGATTCAAGGTATACTGTTGTGATTGATGAGGCACAGGACCTTTATCTCCACGAAAAAGGAGCAGTAAACGTCATTCTCCGTAAAGGAGGCAAGCACAATATCACGATGCTTCTGGCGTCCCAGTCATTTCCTGATCCAAATGTTCAGTTCGGTATTGTAGCAGGCAACTGCGGAAGATTACGCAGCTACCACCCGAAGGCCGATGACCTCAACCGCACAGCTGACTATTTCAATTGCGAAAAGGATGAAATTGATTCCCTTAAACAGGGTGAATGCTTTGACAAAGGTTCGTTCTGGAGCCGCTATCGTACTGAAAACGTTATTACAACACTCAAGGGGAAAACTGTACAGTTTGAGCTAGCTCCAGACTTCAATGATGACACTAATGAAAATAATGAGCAGCCGTAAGGCTGCTCTCAGGATACATATTAGGAGGTGAACATAGTGGCAAAAAAGGCAGCACGCATAACGCTGTATCGCAGAATCTGGTGTAAAATCAGATACTGGCAGCAGCTCAAGGAAATATCTGACACAGAGTTGGCTTCGTACTTGAAGGTCGGCGAAAGGACACTGCATGAGTACGACAAGTCTGCAGAGAACGTTACTCTCGGCCGTGTTGACAACTTGTTGTACGTAACGGGCATGGAGCTTGATGAGCTCATGGCTATGTAACTAACCCTATTTACATTTTCAGATCCAGGTGGTATAATGACTGTAAGCATTGTACCACCCTTCTATTAAGAAAGGTGGTCAAACATGAAACCTAAAAAACTTGCTTCTGGCAATTATCGTGTACAACTTATTGTTGGGAAAGACGAAAACGGTAAGCGAATTGTGAAGTCATTTACTGCCGAATCTGAATGGCAGGCTATGAAAATGGCCGAGGATTATAAAAAACTAAATGTTGATATCCAGCCAGCTAAAATATCAGTGAGGGAAGCTGTTAACGCATATATTGATTCAAAGCGATATGTTATTGCTCCTACCACACTTTATGGGTATGAATCCCTTGCAAAGAACAGATTACTTGCTATACAGGGATACACGCTCACAGACCTCAAGACCATCGACATTCAAAGAGCCATCAATATAGATGCTGATCAAGGCATGAGCTATAAGACCATCAAATCTGCATATGCACTTATCAGAAGTGCTGCATTGCTTTTTGAAGTTGAGCTTCCCTCAATCCGTAAACTCAGGTTACCTCCTAAAACGGCGAAGAATGAGCTTCCTCCACTTGATAAAGTGCTTAAGGTTATAATAGGTTCAAGTGTTGAGCTGCCGTGCCTTCTTTCGGTGTGGTGTGGAGGAATGCGCATATCAGAAGTTCGTGGGCTTAAATATAGTGATATCTATGAAGAAGACGGCAGTAGATACATACGTGTCAGACGTGCGAGGGTATGTATTAACGGGCATGATGTGGTTGAAAATCGCAACAAGACTGAGCAGTCTACTCGAGATATACCTATCCCCTACTATATCTACAACCTCATCCAGCAAATACCTCATAAAAATGAAGATGACTTCATTATCAGCGAGAACTATGGTGCCTTGAAACGTCGTTACGACCGACTTCTCAAGAAGCATGGCTTAAAAATGACTTTTCATGATTTACGTGCTCAGTTTGCAACTACTATGAACGGTCTTGGTGTTGAAAAGGAGGTACTTGAAAAGCTCGGAGGATGGGCAAACTCTAAGATTCTTGATGCTGTCTACATAAGAACTCCCAAGCAGAGAGTTCGTGATAGTCTTAAGGTGTTCGACGATTATATGTACGGAGTAATCAGAGATACACGCACTAAGAAAACAGGTGTTGTAGCATAATAATTGCTGTCACACAAAAGTCACACGAGTATGATATGATGATTGGTTTTCACCGAAATATAGGCAAAAGAAAAGCATAGGTCTATTTGGTTCAAGTCCTTCTGCCCCTGCCAGATCATTAAAGCCTGTATTTCGAGAAAAGCGCCGAAATACAGGCTTTTTCCTTACCTATCCGAAACAGTTTGAACTGCATTTTCGCAGTCGCGTGTGAAGAAAAAACAGGCAAAATTCACACGAATTCACACGAAGAAAAGACGATATAATGCTATGAAAGAATCCAGCTCCCTCGCGGGAGCTGGTGTTCTTATTTAAGCTTGTTTATAATTAGATATTGAACCTAAGAACTTTAAAAATACAAAGTATACTTTGGCGTCTAATACTGTGATCTTACATTCGTACTGCATAATTATGCTCCTTTAGAGTTATTCTATCTTTTTCATATCTTTGTGATAATGACCGTTCAAACACTATCGGGCTGCTGTCCGTCGTGCGCTTTCCATGCACATTCAGTTATCCGCATATCGGTAAAAACTGCCTTGAAGCTTGAGACTTCGGGACTGCAGGCATAAACTCCAAAGCGTATAGTACCGCCGCCCTCCCACATATGGCACACTCTCATCTGAGAGAAGTTCTCACCGTCGTATGAGCTCTCGATACAGTAATCGTCCTCACGGCGGCTGAAGCGATACCACATTGTTTTTACTGTTGCAGGTATTGCAGTAGTTGCCCAATCGGAATAGCCGTGATTGGTGACTGCCGAGCCTAAATGCTGGAACTCCTCATTCTCATATTCCACAGAAGCCTTGAGCCAGTTCTCGGAGTCAAGGTACATAACGATTCCGCACTGATCGAAGCGGTGGTGGCTGTCGGCAAAATCTGTCTTTACGATAAAAGAGAAATATTTATCATCGGTTTCCATCTGTAGAACAGGAGCATTATCATTGCGGAAATGATAATATGTCCTCTGCCAGAGATCGGTATGAGGCTGAGTCACTATCTCGATACGATCATCATTTATGCTGTATTGCTTTGGTTCTCTGGTCCATTTCAGTTTATTTATCATAGCTGTTGCCTCCTATTAGTTACATCGTAGCTTGTCTGCACCTCATCAAATTCTGAGCCTGCACACCAACTGTGATCTGTTCACTGACAATTATACCATACACCTTACTGATTTTCAATCAATATATGCAAAAACAGGAGCAGCTCTCATTGAGTCGCTCCCGTAGTTTTATATTATCCATGCATGGGTAAAGTCTGCACGCTTTTTACCAATTGGTAGTATCGGGGTCTTTGGATAGTCCGACACAGCCTCTCAGACCGGCGATAAGACTGATATCTTCGTCCGACAGCTCAAAACCGAATACATCTATGTTTTCACTTATCCTCTCAGCTGTGACCGACTTAGGAAGGGGCAGGAAGCCGTTTTGCAGGCTCCAGCGTATACATATCTGTGCGATGCTCTTATGGTATTTCTCCGCAAGAACCTGCATTTCAGAAACTTTGAATATCTGTCCCGTGCCAAGGGGACTGTATGCTTCAAGAAGGATATTACGCTCTCTGCAATATTTTACCAGCTCGTCCTGTGTATCTCCCGGACAAAGACGTATCTGATTTACCATTGGCATAATTTCAGCCGTTTTCAGCAGTTCATCGATATGATGCTGTCTGAAATTGCTGATGCCGATCGCCCTTATTTTTCCGGCATGATAGAGCTCCTCAAAGGCATTCCATGTCTCTGCATTTGTCTGCTGCCATGTACTGCGGTATTGCAGCGGATTAGGCCAGTGAATCAGGAAAAGGTCAACATAGTCCGTTCCTAATTTTTGCAGTGTTTCTTCAAAGGAACGTATTGTGTTGTCATATCCGTGATTGGGATTGTCGAGCTTTGAGGTGATGAAGACTTCTTCACGGGAGATGCCGCTGTCCCTGACTGCTCTTCCTACAATATCTTCATTCCTGTAACCCTGCGCTGTGTCGATATGCCTATAACCGAGCTTCAGTGCCGAGAGAACAGCCTGATAGCCTGTCTCATCATCAGGTGTCTGCCATGTTCCGAGACCGACAGCGGGTATTTGCACGCCGTTTGCGAGTGTATAGTTCTGCATAACGTTTCTCCTTTATTATGAAATGTTATGTCACCGTTATATTTCTGTTATTTCATACCGCTTGAAGACAGTTTCTGTCACATATTCCTTCTTCAGCTCTGTGAGAGCTTTATAGTGTGGTGTTTCCATATGGAACTGAACAGCTTCTGCCGAGCTCCATATTTCAAGCAAAACCAGCTCGTTTTCGTTGTCAGAGCTAAAATAGTAATCGTATTTCTCGTTCCCGTCTTCTGCACGAGCGGCATCTGCAATACCGCTGCCGAGAATGGCATTGTAAAAAGCCTGACGTTCTCCCGGCTTGATATAATAGTGTACTTCTACAAGACGTTTCATAATGCTCCTCCTATAATTGCTCGGATATATAAAGCGAGCTGCAGTGATCTCTATTACAGGTATGTCACTGTCTCTGACAGAGGCTTTCTGCTTTCGTGATTTGGAAGAGGGCCTGCACCTTCCGCTGCATAGCCCAGATCAAGAAGCATAAGTATCTCCTCGTTCTCGGGCAGACCAAGTGCGGCAGCCAATTTTTCAGGATCAAAGTAATTCAGCCAACAGCTGTCAACACCTTCATCAGCAGCGGCAAGAGTCAGATGTGTTGCAACTATCGCTGCGTCCTCAACGCCTGAATCACGCTTTTCACCGGGATAGGTGAACACATTGTTCTTATCGAATGCGACAACAAGAACTGTCGGCGCAGCGTAGCGACAGGGCGTGAACTGGTCGATTACAGCGAGTTTCTCAGCGGACTGAACAACATAGATATGCTGTTCCTGCAAATTCTTTGCAGTAGGAGCAAGACGTCCTGCTTCGAGGATAGCGTTCAGCTTATCAGCCTCGACCTGACGTGTGCTGTATTTTTTGCATGAATAACGATTCTTTACAACTTCTCTGAAATCCATTGTTTTTCCTCCATTGCGATATTTGTATACTACTGTAATGTCATGTCTAATAGAATGACATTTCCTATTGTCACTATATCATTTTTATTGAACAAAGTCAATAGCCTTCACAGTTCTTTTATGAGGATTCACCGGTATATTATCAAAAAATGACAGCGATATTTTCACGGAGCTGACTCCTGTTTATAGGAAAGTAAAAAAACGGCACTTCGTTTCAGAAGTGCCGTTTATCATATCAGTTGATACAGATAAGTGAGAAATCCGAGATACGGTATGTTCCTGTTCCCTTATCCAGTCCGATAAGGAACTTGACATTGTCATCAGACTGTGTCATAGTCACTGTATCAGTGATGGTCTGAGCGTTAGGAGTGAACATATGCTCATGATAGGAATAACTCTTATACTCTCCGTACCCCTGCTGGAACATCGTATATGTATTGATATTCTGAGAGGTACTGATCTTGTAGGTCATACGGTAAGTCTTTCCTGCCTGAAGTGAAACTGTACTGCTGCTTACCTGTGCATACTGGCCTGTCTTTGAGACATTGACAGTTATGCTTCCGTCATCATTGTACTCGATAGAGCCCACACCGTCATTCATCCAGACGCTCCAGCCGAACTGATCTATCATATTCGGATCATCCTGCCAGTTATCATTTATGCCATAGAGGAGATTGAGATGATGCTCTGCATATTTTGCTCTGTTCTTGTAGAAGTTGCGGATCATTTTTACACAGCTGTCAAAGTTTGCGCTTACGCCAAATCTGCGGAAGGTGTCATTTACAGCCTCCTTTGTTGCAGCTGCATAGGAGTCTATCTTTGCAGATACCCTGGAATAATCAAAGTTATCGTTCATTATCTCCTTGTAGCGGCTGAAGAACTGCTGCTTGAATTCGTTATTGCTCATCAGCTTGTTGAACAGTGAGGAAATGCTGGTGATCCTGCCTGACTTGTCCATATCCTTGAAGCAGTCACGGCGGAAGGAGCACTGTCCGTCATAGCCCGAAGAATACTCTGTATCAAAGAGCAGGAAACGCCATTTGCCATCCGTATACGGATTTGAACCATCGCTCTCGTCCGCACGCCAGATCATCCAGTTATTGCTGTTGATCATGCAGTCCCAGTTTGCAATGTAGTTTTCAAAGGCGACAAAGTCGATAAGTCCGTTGATATCCAGGGTATCGCATACTCTCCTGTAATTTGAGGGATCCGACATATTTGCGGACATAGCCCAGTTCCAGAACTGCTTGAAATCCTGATATACAGAATCAAGCCCCGAATACTCATAGCCGTTCTTTACGGTAGTAACTCGATCGGGATCCACATGATAATGTGATTCGATGTAGTTCTCGTCAAGCTTCTCCTGCATTGAGTAGGTACCCCAGAATTCACCGTCAAGGAAGACGATATAATCCTGCTTCGCCTGTGTGCCGATCGAAAGTCCTTCTGCAAGGGACTGGTTCAGGTCATCACGGAAGCGGCAGTTGTCATATGCATTTCCGCCATTACGGATAGTTACCTTTTTGTATTCCTTGATCTTTGCGCCGTCTGTATCTGTTGCGCCGCCCTCAAAGAAGTCATACTGCATTTTATTTGCACCGTAATCACGGCGTGCATAGAGCGTCATACTCTTCTGCGGGAATGCAGCTGACCAGTTGCCTGCTATGCGGACTCCCACATCTTCGGTAAATTTGAGCTTTCCCTGCTCAAATACCTGTATATTGCAGGGACGCTCCCATTCCCTGCCTTCGGAGTTATAGTTAGTGGGATTTTCGTTGCTTCCCACATCAAGATCGGGATCAAAGCTGCCGCTGTTCTTCCAGCGGTAATACTGATCGCCGATCATATATATTCCCTTTTCCTTATCAAAGAAATTATTGCTGTCAGTGGAAATGGACAATACCTTCATATCCTTGTAATATGAGGCGGTTTTTCCGACGAAGTAACTGTTTGTGGCAACCTCACTGTAAAGTCCGCGGCTGTCCCTGCAGACCGCTCTTACGATTATGCCCTTATCAACATTATAATTCGACGGCTCATAGCCTCTGAGCGAAATATCGCGGATTGCCGCAAGCTGATTGGTATCGTTGGTGTTGTTGCGAATGCTTATGCTACCCTGATACTGTTTCGCTGTACCCGAGGTACGCGGATCAGAACCGTCAAGTGTATAAAGGACCGTGCAGCCGTTGCCGCCCGAGAGTGAAAGATCGAATGCAGAGTCATAGAAGCCGCCTTCCGATGAGAATAACGGCTTTTCCACACGATATACCAAATCAGCCGAGCTGTTTGAAGCGGCGGGTGTGGGCTTCAGCAGTGCCAGACTGTCCGAACCGTCGGGCGTTCTTCCGTAAGTAACATCCGTATCCAGCTCAGGTATCTCAAGTTTATCAAGTTCTGTTCCGTCCGGCGAAGTCAGGTAGATAGTTTCTCCCGCTGCGCTTATTTTGAAAGCTGCATGGAGCTCTCCTGATGTTGCATCAGTATCGTCGCAGAAAATGATGAGGTACTTTCCTGCTCCCAGTGTCGTTCCCTGAGGGAATGTGAACTTGAACCGGTTTTTGTCGCCGTCGGAAACTCCGATCCCGCTGAGGTCACAGACATTATCACCTGCATTATACAGTTCTATCCAGTCAGGTGATGAACCGTCCGCAGCCTTTATTGATTTTTTGTTTGTAGAACAGACTTCGTTGATATACAGTCCCGATCCTCCGCTCTGCTGATGAGAATTGACCTTTTTTCGCATCAGACAAAGGTCAAAAACGTCCCATACACCGTCATTATTAATGTCATACTGTTTCCCGTCAAGGTTTTCATCTGTATTTTTCCCGAGCAGATAATTCTGCAAATTTTTCAGATCCCATTCATTGAATACTGAATTCTCTGCTGCCGCAGCTGTCATAGCTGATCTGTTTGATCTACTGTGAGAAGCATCATTAACAGCAATTCCCTGAAACGAAATTGAAGATGCCGTAAGGAAAAAAGCTGTCAGACCCGATAGAAGCTTATTATGCTTCATGAATTTACACCTCCTGAAAAATATAATATTACATTTCGTGCATGACTACACCGTAATTATATGGCATTTTGTGCTGTATGTCAAGGTTTGTTCCAGCGCCTTTTGTGCTATTTTCAAAACAAAATGTGCAAACCTGCAATGATGTGATATGCCCCTTTTCACCACACACGTTCAGAATACTTTTTCATTTGCAGTCTGTTGATGACTTTATAGAAAAAATAAAACGGTGAATTCTGCCAGGAGACAAAAAACGCCGTTTTTTCTTTATAAAAATCGTAATATCATGGCCTTTCGGGAGTCCGACACAGCCGGTCAGACCTCCGTTTCATATCCGCCTCGCTCAGCTTTTCAGCTTTGTATAGTTCTCATGAATACTGAACATTTACTTCAGTTTTATCAATTCTCCAGTCCTGAGCATTTTCATCAAATACTATACTGAATGTTACCTCGCCGTGTGCATCTCCGTTCATAGCACTTGGTCTGTTACGGAACTTTCTTTTAAGTGTGAATGAGTTTTCGGTAACATTTGTTATCTCCATCTGATCGTCTGTCCAATGATCGGTATTATCAAATGATGTATACAGGGCCCTTTGGTATAATTCGCCGTTATACTCGATATATACGCAATTACGATCCATTGTCATATCGGAACCTTCTGTGAACGAGGGACCGAATAATTCAAAGTCATCGGGGATACTGATTATGAGGATCATAGAAAGGAGCAAAATCAGCAGTATAGTAAGAATAGTAATACTCCTTTAATTCCTCCATATTCCTGTCTGCAAGCTCCTTGAACATACACTTGACGTACTCTATATTCATCGGATCTCCTGATGTATTATCGGGCGTTTCAAACCTAACGTGTACTGTATGTTCATAATCGGCAGACTGACGCACCGAACGGTCGAATAGGTATGCATAGTCCCAGTAGTTATCGGTAAGCCTGTGTGCAGCCTCATCGGGAACAAAGGTCTCATTCTCATTCTGAGCGGCAGTTGTCTCAGCAGCCGCAGCAGAGGTAGTAGTCGTTATAGTTGTTGTTCCGGTCACTTCTGTTACAGCACCGCTTACTGCTTTCTGTGTACCTGTAGTTGTTTCAACAGATGCAGCTTCGGTGGTAACTGTCCCTGTTACATAAGTGGTAACTTCTTCCGCGATCGACGAATTCGGTGTAGGAGCTGTTGACTTCATGTTGTGAAGCAGATAGCTTCCTCCGCCTATACCGCCTGCCATCAGCACAACTGCTGCTGCCATGCCTGCGAATTTTATCCATCTCGGACGATTGTAGATCTCTACGCCGCGTACACTGTTCTCGTTCTCGGTAAGATCTGCATCTGTATTATTCATTTTCTCTTTAGCCATATTAAACATCCTCTCTTTAGCTGAATCTGACAGTGATGGATACTCTTTTGCAACTCTGTCTGCTGTTTCAAGGTCAATCTCAAATCCATTGAGCAGCTCATCATTTTTCTTCATATACATCTCTCCTTAATAATTAATACCTACTTCGCAAAGCATTTTTTGAGCTTTTCTCTTGCTCTGATGCTTCGCTTCTGTACTGCAGCGGCTGTCATTGAGATAGCTTTTCCTATTTCAGCCACTGTCATGTTGTAATAGTATTGTTTTATTATTATCGTTGTATCAGGTTCGCCTAATTCTTTTATTTTGTTAAGGAGTATCTGATTTCGTTCTGACACTTCAGAAGATTCGATTATATTTTCTGAAGAAGGGAGCTCAAGAAAGCCTTCATCATCGGAAGATACGGTTGTATCTGCTTTTTTGCTCAGCCTCCTGAACATATCTATTGCCTTTCTTTGAGCAATAGTGCCGATAAGGCTCTTGATGTCGTTTTCAGATGACAGGTCAAACTGACACTTCATGAAAAGAGCAGCAAAAACATCACTGACACATTCCTCTATATCTTCTTTGGTACCGCATCCTCTGAGCTTGTTGTAAACGATAGCATAAACATATCTGCCATACTCCCTGACGAGAGCTCTATGACAGTCGGCAGGTGATTCTTTCATCATTGCCGCCAGTTCTCTGCTTGTCATTTTCATTCCTCCTCGCGATCTATTTAATAAGGTCGGCCTTTCACAAACAACAATCGGGATAAACTTATCAGCTGTTACATATCTGACGTATTTTTTTAATCTTCTGTCAGCAGCAATGCCCCGAAGCGGAGAGATAAACGCTTCGGGGCTGATATTGGTTATTAGGTTCGTGAGCTCAATCCATAGCGGCAAGGAGCTCGATGTCCTTTGTTGAGGGATTTACCTTTCCCTCCACGATCTGAGCGCCGGGAGCGCTTAATGTCAGGTTCTGTACTGCCTTTCCGAATCCGCTTCCTCCCGAGGTTGCAAAGAGTATTATCTTCTTGCCCGAGAAATCATAGCTCTCAAGGAAGGAGTTGATGATAGT
>Ga0208459_1001948_pt1 | contig 18413 bp, 14 predicted proteins | sample AD_UKC087_MetaG_FD_184433 | JGI IMG/M metagenome (GOLD analysis project Ga0208459, IMG submission 184433) | Active sludge microbial communities of municipal wastewater-treating anaerobic digesters from USA - AD_UKC087_MetaG (SPAdes) (version 2) | ecosystem: Engineered > Bioreactor > Anaerobic >... | reverse complement strand
TCGATCCTGCCGTCGGCGTGCGCATTCTGGCCCGAAGGGGAACTTTCGTGTCCGTGGGCGACGACGTGGCGGTCATCGAATACAACTCGGACGCCAGCCTGGATGCGGCGTCGAAGCTTCTGTCGTCGGCCTTTTCGATTGGGGATGAAATGGTTCCGGCCGGACCGCTGGTCATCGACGTGATCGACGGCGCCGCCCTTTGAATGGAGATTGTCGGACATGAAGTTTGAATACTCGAACCCGGTTCAGGTCGTTTTCGGGCCCGGCAGGATTTCGGAACTGGGGAAGTTGACGGCGGGCATCGGTAATCGCGCAGTCGTGGTGATTGGCGGCGGAAGCGTCCGGAACAACGGGACCCTGGACAAGGCCGTCAAATCCCTGGAAGCGGCCCGCGTCGCGATCCATGTTTTTGAAGGTGTCGAGCCGAATCCCAGGATTTCGACGGTGCGTCGCGGAATCGACGCGATCAGGGCGTTTCGCGGCAACGTGGTCATCGCCCTTGGCGGCGGCAGTGTGATGGACGCGGCCAAGGTGATGGCGGCCGGCGCCCTTTACGACCAGGATCCCTGGAAGATGTGCAAGGTGTCCCAGGCGAAGCCTGTGGCCCCAACCGCAAGCCTTCCCGTGATTACGGTCCCCACGCTGGCGGCCACCGGTTCCGAGATGAACTGCAATGCGGTCATCACGAACTGGGAAGCGAACATGAAGGCGGCCGCGATTTATCCGATCCTTTATCCGAAGCTTGCCTTAATCGATCCCGAACTGACCGTCACCGTTCCGAAGTATCACACGGCCGCCGGCGTGGTCGATATCATCACCCACGTGACCGAGGGTTATTTCAACGCTCAACCGGGGACGCCGTTGCAGGATCGCATGGCCGAAGCCGTGATTTCGACGGCGATCGAGCATGGCGCAAGGGCGGTCGCGGACGGTTCCGACCTGGCGGCCCGCGAGGCGGTCATGTGGGCTTCGACCGTCGCGTTGAACAACTGGATCCACGTCGGCTGGAACGCGCCTTTCCCGTGCCACGGCATCGAACACGTCCTTTCCGCGCATTATGACGTTTCACACGGCGCCGGCCTGGCCGCAATCAGTCCTTCATGGATGCGGTTCGTTGTCCGCAGGGTCGGGCCGGGCAAATGGGCCGGCTTTGCCCGTCGCGTCATGGCTGTCGATTGCGCAGACGATGTCGAGGCCGCGCTGCTCGGCATCGACAGGCTGGAAGAGTTCTTCGCGTCCATCGGGGCTCCGACCAGGCTTTCGGGCCTTGGCATCCCGGCCGCGGAAATCCGGCGGCTGGCCGAGGACACCGTGCGCGTGTTCGGTGTTAACGGGGCGATCGCGGGCGTGCCGCCGCTGACCGTCGATGACATCGAAAGCATCCTGAACTCCGCCGCGTGACCGGTCCCGGCGGGCGATTTTCCTGCCCTGAGCCCGCCGAAGGGCCTGTCGAAGGGTCATTCGCCCCTACCGTTCGGGGTTAGTTCGGCCCTTCGTCATTTGTGGACGGATTTCTGCGCTACGTTCTTGTGCGGCAGGACTGTGTTCAGTCCAGATCCACGATGTAATGTCGTTGGCGCGCGCCCGGCAGATAGCCGGTCATGCTGCGCCCGAACAGTGCGTTGTAATTGATTTTCGTGGAATCGTCAGAGAAGTGGAAATCGATCGGTCCGTTGACATTTGTGGTGCCTTCGGGCCTGTAGGGCGTCAGCGCCCGCCTTTCAAGAGTCGCCGGGTCATACCAGGTCAGGACGTATGGGTCGTCAAACCACGAGATGAAAGAGCTTCGATCCGGGGCCGAGATCCCGCCGGCCATCGCGTGGTCGATGGTATGGTTCGACCCGTCGGCAATGTGGTGGATGATCAGCGATTTGGCAAGCGTGCCCTGGTCGACAATTATGGTTCCCATCGCGAAGCCCCTGGCGTCGTTGACTTCCCAGACAGTCCAGGGATCTTCACGTCCGCCCATTCCAAAGGATGTGATCGACATCAGGACCTCGGTTCCCGAACCATCGAGCATGATCCGGAGCATGTCGCATTCTTCCAGACTGTATGAATCGCACCTTGGCAGCACGTAGATCGATGTCGAGTCGTCCGCGATCCTCCATCCCATATTCTGGGTCCGGATCGGCGTCACGCTGAACACCGGGTACGGGTAGTTGGAATACAGTCCGCTGATCCCTTCGGCAATCAGGGTCAGTTCACCGCCCGTCGTTTCAAGGGAGTACAGATCGATTGCGTTGGAGTTATCAAGGGTTGGGTTGTTTTTGAATCCTGCCAGTCTGGTTTTGTCTGGTGTCAGCGCCAGGAAGCTCATCGTGCCTTCGGCAAGTTCCGTCGCCGGTCCACCGCTGATCGGGGTGGCCATGATCTTCGATCCCTCGGTGTTGAAGAACACTGTCGTGTCTGAAGCGATGACGCTTCCAGTCGCCGTTCCGTCCAGATCGGTCGCCGTGCCGTCGGCCAGGTCAACCAGCTTCATGCCGCCCAGGGTATCCACCGTCACCACGAAGGTGCCGCCCGGTAACGCGCTGAAGCCCCTTGCGTCGGTCTGTGTGTACAGGACGGTTCCGTCCGCGATGCTTGCGATCGTCACGGTCGAACCCTTGCTGTAGTGACAGACGATGGTCCTTCCGTCCGGAGTCATGTGGAGGCTGGACCACGAGTCGGACTGGCACAGTGTCCAGGTCGACCCTGAAACCGGGTCGGCCGAATGGATCGTGACCATCGAATTCGTGGGCGTCACGCCTTTTTCGTTAAAGACGACCCGGGAAGAATCCGGAGTGACCATGAAGTTCTGGCTGTAGCTGTCGGTCATGACCGTCGTAAGCAACCGTGCGTCGCCGCTGCCGTCGATGGGCACGGAATAAAGCATGTTGCGATTGTCCCGGTCTCCGAACGCCACGAACGTGGAATCGGGGGAAACCTGCAGTCGCCCCGCGTTGGCTGCCAGCGGCCGCCACAGCCCGGAATCTTGAAGATCAAGTGATTTCAGGACGCCGAAGGCGGTGATGCCGACCAGATAACGATTGTCGGGTGACAATATCGGCATGATTATGTCGTTTGCGGGAAGGTCTGCCACCGCACGTCCGCGGCTGAGGTACTGCGGCGGGATCATTTCAGTCACGCCATAAAAGATTTCGTATCCATCGAACCAGGCGCCCTGTTCGAAGCCGCTTCCGTCCGGCGCGCTATACACAAATGTGTACATGCCGGCAATAAGATCCTCCATATTCCAGTTTCCTTCGGTGTCGGTCGTCGAGGTGCCGCGAACCATTCCCGACTCGATCGCGGTAACCGATATGCCGGCATTGTCTTCCTGGCCGACCATCGTCGCCCGACCGCTGATCCTGTTCCATGGAACCTCCAGACTGAACTCGGGCCAGATCGTGATTACGGAAGGGTCAGATACCTTCAGGCCGGTGACTGCAACCCAATCCAGGCAGCTTCCCGCGTAGTTCGTCAAGGCCGCGCAGACCCTGTATTTTCCTGGCAGCAGGCCGGCAAATTCGTAACTGCCGTCGGCCCTGGTAACAGAAATGTGTTCCCTGCCGGGCAGATAAACCATGATTCCGGCATCGTTTCCGCCCGGTCCGGTCGCGGATTCCCCGAAAACGGCCCGGCCCCTGATTATCCCGGTTGCAGTTAATGTCATGTCCGGGATAACGACCACAGCTCCGTCCGCCACCTCGACGTCCAGCGCTGTCCTGGATTTTTCGACAGTGAAGCCTTCATAGGTCGCTTTGATTCGGTACTTTCCCTCAGGCACGGTAGTGAACTCGTAGTCTCCGCCTGTCGTGGTGACTGTCGACGCCCCCGTCCAGGCCGGATTCATGTCGTCTGAAAGCCTGATTATGATTCCACCATGGTCGGTCATGTTGGTGAAGGTCACCCGCCCCCTGATGGTGGCGGTTCCGCCCAGCGAAACGTCCGTCAGTCCGGCGTCCGAGTCGGGCACGACCGCTTCATCGGGCGTTTCCATGTCTTCCGGGTACGAATCTTCGCCGTTGTCGGGCGCAAGATCCTGCAGGTTGGTGTCCTGGTTCTCGACGATGTCGCAGGCGGCGTTCCCGTCCGGACAGTTGCAGTTTTCGTCAGTGCCGCAGCCTTCGAGCCCCCACCCGAAGACGATTGCGGCGGCCATGGTGAGCATTGTCCGATGCATGCTGTTCATAGATCCCCCCCTTTTTGTAAAAGCCACTATACGTCAGTCTGCTCGTCTATTTGACTGTAGTCAATGGCTTGCCCAAATAAGATTCTAAGGTTCATTGGGCGATGACCTAGCGGTGCCTGTCGCCAGTTCGACTTCGGGCAGCGAGTGTTCGCCGGAGTCGCACAGGACCAACACTGGTGACTTGCCGGCAAATTGTGTCCCGGCATGGTCGAAGTTCGGCACTGTACCGGCCCCGGCGGTTGTCCTACAATCGGCCAATGAAATTCTTCGAACAGGCAGGAAACAGGTTCGGGTGCGGCGGCGGATGTCCGATCAGAGCGGGGTTGGCGGCATTCCCCCTGCGCATTGATCGTTACGCCATCGTCCTGGTCTTTCTGGCCCAGGTCCTGTTCTTCCCGTACTTCCCGAAGATGAACTCGGCCAACGAACTCAGTCGTTTGTATCTGGCCCTGGCCATGGTCGAAAACCGGAATTTCGAGATAACGCCATTCATTTCCCGGTTCGGCAACATCAACGACAAGTCGGTGATTCGTGACACGGTCACCGTTGATGGAAAGGCCCACCGGTCGGAACGCTTCTATTCCGACAAGCCGCCGGGAACCGCTCTGGTGGCTGCCCCGGCGATTGCCCTGCGCCACCTTGTGGCCGGGTTCACATGCCTGCGTGGCGACATGCGCCTGGCCCGCCTGTTTGTCTGCATCCTTCCGACACTGCTGCTTCTTGGGCTGATGCGCCGCGAGATGGAGGAACTTGGGGTCGGGTCGCCCGTCCGGGCGATCGCCATCCTTGGTTACGGCCTTGGAACGCTTGCGATGCCGTATTCGGTCACATATCTGGCCCACCAGCCGGTCGCCGTGATGCTTTACGCGATATGGTTCCTGTTGCGGCGCCGTCCCGAACCCCCGAGCCTGAAGGCTGCCGCCGGGGCCGGGTTCCTGGCCGGGTTCTGCCTGATGACCGAATACCAGGCGGCCGTCTATCTGCTTCCGCTGGCGGTTCTGTTCCTGGTGCGCGTGCGGCCGCTGGCCAGGGGGCTGCCGGTTGCGATTGCGGCGGCCGCGATCCCGCTGGCGTTCCTGGCGTTTTACCACCACCAGTCGTTCGGTGGCGTCCTGCAGACCGGTTACAACCACATCGCCAATCCGTTCTTCGCGTCGGTTCACCAGAAGGGCTTCATGGGCGTGCTTTATCCGGGCTGGACCCAGTTCGCCGGCAGTTTCTTCCTGCCGTCAAAGGGCCTGTTCGTGTTCTCGCCGTTCCTTTTGCTTGGATTCGTCGGCATCGTCAGCTATTTCCGGGTCGCGGGGCGCATCGACGGCGCGTTCCGCCTTGCCCAGATCCTTCTGCCGGCCCTTTTCGTTTCCTCGATGGTCTATTGGGATGGCGGATGGACAGTCGGCCAGCGGCACCTGACCCCGATGATCCCGTTCCTGATCGCGCCAGCGGCCCTGCTGATGCAGCGTTCGCTGGCCGCCGGAATCGCCGCGCCCGGCCTTGTCGGCGCGTCCATCATGTACACCGGACTGGCGACAGTCGTGTATCCGCACCTGCCGGAAAACATCCCGAACCCGTTCCACGATCTGACGATTCCGCTTTTTAAGGGCGGCTGCCTGGCCCAGGTATTCGTCCTGACCGAACTTCCGTCGTATGCGGTGCTGTGGGTGCTTGCGGCCGTCATCTTCCTGGCGCTTGCCCTGGCTGCGGTTCTGCGTTTCGTTTCGTCGTCCGAAATGCCACGGCCGGGCGCCCGCCGCATTGCCGCGGCGGTTGCTGCGGTCATCCTGCTGGCGGCGATTCCGGCCGGCTGGTATGGATGGACGTCCCAGGTCGCGCGCCTTGATTCGGCCGCGGCCGCGAAGCATCGGGTGTATTTCGAGGATCAGTGCCGGGCAGCCGGCCGCTGGAACGACGTTGACCCCGACGCCGGCCAGACCTGCGGCGAATGATTCCCCGGATTCTGCGGTTCCAGTCAACGTATCATGAACGGTCAATGCCGTTGCACTTCCCGGGATAGCCTTCGCCGTATTTCCCCGAATATTTGTTCGGCGAGGATTGGTGTGGCGCCTCACTGTCGATGGTGCTAGTTTTTCATATCCCTGTGTTCTGGCCATAGCCGGGCAAGCGTAATTGGAGGGCAGGACGATGAGTAAGGAACAGGTTCTGGCGGTCTTCGAGGACTTCAAGATTCGTCGGGTGTACGACGCTGATTCCGAGACCTGGTTCTTTTCTGTCGTTGACATTGTAGCCGCGCTGATCCATCAGCCGGACTATCAGGCCGCGCGTAACTACTGGAAGGTGTTGAAAAACAGGCTCAAGAAGGAAGGTAGCGAGTCGGTTACAAAATGTAACCGACTGAAGTTGACGGCCAGCGATGGAAAATCCTATCTGACGGATGTCGCCGATCCGGAAGTGCTTTTGCGAATAGTTCAGTCCGTTCCCAGTCCCAAAGCTGAACCGATTAAGCTTTGGCTTGCAAGGGTTGGTTACGAGCGAATTCAGGACATGGGCGACCCGGCGCGGTCGCTGGATCGCGCCCGTGATTACTGGCGCCAGCATGGCCGAAGCGAAAAATGGATCCAGCAGCGGATGATGGGCCAGGAAACCAGGAACAAGCTGACGGATTATTGGAAAAGCCATGACGTCAGTGGCGCTGACGAATATGCCATATTGACGAACATCATCCATCAGGAATGGCGGGGGTTTCAGTCAAGGAACATAAGAAGATCAAAGGATTGGATGTACAGAACTTGCGCGACCATATGACCGAGGCGGAACTTATCTTCACGGCGCTTGCGGAACTTTCTACGCGGCAGATTGCCGAAAGCGTACAGGCCACCGGCATGGTGGAAAACGCCAGCGCTGGCAGGAAGGGTGGCGGAATTGCCAGGCGGGCCCGCCGGGAATTGGAGCAGAAGACTGGCAGAAGCGTGGTGAGTGGCGAAAGTTTTCTGCCGACCGACAGATCCGCAAAGCAATTGAAGGAAACTTCCGACGAGTGAGTTTTTGTTCGAAAGGTGTGGAGCTTACGGGCCGCACGCATCCGTCCGGATTCCGTAAGGGCGAATGAAAATTCGCCCGTCCCGGGCAGCCCCCTACATCAGCGAATCCAGGAACGCCAGCGGTGAAGTAAGAATCGTTGTCGCAGTGCAGGCAAGGTCGGCACCGTCGGCCGACTGTCCGCCGCCACCGGTCATCGTCCATTCGCCCGCCTGGTCAAGTTCCAACGACGCGAATCCGGCCGCCTGCGTGTCAATTGGCGTCACGGTCATGCGCCACTGGCGGTCGTCATCGAACGTGAACGTGGCGTGAAGGTGGGTCAGCATCCGCAGGTCGCCGGGGTTGAAATCAAAGTCCGGAATCGTCGTCGTAAATCGCAGGGCCGCGTGCGAAACGAACGGCGTCTTTGAGTAGTCAAACGGCCAGGGATGTGCCGGATCCGTCGTGAATTCAAATACATCCACGCGGAAGGCCGTGCACTGGCAAGTCCGCTGCCTGGCCAGGATCGCGTACGACAGCAGGTCGTCCGGCACAGGCAGCTTCCTGATTGCGTCACCGGCCAGCACCGGCCTTTCGACGGTTCGAGCCTGCTTCAGCACCAGCCTGGCCGGGTTCACTGTGCCGTCCTTCAGCGACGGCCATCCCGGCGACATCCGTTTGATTTCCGCATCAACAGTCAACGTGGAACGCTTCCTTGCCGACAGGAGATCCTTGTTTCGCAGGTCAAGCCAGTCAGACGCCATCTTCACGAACGAGTCAAGCAGCGACGTCAGCTCGGTGTCGGAAAGCAGCAGGGTTCCCGGGGCCACTTCGGTCGAGGCCCGGACGCGCGAAATCACCGGGTCATCCGCGCCGGTCCTGGTAACGACATCGACTTCGGGCAGCGCATTCGAGTCGGGCGGGGGATTCGTCACCGACAGGGCGCCGTCCTGCATGTTCGCGGTCAGGGTCACGACGTCGCCACCTGCCCGTCGCACAAGCTCAAGCGTCAAGACGCCGTTTGCCGCCTCGCGGTCGTCGTCGAACACCGGGTGCACCAGCACCCCCATGTTCGCGGCCAGATGGTCGATCCCGGCCAGGGCCCGTTCCTGGAATGCGTTGTTAAGCCAGTATGACGCCCAGACTCGGCGCAGGGCGGCTTCAACCGTCTTGTCCCTTTTTTTCGGCGATTGCAGTTCCGGGTGCAGGTATCCGGTGTGGGATTCATAAAGGCCCGCGCCGTTGAAGCCCTCAACGTCCTCGGCCGACGACGACGACCGAAACCGCAGTCCTTGGGCGTCGTCCAGGAAGTTGAATCTTTCTTCCAGCGCGGACGTGATTCGCGCGACGAAGCCCGCGTCCATCGGGGCCGTCATGACCATCTGCCTGATGCCGCCAGCCTCGACGGCCCGGCCGATGACCGTTCCCAGGTAAGCCGTCCGGAACGCGTCAAGCCACTTCTGCGCCGCATCGCTGCCACCATTGGCGGCCAGGTAGGCGTTCGGCCCTTCGGTCACCGCAAGCACGACCCTGGAGTCGGTCATCGCGGAGTGGGCCAGTATCTGGTCAAGCGGCGGATCCAGTGTGTCGATGAATTCCCGGTAACCACGAACGGTTATCCCAATCGGCGCGTCCGGTTTGTCCAGTTCACCGATCGAGTTCAACATGATGAACCCGGCCGTCTTGCCGCCGATCATCGGAATCAGGCCCTCCATCTCCGTCGGCGTCGCGGCGCCCGGATCGAAGGTGTCCGGGAATCCCGACACATCGACCGGCTGGATGTCGGCCTGGCGCGGTGCCTGAAGCGACATGTACTGGGACCATTCCGCGTTGCTCATTTCCCGGAATTCGTGCCCGTCGGCAGTCGCCTTGACGATGATGGGCCGCTTGTACGACGCCCACGTCACGAACCGCGGGTCGTCGGCGATTCCCGCCACGTACAGGTTCGGGGTGCCGCGCGCCTTTGCCAGGATGCCGATGTGCGACAACGGGGTCTGGGGCACGTTCGTGACGATCGCGGCGACCGGGGGAAGGTCGTCCGGGATTTCGCGCAGCACCGCCACGGTCCTTGCCGCATCGACCAGGGGCACTTCGCCCGGTTCAAAAATCTTCACGAAGCCGGCGGAGATGCCCGGGTTGTAAGTCTGGGACTCGCCGGGCACCTGCAACATGTCCCAGGTTGCCCATCTGCCGGCAAGCGGCCCGCCCCCGGCGTCAATCGTCTGGGCCACCTTTTTCTGCGTTTCCGACCTTACAATCCAGATGATCTCGCCGGCAACGCCTTCGGGAAGCGCCTCGCCGATGGATTCAAAGAACCTTTCGACGTCGGTTTCGGTCGGCACGTCGCCGTATTCAAGCTCGAAACCCCACGTCTCAACGGGAATCGGACGTCTGTCATCGGGCGGGAAATACAGGACCGATCCGCATCCGAAAAATCGCGGCGCAAGCGTTCCCTGGCTGCTGGTACGGTTGAACGCGCGGTCATAAAATTTCGGCGAATAAAGGCGGGTGCCCTCGGCCACGAACACCAGGTCAAGCGGAAGCGGACTTCGGCCCCTGGCCCAGTCAAAAATGGCGCCCACGGTCGGAAACGACATTCCATTTATCGGGGCGAAGTCGTATCCCGGGATCTCGATCCCGTTAAGAAGCGAAAACCATGACCATTCGTCGTGCATCGCATAAAAGCCGGGTTCCTCGAAGTGGACCACCGCCGGGCCCTGGAAGTCCCGGATGACGAACTTCACCTGGGCCGGCGTCGCTTCCCCGGCGTACGCCAGGAAGTCCGCCAGGCTTGCAAACGATGGCACCGTGTGGTCGTCCCCCGTCTGGCCCACGTCGCCCGGCACATCGGACGCCACCGGCCCGCCCCCGCACCCGGCAAGTGCCGCCGCGGCCAGCATCACCGAAACCAATAATGCTGACGGGTTCAGGAGTCTCATCGCGCCTCCCCGGAAAAGCTGTCGTCACGATTCCGGATGATACGTGTTTTGTGAAGTCAGAGTGAAAGTTCAAGCGTTGGCGAAATTCACGTCGCAGTTGATTTGTCAGGGTGATTTGCATAAATTGGCTACATTGACAGATTCAGCAATGAAGGGTATTTGTTTATCAATGATGCAATCAAACGAACACAGGCGTCTTGTGGCGGCAATGCCGGCGGTCTTGAACCGGATTTTTGCGCCTTTTAATCAGAAGGCCAGAGTATTGGAATCCGGCCAGGCCGGCTGGGTTCAAGGGGCGGATTTGACATTCGAATTTGGATCCAGGTTTGTTGTCGAGTTTCGCAAGTCGGCAACTTCAGCCCCAGTGCTTTCCGCGGTCGAAAAGGTTCGTGCCATGGCCGCCCGGTTTGACGGGATTGTCCCCCTGGTGGCGGTTCCTTACATGGGGGAAGCCGGACGAAAAATCTGTCACGAACGCGGCGTGGGTTGGTTCGATCTAAGTGGCAACGCCTTTATCGTGGCTCCCGGTCTGCAGGTTGTGATTGAAGGCAAGCGCGATGCTTTCGTTTCATCCGGGCGTCCAACGAACTTGTTTGCCCCCAGAAGCTCAAGAATCGTCCGGATGCTGTTGGCAAATCCATTGGAACAATTCAGTCAGGCCAGGATTTCCGAACTTACCGGTCTTGACCGCGGTTTTGTCAGCCGCCTGTTGTCCCGCCTTGTTGCCGAAGAGCTTGTATCCAGGCAGAAGGACCGAACGGTTCGCGTGAATGACCGTGGTTTGTTGCTTGATGCATGGCGCGACTCATATAACTTCGACCGTCACCATTGTATCAGGGGAAGCCTGCCGGCCCGGTCGGGCGAAGCGCTGCTTCATCAAGTTGCATCGAGCCTGACTGGCGAAGGTCTGGAATACGCCGCGACCGGTCTTGGTGCCGCATGGCTGATGACCGGCTTCGCCGCCTTCCGGACAGTCACAATTTTTGTGCGTGAAGAAATTCCTTCCGAATTCCTGGAACGGATCGGCTTTATTTCCGAATCAAGGGGAGCCAACCTGTGGTTGGTTGTACCCGATGACGATGGTGTCTTTCAGTGGACGCGGCCGAAGGATGGCGTCATTTGCGCCCATCCGGCACAGGTCTTCGTCGATCTGAAGGGACACCACGAAAGATCGGCCGATGCTGCCGCAATGCTGCGACGGCAAATCCTGGACTGGAATAAGGATGACCGGTAAGCCCGCCACGGCAATCCAATACGACTGCGCTCATACCGCACGTGTGAAATCCGCGCTGCTGTTTATTGCGACGCGGCTCGGCGACATGATGGACGACATTATTGTGGTCGGTGGCCTGGTACCGACCCTGATTATTAATCAAAGCAACTCAATGCCGGGCGTTGAGCCTCACGCAGGGACAATGGATCTGGATCTGGGCCTGAAACTGGCCGTACTGGAATCCGGAAGGTATCGGGAGATCTCTGCCCGGCTTAGAGATGCCGGCTTCCGTCCGGATAGAAATGAACGGGGACATCAAACAAATCATCGGTGGGTTGTATCCGGCACTCCCGAAATCAGTGTGGACTTCCTGATTTCGCCGTCTTGTTCGAGTGACGTGCCTGGTCGGTTGAAAAACATCGAAAGCGATTTTGCGGCGGTGGTCGCTTCCGGTCTCGAATGCGCTTTTCATGACCGCATGAGTGTCAATATTCGGTGCCACACCATCCAGCATGAAGCCGCATCCCGAAATCTGTGGGCATGCGGCCCCGGCGGATTCATCGTGATGAAGGCGCTTGCATTTGAGGGACGTGGCGAAAACAAGGACGCATACGATTTGAACTACGTGTTAAGGAATTTTGCCGCCGGAATTAACGACGTTGCCAGTCATCTTCACCGAATCCTGGATCATCATGACGCCAGGAAAGCCATATCGATTCTGGAAAGGGACTTCTGCCGTCACGATGCGCCAGGGCCGGTTCGTGCGGCCCTGTTTTTGACTGGAAAAGCAGATGAAGTTGTTTGCGCCGAGGTTTCCACAAATGTCCGGACACTGCTTGCATTGTTGAAGAAATGATGGTCCCGGGACGGTCTGTGATTCCTGTTGCGTTCCTTCGCTTCCCAATGACTCGAGCCGGCAGATTGTACAAAGTTCCCCGGGCTTTTCGACTATACTGGGCGTCGTTGCGCTTGACTGTCGCAACGGGTGGATTTATTTGGTGATCCGTTCGCATTGTCCGGGGTGCCTGTTGGTTGATGGATTTCGATATCCGGCGCGATTCGCGACACTGGTGTTGACGGTCTGCGTGGCCTTGTTTCCGCTTGTTTCGACTGCGGCCGACCAGGCGGCCCCTGCCGAGGCGGTTGTCCCATCGGAGGGCCAGCCGGTCCCGAAATTCGGGGCCCCGGATCTGGACAGGAACGTCTTCACGGTCGCAAGGATGCTGTCGGAACTTGCCGCGGACAACGGCTGTGCGGCGCTGGTCTTTTTCACGACGGTCTGCGAACCGTGCAGAAGGGAAATCCTTCAACTGAAGTCCGAATCGGCCCGCCTTTCGTCGGCCGGTGTTCGCGTGGTGCTGGTCGCGGCCGGTGAAGACAGGCCCAAAGTCCGGTCGTTCCAGGATCGGATTCAGGTGCCGTTCCGGACGGTCACGGACGTCAATATGCTCATTTCCAGGCTGTTCGGCTTGACCACCCCGCAGATGACGGTGACGGTTCCCAGGACGTTCGTTTTTGGGGCCGACGGGGTTGTTAAGGCCGTTATCGCGGAACCGGGCACCGATGTTGTTAATGACATCATTTCGGCCTGTCGTGGTTCGTCTTCCGCCAGGCCGCCGGCATCCTTGCCGCCCTCATCCCTGCCGGCCGTTCCCGCCCCTCCGCCGTCATCGCCGCCCGTTCCGGTCAATCCGACGGTTCCTGCAACCCATTCGGGGAATTGACCGTGTAAACCCTTTCAGGTATCGTTCGGTGCAGTCGCAAACCGTCAAGTGGTGTTCGATGAATTTGAAGCTGACATGCCTGGCCGCCGTCCTGGTTGCCGTGCTGTTCTGCCCGGCCGCCATGTCGCAGGAAAAGGACAAGATCATCTTTGTTTCGGATCTTCGTGATTTTTCGAAAAATGTAAGCCCCGAAGTTCTGGATCTTTTTACCGAAATCGTCCGTGACGGCGCCCGTCGGTACGCCACCGGATATTCCCTGATGGACAAGGAAAATGCCCAGGTAATCCTGGAAGGTTTCGGAATCGACCTGCAGGACTGCCTGATGGCGGGCCGCGACGACTGCGAGGTCAAGTTCGCCGAACGCGTCCAGGCCGATATCGGCGTCAGCGGCCAGATCCTTCAATTGCCGGAAGGCGGCATCCGCCTGGTCCTGAAGATGCACGACGTCAAGAAAAGATCCCCGATAAATTCAACGATCAAGGGCGCGGCGGACATCAATGAACTTGAACGTGTGCTGACCGAGTCGGTCGTCGAACTGTACGCCCCGCTTTACAAGCCTGCCGGAAGGGATGGCGTGGTCGGCGGTGGACGGGAAACCGGCAGCCTGCGCATTGATCGCGGTGAAAAGATCGTCAACAGGCCCACGGACACCAAAGGCCTGGTCTTCATCGAAACGAATCCGCCGGGTGCCGACATACAGATCAACGGTAAGCCGGTCGGAACCTCGCCTTACCAGGCTTCCCTGATGGTCGGCCGGTACGTCGTCATTGCGGAACTGAACTCGTATTATCACGTCGCCCGCCATGAGTTCGAACTGACCTCGGACGGTTCCACGATCGAACTGGTACTGCCGCCGGCTTTCGGTGAAATCGAAGTTTCAAGCACGCCATCCGGCGCCGAGGTGTTTGTCGATGACAAACCGGTCGGAACGACCCCTTATCGGGATTCCCAGCTTCTTTCGGGCGACCACAGAATCGAGGTTCGCAAATCCATGTTCAAGCCGATTCGGCGGAACGTGGTCGTGAAGGACGGCCAGTCCATTCGTGAATCGTTTGCGCTTGTCGAGGATTTCGGCGGCATCAAGATAAGCTCGGAACCGTCCGGTGCGGTCATCACGCTTGATGGAAAGGATACCGGCAAAAGGACGCCGGCCCTGTTAAGGCCGGTCAAGGAAGGCACGCACATTCTGAACCTGGATTTGCCTGGATACGGGCGGGTCGGCGACACGGTCAATGTGATTGCCGGTCGCGTGATTGATGTCCACAAGTCCCTGGAAGCCAAGTATGGGACTCTTGCCGTCATGACCCGGACGGCCGATGGGACGCCATGCCGGGGAAATCTTAAAGTCGATGGCGAAGCGAAGGGTAAGACCCCATGGAAAGGTCAGCTTCTTGCTGTTGAACATGAAATATCGGTCGAATGTGGCGCCCGCCCGACGGTTGAACGAAGGACCATTGAACATAACACCAGTTCCGAGATAACGATAACCGTGGCCGGTGGCCCGCCCCTTCGGCCGGTTGCGGTTAAACGCCGCAAGGACAACGCATCTTCAGTTGGTTCTGTCGCTGATAAGGTATCTTCCGCCGGCGCGGACAAGATGGATCTGCGCCGTAAGCGCGCGTCGTTCCAGGCGCGTCTTTCCGGCGGACTGGATCTGTATCGGGCGTCACAGGGTGTCGGCGGGCTGGTTCAGGTCGGTGTCGGCACCGGAAGATGGTTCGATATACACACCGGCGTCGGGTTCCCATCGTATTCCTGGGTGACCGACTTTGAAGTCAACCTGTGGCCATACGGCCGTTTCGTGCCGACTCTGGCCGCGCGCGTCGGCCTTGGCTTTCATCCTGATCACAACGTGTATTCCATCGATTTCACGGCCGGCGTTGAAATGTGGATGGCAAACTGGGCCGCGTTCTTCGTAAAGATTGGCGTTGGTTACTCCTGGAACCGGACATTTGATGTCAACGGTGTCTATGTCCCCGGCTGGCTCGGCCTGGAATTCAGGTACTAGGATGGTGGCGGGATGAACTGGATTACAAGACCGATTTTTCTGGCGGTTGTTGCGCTGGCCGTTCTGTCCGTCGCTGGATGTGCCTGGCCCGGGGATTTTGTGGACTGGCAACCAGATGATTACACGGTGAATTGCAGTAACGGCATGTGTCTGATTCCAGCAGGATCGTTCTGGATGGGCTGTAATGAGTCTGTGGATACACAATGTGGTTCAGACGAAAAGCCCTATCACGAAGTTATGTTGTCCGGGTATTACATTGACAGGACTGAAGTGACGCAGTCGGAGTTCAAGAAGTGTGTTGACGCTGGTGAATGCGGGACACCAGATTGCGGCTGGGATCCAACGGGTGATCCTGACAAGCCAGTGGTTTGCGTTGACTGGAATGACGCGACTGCTTATTGCACATGGGCCGGGAAGCGATTGCCGACCGAAGCGGAATGGGAGAAGGCAGCCCGAGGGACTGACGGTCGGAAGTACCCGTGGGGCAATGAAACGGCGACTTGTGATTACGCGGTGATGTCTGTCTGTCCGGGTGATGCAATGGACGTGTGCAGCAAATCGCCGGCTGGTGACAGCCCCTACGGATTGTGTGACATGGCGGGTAACGTTTGGGAGTGGGTTTCCGACTGGTACGATTCGGGATATTACACATATAGTCCAGCATTAAATCCAACCGGTCCGGTTAGCGGCTCCTCCCGGGTCTTACGCGGCGGTAGCTTCGACGACTACGACGGCAGCCTCCGCGCGTCCGATCGCTACTACTACGACCCGTCGTACTACAGCCACTACCTCGGCTTCCGTTGTGCCATGCCGCAATGAGAAAAACTGGATTACTGTTCCACTGTTTTGCTGATCCGCGGCGAAAGCCGCAAAAATTCGGATGTGGCCAGGTCGCAGGCGGGGTACGGTCACATGCGCGTTGTCGAGCGAAGCCGACAGCGCATCGGGGCCGCAACACGCCGGCGACCCGATTTCTGGAGTCTGTAGATGAGCTTTCCTTGTAGTCAGGCGCGAATGAATATTCGTCTGCGATGGCCAGGAATTGGTATTGGGTGATTCGATGTCGTTCAGTGAAGCCAGAATTTTGACAATCCAATGGGATCATCGAACCGGGATGTTCGATGATTCGGTTCTGCGAAACTACCTGATCAACCGTGAACTGGTTCGTTGCGTTCCGCAGTTTTTTGTACACAACGCGCTTCCCTGCTGGTCGTTGTATATCGAAACAAAGGTACTTCAGGGTGTCGTCGCTTCCGATTTGTCGGCCTCGTCCCGACAGGCTGCGGCCGCCGGAATAGCCGCGCAGATCAACGAGTTTGATGAAATTCAGAAAGTCAGGTACGAGCGGATCCTGTCATGGCGAGCGGAGGCCGCCATGCGTGAGGGTCTGAAGTCTTACATGATTTGCACGAATCGCGATGCCATGGAACTTGCGCGGACGGCGCCGGCGACGCTTGCGGCCCTGGGGCGGGTTCACGGGTTCGGCGAAAAAAAGCTGGCGAAATACGGCCGCGAAATTCTGGAGATACTGCATGGGACGCACAAAACATCTGGAAACTCTAATAATATTCGAAAAGTGGATGCAGACGACAAGGGACTTTCTGCTGTTGTCGGCGGCGTTTCCCAAGCGGTTCCGGTCATCGCTGACGGCAAGGATGGAGAACCTGTTCCTTGAGATCGCCGAATTGCTTACAACGGCGTCATATACAAGAAATCGGAGCATGCTGTTTGATCGGATCGATGACACGTTAAACCGATTACGGGTTCAGATTCGGTTGAGTCATGAAGTCGGTATCCTGTCAGATGCGCAATATCAAGGCCTTGCAAAGGCTTTGACCGAAACAGGGCGCATGGTTGGCGGCTGGAAAAAGGCTGCTTTGGGTAGAATCACCGCAAATCAAGATGATCGAACAGATGACCAGTCGACGGCTTCCGGGTTTCAGCAATGAACAACCAACCTCGATTTGAAAACGTGTGTTCGTTTTCGGCCCTTCATGCCGCGTTCAGAAAGGCCAGAAAGGCCAAGCGGGGAAAAAACGGCGAACCTGCCTTTTATCTGGAATTGGAATCCAACCTGCTTGATTTGTCCGACCAGTTGAGGACGCATGCCTTTGTACCTGAACCTTATCGGTATTTCAGCCTTCATAACAAGAAGGATCGTGTGGTGTCGGTCGCGTCTTTCCGTGACCGTGTTGTTCACCACGCACTGGTTGCCGAACTTGAACCTTTATACGAACAACTGTTCATTCCGACGTCATTCGCATGTCGGAAAGGGTTGGGGATGCACCGTGCCCTGGATCTGGCGCACGAGTTGTCCCGTCGCAATGGCTATTTCTTGAAACTGGATATTCGCAAGTACTTCGATCATATAAGTCACCCGTTATTGCTGGGAATTTTGGCGAATGACGTTCACGACGAGAGGATCCTGTGGCTTTGCGACGTGTTGCTGGCAAATGCCGGTGTTCCCGGAGTTGAACCGACGGAAAGGCGCGGAGTGCCAATTGGCAACCTGACCAGCCAGTTCTGGGCCAATGTCTATCTGAATCGACTGGATCAGGCTTTCGCCCGACAGTTTACCGGATTGCCGTATTTGCGTTACATGGATGACATTCTAATTTTCGGATTCGATAAGGACGAACTCTGGTCGGCCCATGGTTTCATAAATTCGTATGTTGACCTGGTGCTCGCATTGGAATTGAAGGCCTCGGCAACTGTGGTGGCGCCGGTAACGGAAGGGATCCCCTGGCTTGGATTTCGTGTTTATCCAGGAACCGTTCGGCTGGATCACGGTTCCAGAACCCGGTTTCTTCGCAAGGTGCGCGGAAATTTTCTGGCGGCCGCCAATGCGATGGACGATGAAATGGCAGCCGTCGTTGCCTCCGCGCAAAGCATTTTTGGTCACATCGGACATTGCAACAGTCTTATGTTCAGGCGCAGCGTGCTTGCCCGGCACGGCAGAGATTGATTCTTTTGCGTTCTGTGTTTCAATATCGGTGGTTTTGCGGCCCTGCGGCTCAAACCGGGTCAGACGCGGCGGTAGCTTCGACAACGACGACAACAACCTCCGCGCGTCCAATCGCAACGACGACAACCCGTCGGACGACAGCGACAACCTCGGCTTCCGTTGTGCCAGCCCGCGACGACGCCAGAAGGATCGCGTTTACGGATTCGATTCCCGTGCATGTTGCGGCCACGGCCGTAAAACCAGCGCCGGCATCGCAGCCGGACGAAGATCCCAGCCGTCCCGGGGTGCCGAATCCGGCACCCCGGGACGGCAAATCGCAGGTTGCGCAGGGCGGATGAAATCCGTCCGTCCAAGTAGCGATGGATCTTGGATCGATTCCGCCCCTTCCCTTGACGAAACGGGGCTTTTTCAACT
>Ga0208459_1001945_pt1 | contig 18442 bp, 13 predicted proteins | sample AD_UKC087_MetaG_FD_184433 | JGI IMG/M metagenome (GOLD analysis project Ga0208459, IMG submission 184433) | Active sludge microbial communities of municipal wastewater-treating anaerobic digesters from USA - AD_UKC087_MetaG (SPAdes) (version 2) | ecosystem: Engineered > Bioreactor > Anaerobic >... | reverse complement strand
CACTAGAAAGTGATTCAAGAGTTGGAACACAAGAATACCCAGTGTCATCCCAAGTCTGAACTACTTCTGTAACTCTAACCTGATCTTCGTTACCATATTCATTTCTTATTTCACAAATATCACCAACTTCAAAGTCGTCATGATACTTGAACATGATCGTTGTATCAATTTCACCTTCAAATGCTGTCTCAGGAACTAAATCAACCATTTTCTCTACACCTTTGCTCACAAGAGCATTTGTGTACTGGTCTACATCCATTACAGTATTTCCGCTTGTTATAGATGACACATCAGAGCAATTAAGGAATATTTCCCTTCTGTCAAGTCCGCTTGGCTCTGTCGCAGTTTCATCATCAAACTCAAAAAAGTACTTAATGAATGTTCTTGTAGCTCCTTCACCTTCTCCACCAATTCTAAGCAAATTCTTATAATTCTTGATTGACTCAAGATACTTACTTGATAGCAGATTATCATGATTTGGTGAGAATACAACATATGAATTCATCGTCTGATTGTACGATCTGTCTTTACCAGCATACAAACTGAACTGAAAATGACCATTAATCCAAATCATTTTGAATCCGAGATGTTTCGACTGGCAAACTTTCTTGACAACATCATATACTATATCGCCCATGTACTGAGCGGTCTTATTATATGTGGCAGCTACAACCACAGGATCATTGCTCATAAGAAATTCCATACCATCAACTCGTCTACGACTGTCTGCTGGCATAATAAAAGCATCATCAATGATTGTTTTTAAAGCATTTTGTATTGATCCATTAACATTTGTTTGCTGCCATACAATTCGTCTATCTAAAATGGATTCAAGAGATTGACCGGTAATGATATATTTATTTCCATCTTCGGAGTCGGTCTCAGTTTTTCTTGTTTCAACAATCATTAACCTACTTGATGTCGGTATTCTAAGGTAAAAACCTTTCTGAATGTATTTACAATACTCTGACGATACAGGAATAGATAGTTCAAACTCTCCAGCCTCATTATATCGGTCAGTCCAGATAAATGAAGAGTATCTATCAATCTGAGCGACTTCCTCCATCTCGGAGTTTAATACCGTAATCTCTACCATGACTTAAACTCCTTCAAAGCAAATTCTGTTAATAAAAGTGGCAGAACTAATGGCTGAATTAGGATCAGTAAGCCTAATATTATTAATACCGGGCTTAATAGTAATCCAATCCGGATTCTGATTTAAAAGATTAAGTGCATTATGATCAGCATCTGCCGTATCTGTCCAAATGCATTTCTTACTACCAGAAATAGAACTTATCTTTATAACATCTCCTGCTTCAAAACCATCTGCTGGTGTAAAAATATTTATAAGCTGTGCACCACCATCAGGATTAGCACAACTTATTGTAAAAGCAGGAACTCCGGCAGAAGGAGGTGCAGTAATATTAGAACCTATTTCTATTTCCAAATATCCACCAACTTCAACTTCTCCGGTATAAGTAATACTTACTTCAGATCCGGCAATGAGTGTTGTTTCATTATAGTTATCTGAGTCATACATCTTTGGATCTTCACAAAGTATACTTACTTCATTTCCTTCATTCTCGCTGAAAATATCAGGCGAATTCTTTTCAACATAACCACGAGTCCAACACTTACGATGATCGGTTTCAATCTCGATATATATGGGCTTATGTTTAGGAAATAATCTGTATGAAAACTGTCTTACTTCTTCAATACCGGTTCCAGTTTCCGAATAAAACTCAAGGTTAAGCACAATATTCCTTTTTCCGACTCGTGACGAGTTATAATGGTCTCCATCAACCGCCATTTCGCTCATATTAACATCGGCATCAACTGGGCCAAGACCTTCTATCTTGTCAATTGCAAAACCCGTTGCATCTGATACATTTGTCGGATCTGTAAGCACCATAGTAAAGGCATCCGACTTATCTGACTTCTGAAAAACAGTCACTTTTTTAATCATTTTGAATTTTCTCCTTTACCAGGTTTATTAAAAATAACCGTCCCGAGCTGTGACACCCGGGGCGGCTCAACAGAAAAGAGGTTTTATGTGACAGCGTTTGCCAACTGAGAGAAGGCGTTACGCGACTGTCTATAAATTTCCTGACGAGACAATGCCTTAGGACTATTGTTCGTCTGGTTAAATGTGATGGAACGAGGCTCAGAGTTCTGCTCGGCAATTACATCACCAAGTTTACTCATCATTTCAGCCTGCTGCTCTGCATTCTGTGCCTGAACAGCAATACGTCTATTACTAAACATACTTTCAAGCGCTGCAGACCTTGCATTAACCGCACTGAGATCCAAAGTAGGAGTTATTGTGGGATTAACGTCTATGCTTCCGTCTAACATTCCTGAAAGCTGATTAATGGCTTCCTGAACAGTACTTAATGATCCTTCGGCCATATCACCAGCTTCATTTTCAACGGACTTAGAGTAATCACGGATACCATTAGCAAATCCCAAATCAAGGAACTTACCAAATTCCCAAGTTGCTCTTGAAGGAGAATGCTCTTTAAGAGTCTCTCTTATCTTTTTAAGAGCTCTATATGCTACAGCATATGCTGCGGCATCTACCCTCTTAAGTACAGTCGGGTCAAGCATTCCTTCTTTTACACCGTTAACAATATTCTTACCAGCAAGCACAAATTGATCATGCTTTGAATCTATCTTGTCAAGTACCTTTTGAGCGATACCGTCTATTACTTCATCAAAGCCTGCATCTTTAGCTTGCTCAATACCATCAAGTATATACCGAACTATAGTCGTTCCAGATTCAATCATATCATCTCTATAGAAATCTCTGAAATCTTCTGAAATCATGCTTACAATTCCATCCATTGCACCCTGAAGATACTTTATAGCATCTGTATCGGCCATTCCATTACCAATAGCTTCAACATATTGCTTACCCATATCGTATGCAGCATCTGTATCGACAGACTTAACAACTTCATTGTTCATTTCCTCTGCAATCTGACTTCCAGTATTAGCACCAATCTGTCTTGCTCCTCCAGAGCCAGCGGCAATATTATCGGAAACTTCGTATAATCCTGCTTCATACTGTTCATAAAAAGCAGAAATATCCAAAGGCTGTCCAAGAAGCTCACTAAGTTCTGCTGAAAGTTCATTCGTAACAGATGTCATACCAGCATTGATCTTATTGTTATAAAGAGCAACATATTCATCAAGCTGTGCATCAGTCATACTATTAAGAGCTTTAAGTTCTTCAATAGAGTCAACACCCATGGTCGCTATTGCTTCTCTCAGATTAACATCTTTAATACGATTCATCAAAGATGCAACCGTATCGTTGTAAATATTCAACTGATTAACCTGGGCTTCAAGATTATGTATTAATCTGGTTGTTGATGCATCAGTTGCAACATATGTCGCGACATCAACAGTAGATCCAGTAAGCTGTGAAAGCTGTCCAGATAATTCATTTTGAATTTTGTTCTGGTTAGCCTGAACTTTACGCTGATACATCTGTTCATACTCTGAAAGTTGTCCAGCATTCATACGATACAAAGCTCTCAACTGAGGAAGATCATCAACATCCATGTTAGCAATAGCTGCTGCAAGATTCTTGTCAGCGATTCTACCGCTCAAAGAGCTTATAATAGTATTAAGTTCATTGATCTGATTTACCTGATCTTCGAGATTATTGAGTAGCGTTTCAGGTGCGAAACTCTCATCATCCTCTTTAATTTCAGCAAATAGATCCTGGTTATTAGTTCTTTCAACTGCGCTTGTGAAAATGTCTTCGTATTCATCCATGATGTCCTTAACTTTGTCAAGGAAATCATCGCCCTGATCATCGACACCCTTAAATAAATCTTTATTTGCACGCTCTTTGGCTGTGTCAAATCTCTTTTCATAACGTTCCATAAGGTCGTCAAGTTTATCAGCAAGTTCATTCGCTGATTTACCAGTGCCATCTAAAGAGTCACTAAGTCCACCGGCGCTTAATGACGTGCTATCAAAACTATTACCAAGAAGATCATCAGTATTAATAAGTCCTTCCATGTTCTTAAGAAGGTTACTTACTATATGATTAAGATCATCATAGTCACCAGTTGCTTCTTTAGCTTCGATATCACTTACAGACGGGCTATAATAGGGTCTATTACCAGGATTAGTAGAACTATTATCACCATGAGAAGTACCCTGATTTATAAACCTGTGCTTCTTTCTATCATAGTATCCTCTACGTTTAACATCACTACTCTTTCCTAATAAACCTGTAGCTTCACCAAAGATAGAATTTAGATCATATGACCCAAGTTCTCCTAAGAATCCCGAAAGATAAATATCAGCACCAAGCTCACCCTGAGAGAATAGACTTGTAGCTGCAGACGTTCCAAAAGCAGCACCAAATATAGTACCGCTTTCCTTTACAGGCTCTAAATGTAATTTTGTTCCGGTAAGCCATCCACTTGATGCGAATTGGGACAGCCATATCATGAGACGAGAATCTGAATGTATTCCCATATAATCACGGAACGAATTCTCAAACGCGGCACCCATGAGTTTAGCTGATGCTTCAAGTGCAGTTATCGATTTAGGATCTATTACGCCATGCGCGAATCCTAATGCAGCATACTCGCCACAATAAATCATAACAGTATCAGCTAATTTAAGCATTTCCTCAGCTACGGCCTGGATTCCCATTACACCCAGCTTATTGATTCTGGCGGAAAGCGTACTAATACTGTACAGCTTTTCCATCATATTAAGAGCTGTTGAAAGTCCAGATTCAATGTCATCATCAAGCTTACTTATAGCAATTAATGGCGCTGAAATACCAAGAAAACCAGTAGTAAAAATAGTCAGCTTCATCATCTTTGTCAGTACAGACATAGATAATATTCTTAAAGCCGTATCAAGCATTAATATTCCATTAAGACCTATGTAAAGCATCAAATCGCTAATTCTTATTATAGAATTAACAACTTCTTCTACTGTATTCATGGTCTTAATAGCTAAATTGCTTATTGCATTATATACTGAAACTGTGGCTAATAATGCAAACACATTTAATAATGCGACTGATATGAGAACTGACGCCGCAGTAATCTGAGGTGCCATAACTCCAGCGGCCAATATTCCAGCAAACAAAGGTAATAATGCGGATATAGAATCTATAACTGCATTTAAAGTTGACTTGATTATTTCAGGATCAACTACAGATGACAGAGATACTATCTGCATTATAAAGTTAACTATTGAATTAAGAAGCTGGTTAAGTACAAGGGTTCCGGCTAATGCTAATGGACTTACAGCTCCAACTAGAGCAAGAACTATCATGAACTGAGTAAGGAAACCTTTAAACTCATTCATGGCAATTACTAATCCATTAAGCAAATAAACTGTATTATTTACATCACCCATCATCGCTATTCCGGCAATTGCCGCAACGAAAGCGAGAATTGCAAGGGATAAAACTGTAAATCCACCTATACCAGCTAACATTAATGGAGTAGCTACACCAAGAACTGTGCAGAGAATCTCCATAGTAATAATAAATGGAATCATAGCCGTCATGGCTGAGCCAAGATTTGTAAGAAGCAGAACTGTGCTGTTAGCATCACCAATAAAGTTAGCAATTGCCGCTACGGCAGCTACAAATCCGCCTATAAGGCCTATGATCATAGTAAGTCCAGCAAAACCTAAGAAGAAAGCTGCCGCACCTATACCACTAGTCATTACAGCTCCAAGCACAGTTGATACCACAGCCATTATTGCAATGAATGGTATAAGAGCAAGCATAGCAAGTCCTACAGTATTAAGTAATGCTATAGTCTTTGTTACGTCACCTAACTGAGCTATTGCCGCTATGATTAAAGTAAATACACTAATAATACCTATAATTGCACCAACACCTAATATACCCTTCATAAGGTTAGAACTTGCTGATGAAAGCATATTAGCAAGTTGTACCATAACAACAATTACAGGTATAAGAAGAATCATGGAAGCAGATAATGCAATAAGATCCGATGCATTTCCACTAAATATCTTTCCAGCGGTTCCTAATGCTATCATCATAAGACCTAAGCTTACAGCTATTGAAGTCATGACAGCAAATATCTGTTTGGGATCACCGGAAAAGATCACGCCGCTAATAAGTTTGACAATTCCAGCCATAATAAGGCCTAAAATCGATACTGCTGTAACTATGGCCATTAATGAAGGAATATCGTCAACTTTCACAAGAGTTAGTGCCGCTACAACTAATCCAAGAGCGACAATTACAGTAACCATCTCAAAAATAGCCTGAGCATTAAACTTAACTCCGTTAAGACTTGATAAGCTATTTGCTACGGCAATCATTATGATAGATATGGATAAAGCTATTGAAAGAACCTGATCCATATTTCCGCCAAGGGCAACAAGTCCGATAAGAGTTCCACCTACGACAAGAAGTATTCCCGTCATAGCACTAAGTGTCCTTAATACCGAATTATTACCATTAGCAAATGATGCAATACCATTTATTGTTTGTGAAATGGTCCACAAAATAGAGCATACAGACAAAGCGGCAACAAGCATGCTTCCTGTATCCATTAAAGTTAAAGGTAATAATGTTAATGCTATTGCAAATATCATTACGGCTACGCCCTGAATTGCTCTAGCATTAGTAACATTCTTCATACTATCAAGAAGATTAGCAATTTCTCTAATAGTTCCTACAAGAAGAATCATACCACCAACCCATCCGGCAAATCCGATCTGGTTAATTTCTTTCATTACAGAAACTATAGATTTAAGCACTACAATAAGTCCAAGCATTACCAGAAGCATACCCATAAACTTTTGAGTAGCACTCTGATATGAAATTCCATCCTTTAAACTTGCAGAAAATGATTTAGTAGAATCACCAAGGGCCTGCGAGAATCTCTCTATAGCGCCAGCTAATACATTAAAAACTAAGCTAACGCTTATAAGACCCCAAACGAACTCTATAACGTTTAACGATGCAAACTCTTCTATTATACCTTTCATTGCTTTAAGAACTACAATGAATCCAAGCATAACTATTGCAGTCTGCATCATCGCAGTTCCACTTTGTTTGCATGATCTTGCAATTATTCCTATAGCTACAGAAAGAGCAATCAGTGATAATGTGACTTCACCCCATCCTCGAGCAAAGTCAAATACATCCATATCGGCAAATTGCTGTATTGCTTCCTGTAAAACTTTAACAGCGACAACCATAGCTAATATAGCTGTAGCCGCGCCGAACAAAGCTACTCCAACACCAGCAGTTGCTCCTTTAAGAACAACACAAACTAATATTATCGATGCTAAGACAGCGCCTAAGGTGATTAATGCTGTTATACCACCTTTGATTTTATCATCATCGGTCATCGCTGCAAATCCAGAAATTGCTTTATACAATATAAATATTGCTCCGGCAACAGATAATAATAGGCTAGCTAAGCCTATAAGCACAGCAGCTTTACCTGCATTTTTAAGAAAACTTTGAAGTCCTTTTCCTAATCTGCCTAAGAATATACTTACGCCATTAGAAAGGATTTCAAGAGCTCCACCTATTCTTCGCCATTTCCTCACCTCTTTTATTACGCCGATAAGCGCAACTGCTAAAATGCCAAGCAATACACTTACACTAATAGCAAGTTTGCATACAGACCATACCTTTTCTTCAGGTACAATACTAAATACAATTAATGCTGCAGCAAGAATTAAGAATGCCTGTGCAACATTTTTAATTGCAAGTGCGACTTTGTATAAAGCTTCAGCATCTTCTTTTCTCGCAAATGCTTTTATTGCTTTGGCTATCGAACCACCAACCATAAGCATTCCGGTTAATGCTCCAAAAGCTATAACTTCTTCTATTATAGCAATTACAGCTTTAACATTATCCATGTCAGAGAAAAATGCAAAAATAGCAGAGAATACTCCTTTTATCTTTGCCACTAAGCCGGTGAAGAACTCAACTATTTTACCGCATTTAGCCTGAATAATGGCAGTTACAGTATCCATTACTGAATTAAAATCAGTAAACGCTAAACCTACACCAGCAAAGAAACTCGAAAGCGCTGTAAAGAAGTAAATAAGAGCATTTCTTACTTTGCTAATGACAGAACCACTAGCAATTGCATTAACTAAAGACTCAAATCCTTCCGCTATTGCATTGAGGAACGAAAGATCTATAGTTCCTATACCTCTAGCTATTGCAGCGAAGAACTGCCCCATCATTTTTATAGCCGGAGTTAAAATAGAAAGGATTGTAACAAGAACCACAACAAGTACCCTAGCTGCAGAACTAAGAATGTTGACTAAGACCACAGCAATGCTCTGAAGTAACTGAGATTCTGTAGCAACATCGATTAAAGCTGAAACTATATCAGCTAATACTGCAACAAGATTTAAAGTAAATGCAAGCAGAGGAGACATTGCTTCAATGACTTTAAAGATGGAACTAGCAACTCTAAGAATAATCTTAATGATTGTCTTAAGAGATTTAGCCATAGCAGTTCCAACTCTATAAACAGTATCCATACTCTTTCTTGAAAGTCTGAGTTTATCAGTAAATTCAACAAGAGCTGAAGTTGTTCCAATTATTCCTTTTACTCCATTTCCTCTAAATACATCGAAGAAAGCCATAACAATGGGAGCTACTACTGAACCGATAGCATCACCGACATTTACTGCTGACTTAACCAGGTTCTGAAAAATAGTAGCTAATTGCTGAGCTCTGCTATCCCATCTAGCATTTCCAAAAGCAGTTGATGCTGCATTAGAAAGATCTTCAAATGATACTTCACCGTTTTCGCACATTCTCTGAATTTCAGAGTCGGTTTTATCAAGATTCTCAGCAAGCTGTTCAAGAACCTTATTAACAGTATCTCCAGAATCAGAGCTAATGTTTCTAAGAGCTTCGATAGCATCTTTTACTGATTTTGTACCATTCTTAGCATCATCAAATATGTCTTTTATTGCAGTATATTCAACACCCATGGCTTCAGACAAGCCAGTCATCGCTTTTGTAGCTATATCCTGACCGCCCATCCATATAGCGAATAATTCATGCAATTTATTACTGAGATTTGTCACAGCATTGGTGAACAGATCTACGATGCTTACTTCCTCTTCAAGCCCAGGAAATTTCATTTTGAAATTCAGAGCTTTTCGTACATTGTTTATCGATAATCTAAGATCGTTAACCAGAGGAATCATCTTTTGACGAAGAGGGGCAATGAAATCTGCACCAATCTTCGATAATCCGAACTTCATATTTCTTAAGGCACCGGTGAAAGTGTTGTTCGCAGCTTTTGCATGATCACCATAAGCGCTATCCATAGCATTAGCTAATGTCATAAAGTTGATCTGACCTTTTGAGACCATATGTCTAATGTCAGCTTCAGTAGCATTAGCAGTTTCGCCTATTTCATTTAAGTAATCTCTAATAGTAGCAGCGGCATTAAGACCTCTTGCTGAGAAACTCTGCAGATCTATAGCCATAACTCGACCATTACCTGCAACTCTTTCAAAAGTATGAGCCATCTCATCATAAGAAGCATTAACAATCGCCGCAGAACCAGAGATAGCTCTCAATGCAACCTGCATTTCTGTTCTCATCATTCCAGAAGCATCTTTAAGATCTTCTGAGAAGTTCATTACATCAATTCCTGATGTTGCAAGAACAGAAGCTGCTTTAGCTGCAGAGTCAAGACCATACGCAGTGTCAGCAACCGCATAGTTAGCAGCATCCATAGCTACTACCATGTCTTCTGTATAGCCAGTAATCTGCTGAATCTGTGCTGCAGTAGCATCCATAGTCATTGCTAACTTAGCTGCACCTTCAGCAGTATCACCATAAAGTCCTTTTAACTGGAATCTGGCCTGCTCAATATTTGAAGCTCGATTGGTACCGCCAGTAATAATCTGCTGCCATGGTTTTGCAACGAGTTTAGCAAGCTTACCACCAAGTGTCATTACTTCATTAGTAATCCTCTGAATAGCAGTCATTCCAACAATACCGAGTCCAGAGAATCTATCGGATAAAGCCTCGACTCCCGTAGCAATTCTTGACAGATCGATATTATTTGCTGCACGAGTAAGGCTATCAAAACTGTGAGAATCAAACTCTAATGAGTTCTTAAGCTGATCTACGACATCTATTGTCTGAGATACGTTCTTTACAAACTGTTCATTGTCAAACCGCATCTCAACGACATTAGTATCGATAATGTCTGCGCTCATATTGCACGTATCTCCTCTCTCATAGATTCAACTATAGAAAATATAACCGGTTTTAAAGCCGGAGTTATATAGTCAACACCGGGAACATAAACACCATTCCTAGTTCCATGACCATACGCAATAAGTATAGCAACATTACATCCACCTTCTATATCAGAGTTATGCCACTCTAATCTAGTTCTTCCAGGCTCTCGTTCTATCTTATAAAACCAAGATGATGCCGCTAAACCTGTATCTTTAGGAGTATACTTAGCTAACTGCTCTACTCCCATTCTACCAAAATAGTCCAGTCTCCCTAACTTAATAAATTCAAGGCATTTCTGCAAAAACGAATTAGTCTTTTTAAAATTGCCTTTAAGTGTACACGTGATAGCTGAACTCATTTTGAATTTCCTAACCTTTCGTGTGATACTTGGCCTTTCTTGCTTCGTTAAGAGCTCTATTGCGCTCAATTATTTCATTCTTACTCATCTTTTTAGGAGGAGTATTTTCAGCATTACAAACAGCAATTAACTGCATAAGGCTATTTATATGCCATTTATCGAATGTTGTTGGAATATTTAATTGTATCATCCAACAATATATGAGTTCTGCTGTAACTCTTCTTCCAGATTTCTTCTGACCAGGCGCCTCCTTAACTACTGTTGCAGTCATAGGCTCATTCATATACTCTGAAATCTTATTAATGTCTTCTGCAGTAAGGTCTTCATACACCGAATCCGGAACATCCTGGTTTAATGTCATACATTTGATGTAATCCATTGTCTGCTCCGGTGTAAGTTTCTCATCCGAATGTTTGTCTTTAATAAACGGAACATGCCATTTCTGTTCCCATTTATGAATTGAGATAAGAGAATGCTCAAGTTTCAGATCATACGCTTTATGTGCCTTAATGTAAAAAAACTTATTGTTGACAGAATCCCAACATTCTTTATCGACAGTTCTTTCATCTACATGGATCGACCGCATTCTCTTCTCCTTTATAAAAACCGTCCCGAGCTGTGACACCCGGGGCGGCTGAAAATGTTAAAGCTTATTATAAAGCAACATAGCTCTCGATAGCAATCGCAGAGTAAGGCTTAATAAGCGCACCGGAACATCTGGTCTCGATCAGGTACTTCTCTTTGTTGAAGTCGATATCGAAATCTTCGAACATGGATACAGCTCCACCCTTATCAGCACCGATACCATAGTCAGAAAGGTTAACAATGAGACCTACAAGATTTCTCTCGACTTCGCCTACGGTTCTCTTAGCACCTTCCATAACCTCTACGGTTACGATACGAGATACACGCATAGCAACAGCAAGATCCTGCTCTGAATTGTACTTTCTACGACCCATGTTGTCTTCAACAAGGAGCATATCGCAAAGAATATCCTCGGTGGTGTAGAATACAGGATTTCCGGAACCCTTATATCCCTTACGAGCCTTAACAGCTGCACGGATGTAAGCGTTTGCCTTATCATCGTCGGAAGCATTGGCTGCAAGTTCAACTGTATACTTGATGGTGAAGAGATCGTCATCAGTCCAGATAGGCCTGATATTGATCTCGTTGATCTTCTCACGAGAAGCGCTGGATCTTCCATCTCCGATAAGAATAGCACGGCCGATTTCCTCTTCGAGCATGATTCTCATCTCATCCTTGATCCATGCTACTACGTCAAAGTCAGTGATATCGATGATATCATCGCGATCCATAGCCTGTTTCTTATAAATGGTCTGAGGCTCGGTCTTTCTTCTGAGCAGGGTGAATACCTCCTCAACCTTGCGATCGCCCTTAATGTATCCCTTTGCCCTTGCTTCATCTTCGGTGATGTCAGCAAATACGGACTTTATGCGGGAGTAGGGGAACTTCTTAACGCCGTTGATAACGCTGGCAACCCAAGAAGTGTCTCTCTTGATCCATACAGGAGGATTGTTAAGAGCTCTGGGCTGAGGGAAAAGGAATGAAGGATCGTTAATACCATAATTCTGAATATCCTGAGAATAATCGATATCTCCGGTTTCATAAGAATGAACGATAATGTCATCATTTCCTTCAATTCCGAGATCTGCTCTGTGAGCAAGGAATGTAGTCTTAAGGGAAGCTCCATTCTCTTTTGCTTCCTCGATAAGCATATGCTGCTCTAATTTGGTCAAAGCGTGTGCGATAACAGCACCCTGGCTGTTTGAATCAAATACGTTGTGTTTCACTGTGTTATCCTCCTCTTTGGATTCTTTTTCGGCAAGTGCCTGCTCTACTTTATAATCGACATAGCAATCAACTGCTTTTGCCTGCTCTTCAGTAAGAGTTTCAAGAACTTCACCGACGGTCTTATCTTCTACCGAGTGCTCTATAGCTTCCTCGGATTTGTTTTCAGGTTCAGCTTCGCTTGATTTGGGATCTTCTTCGGGAGTCTTCTCATCATCAGAAGTTCCTTCATCGGAATGAGAAAGATCATCTTCTGAATCAAAGCTGATATCCTGCTCATCGGTCAGTACAATAACCTCGATAGGCTCTCCGTCTTCATTGTGCGCTATAGCGGTATCAATGATAGCTCCGGGATTAGCACCGGCAAGGACTAATGATACTTCGCGAATGATTCCGTGCGTTACATCGCCTCCGACCTGCTTAATATTGTTAGCGAAGATCGAGAGAGCATTGATGTCACCATTCTTAACATACTCTCTTGCACTCTGGCCCTGAACAGTATTATTCAGAGTCATGTCTGCATATACTCCTTCTCCGGGTATACAATGCAGAATTGCATGTCCGAGAACATTAAGAGGTGAGTCACTTTTGTGGTTCCAGACCAAGGGGACTTTCTTACCATCACACTCATCAAATGCACCATCTCTGATGGTTCTTCCATCTGCACACTTGATGTTGAATTTGGTAGCCCAGCCTCCAAAATCTCTGTACTTACTCATTTTTTGTCCTCCGTTTCCTCACGATCTATGTTCTTATCGATCTTCTTTGTCTCGGCTACTTCCAGCGCTTCTTTAGGCTGTGAAAGATTGTTGTTGATCAACTTATCTGCCTGAGGATCATTCATAGGCTTCATACCAATTGCCTGCCTAATCTCATTCGAGGTTGTGATGCAGTTTCTGGTAAGCTTATCAGCCAACTCAGCAAAATCAGCAATAGGCATAAGTTTGAAGGGATCTCTAAAGAACATTATAGACTGGCCCTGAGCACGAGCAGTCTTTGTGAGAAATTTTCGTTTCATTTCATCGGTTATTGCCGAAATAATAGGCTCAATTGTACGAGTATAATAGTTCTGCATGACCTTCTCATCAGCAGTTCCATTAAGTATATTCTGGGTTATTCCCAACTGAGAATACAGCATATTGGTAAAGAACTCAACCTGTTCAATCATGTTATTGTCTATTGATCTATTAAGCTGAGTGATCTTTTCCGTGCTATCTACATAAGCTATACCGTATTTTGATGTCGACAATTGAAGCTCTATATCCTCACGTCTATTCTGAGCCTGCTGTCTTCGAGCCTCAGTCTTAATAACGTAAGGTAACTGGATTATCATGTCCAGTTTTCCGGATGAATTCTTTTCGTCGATGGTGTCAAGCAGATTGAGTTTTCTTATCAATCTTGCAGCCGTCGAACTCGGCTCATTCATTACTGAATAAAATGGATTCTCTACAATCGCTACCGATTTCTTCGGAAGTATGATCTCTTGTCTATGACCATTCTTATCGTTGTATACCTCGACTTTTACAGCATCAGGATACCAAGTGGTAATCTTACCTACTCGCATTGACTCGATGTCGAAAGCATAGTCAATGGCATCTTCTGTTGTGTCTATTGGCACAATGGCAATCGATCCTTCATCAAGTAATGACATTACAGCATCCTGAAAAAACGCTCTTCCGGTCTGATCTTTATTAGCAGATAAACTTAGGCATTCATTTAACTTAGACTTATGTTCGGATTTATACCTCCCATCTGCGTCTGTGTCTACATGCCTTACATCTATAGTCGCAGCATCAATTGCAATACGGTTATATACCGCATTTATGATTGATCGCTCATTACCCCTCGTAAATCTTACGCGATCAGGTTTTGTATAGTATGCTTCACCATAGTATCTGCTATCGAGATACGGGCCGTCACGCCCCAGAAAGGCGTTCCATCCATGCTGAATACGTTCAACGATACTCATTTTGAATTTTCCTTTCTTCGGGCCTATTTACCACCTTTAAATTTCTTTATGTCATCCCAAAGATCACCGTATAAACTAGCCTGATCTAAAGTCTGCAATCTCGTATCTCCAACAACAGCAGGAAGATTTGTAGTAATGCTCTCTTTTGCTGATTTAGATGAATCCAAATCAGAGAATCGGGTTCCAAAGAAGTCCATAGCATTACTGTTACGAGAATCATAACGAGGAGCTTCCTTTACAGGTTCTTTAACCGTTTCTTTCGCCGCAGATGCTGCAGGCTTAGGAGATTCCGGTTTAGGAGATTCCGGTTTAGGAGATTCCGGTTTAGGAGATTCCGGTTTAGGAGGTTTAGGCGGTTCAGGCTTAGACTGATTATTAGGCTTAGACTGATTATTAGGCTTAGACTGATTAGCCGCGCTCTTAATCGACTCTGTTATATACTGTTTAATACCAGCAGATACACCTTCGGGAAGATCCTTGATCAAGGTATTCTTGATATTGTCGGCCATTTTCTGAATAGCCGTCTGATTCTTGGGATGTAATTGAGCGTAGCGGTTAAGATAATTAATTTCATCCTGCATGCGCTCATTGATCTCTTTAAGCTCCTTATCAGAGAGCTCAGATAACTTTTTATCTTTAACAGATGACTTGGTCTTCTTGGCTTTCTCGTTTCCGGGATCTTTTACTTCGGTATCAGTATCGATCCTTCTACCCTTACTATCATAAGTACCATGATCTGTCTTAAAGATGGTGTTCTTTGTAAGCTTTTTATTGCTTCCTGTACGGAGATTGTAACCTTTGATCATCCCATTCATCTGATCCTTGGTCAATATGTCTCCATATCTTTTTCTACCCTCTTCGGTTAATGACCCATCAGGATTCTGGAATCTCCTAATGCCCCATTTCATTCCAAGGATACCATAATGCTCCAGATAATCAGGAGATCTTTCTATAGCATAATAATTATTCATCACAAATCTCCTTTAAACCGTCCCCATGCTTTATGGAAACGTAAAAATTAGTCATCATGCCCAGAAAAGAGACCAAAAATAAGCATAATATGTTTAATTCTTACGCCTCCTTAGAACATAGGGACGAAGGGTTCCTTACTTGTTATCTTCTACAAGAGAAACTACCGTACTTTCAGTCTTAGCCTTGGCAAATGCCTCTGCTGCATCAGGCGGAATGACCTGATTGATGAACTCACTTGCTGCATCAGTATTAGTGATGAGCTCGGTAAAGAGAGCCGAATAAGCTGCAGTCTGCTCAAACGCCTCGCAAAGAGGTCTTCCGGTTTTAGGATCGATCTTGATGAAGCTCTCTCCATCATCAGACTTCTCACCGTAACTCTTGGTGATAAGCTCCTTAAATACCTTTACAATTTCAGGAGTCTTCTGAGCATTAGCGATCCTGGCGATGTACTGATCGAAGCCGCCATCGACTGACAGTTCCATCTCGATGAGATCTGCAGTTGTAAGATTGAAGTAAAAGTTCTTCTTTCTCTCGTTACCATTGAAGTCCTTATAGGGAATTTCTCTAATATACATAAAATTGCTCCTTTCTGTAAGCAAATAGCGGGACCCCATTAAAAGAGCCCCGCCAAATCATTTTGATTTCGATCCGGATTATTACTTGAACATAGCGATAACTGCATCGGGAAGAGGCAGGTAGGGATCAGTTCCGGTAGATTCACCTTCGCCATTGGTGCCAAGAAGAGCTGCTTCAAGAGTAGCGAGATCCTCGGGATCAACTTTAGTGCTGTCGATAACAAGGAGTGAAGTAGGCTTGTAAACCTTATTATTCGCATCCTTGGAAGTAAGGGCAACAGGAGTGGTCTCGATCTCATAAGAGAACTCGATAGCATCAGGGCTGTCGTTAACAGTCTGATAATCTCTCTCAGAAGGAGTAGCGTGGCAGTTGTAAAGAAGGTGCCACTTGTATCCGAGATCGTTTCCGAGGGTATCATTACCCTTAATGGTTCTGTAAGCCAGACCGAATGCCTGTCTTGACTGCTGTCCGATGGTAAGACCATTTACGTTAGCTTCACCGTTGCAAGGTCCAAATTCGGTAGGATAAGTGAAGCACTTAAGGGTGGCCTTACAGGTCTCGGCACTGTAAAGGTTGAGGTACTTGATGTTGTCAGCATACTTAGCGTTAGCTTCTGCTCCCTCAGGAGTCTCGGTTACGCCAGTAAGTCCGTTCCATGCTACTCCAAGAGGATAAGCATTGTTGACCATGGGGAAAAGAATACCATGATCGACACCGGTCTCAAAGAAATGTTCGCCGGTTGCGTCCCAAAGTAACTGTGACATAATATTACTTCCTTTCTAAAATAATTTTTTAGTTTCCCCCTAATATTTAGTGTAAGAAACCAGTTGCATTTATTACAAAACCGACTCGCGCTGCGGTTATGTAAACTATATTTTAATCTATTACATCCGGTTCGTCAATGGCATGTTGAAGATTAGGACTATAATAACCGGGATGTTGAGAAGAGTATTTCCTTACAGCTTCTCTTAAATATGATCTGACGTATCCGATTAACTGAATCCAGCCCACTGATTATATGCAGTATTGATCCTAGCAACGATCTGCTGCTTTTCCATTTCGCTTAATTCCGGGAATCCATAACCTCTCTGACTGTTGTAAGCATCATTAAAGAATCTCCTGATTCGAGCAATTATGTTCTTATCAGCTGAAGTTCCATCGGCAAAGCTGAACTGCATGCTATGCCATTTCTCCTTAGTATTAAGGTACTCCTTGGGGTTATTAGCACTTACCAGATCGAAGCTGGCAAATATCCTACTATTAGCATTTTCAGGAGTTTCCTGAAATACTCTAAGATTCTTGATTGTCCATCGAGCCGGGACTCTTCTCCTGTCATTAGGAGTTGAATATGGAGCAGCATGTTTAAGACTTTTAGAATTATTGTGTACTATATAGTATCTCATTGTTATACCTCACCAATAAATTATAAATGGATCATGATACAGATTATCGGTAACGAATGGCTTTCCATATGAGCACATTTGGAAGTGGTTCATTACTGTATCAATCATATCAGGATCTTCTTCATTGCTTATATATGTTACTTGATACTGTTTAGTATACAAGTAATTTTTATTATCAGCCGCGAAACCTGATATGCCTGCTCTCTCGACGAGAAAACATGGGTAATGCATTCTCAGATTTGGAGGCGGCTGAAAATAAACATTATTAGAACCCAATAAAGTCTTGAGTTCATTCTGGAGGCTCTCTGACGTCATTCCCATCTTGGTATATACCTCCTATATCTATAGTAAGTCTCGGATGATCTACAGTGATGTTCCCAACTTTCCATTTCGTTCCGAGCCATTCAATCCATTTCATGTTCATAAAATTCTGATTTGCAAATGGATCAGATATAACAGAGAAACGATTATTAACATGCAGGTCATCATTTATCTGGGAACCAGAATCATACCTTTTATTAATAGACTCAATGGTTCCATAGTAATGCTTTTTTACCATCTGAGGCTTCCATACAGTGGCCTTACCGGGCCCAGGGGAAACCTCAACCATGGTTTCAAATCCAATAAGTCCGTGCCATCTCATATGAATTACTCCTCTTTGTCTCCATGCCCAGAATATAACTTGAAAGCGTTAATTACTTCTACGTACTTAGCAGAAGTTTCAGTCGAAGCCTCGAGCGCTTTCGTTTTTGCTTTCAAAAGTTTATTTTCCTCGGCTAATTTTTCTTTCTCAAGATCCTCTCTTGCTGTTGCAAGCTTTAAATAATGGCAAATTATCTGAGAACTTGCAGTACCTGCGCGTAATTGCCTTTCTGCTTCATTAACAGCAAGATTACATAACTGTTTCTCTCTGGCTTCGGGGTCAATTGCCCTGCGGTTTAACCGCGTTGTTGATGGCTTACTCTCCGGTTCTTTCTTCCTTCCCACAAGAATCAACCTCCTTTTATGCTACTTTTAGAGCCCAAAATTGACCCTCTCCCAAAAGGCCAATATACTTTGTTTTTCCCAAAAATCCCGCCGGAGAATTTTTAAAG
>Ga0208459_1001940_pt1 | contig 18456 bp, 19 predicted proteins | sample AD_UKC087_MetaG_FD_184433 | JGI IMG/M metagenome (GOLD analysis project Ga0208459, IMG submission 184433) | Active sludge microbial communities of municipal wastewater-treating anaerobic digesters from USA - AD_UKC087_MetaG (SPAdes) (version 2) | ecosystem: Engineered > Bioreactor > Anaerobic >... | reverse complement strand
GGTCTGGATGTCTTTGGGGTCAATCCCAAACTCGCTCAGGGTATTCGCAATCGCCTGGGCCTGGCTGTTATTGCCGTTCAGGGCATCGGTCACGGTGTCGCCATCTGAATGAACGCCAATGTTGATATAGGCAATATCCGGAACAACATACACAACGGAGTGACCGCTGACGCTGATGGTGCGGAGTTGAGTCTGCCCACAGCAGTTGTTGGTATTGGTAGCGCCCAAGCCGCTGCAAGCTGTCAGGGTTGCCAGAACAGCCAGAGCAGATACCGCGATAAGCATAAATTTGGATTTCATTTTGTGCCTCCTTAGGCTTTGATAGTGAGATATTGGTGTTCATAAGACGCCAGCGGCCCTCAAAAGTTCCCGCCATCATCCACCAATTTCACCCATTTGGCATAAAAATCCGCCCCATAATCTATGGGGCGGATTTCAGGCTGACAGAAAAACCTACCGGATCACTTCAATCCGCACCAGGCCAACCGCCTGGGTTACATCCAGTTCAATCAACTCGCCATTGCTGTCCGGCGATTCAATCAATCCCTGGCTGCGCTCATAATCAGACGGAGCAAATACCGGAGCCAGCCCGCTGTGATTATGGATCCGCACATTGGCGCCTTCCGGCACCCGGATGATGATCTCACCCACGGCGCATTCCACCGTTCCGGTAAAGCCATCATCATCCGGCAGGGTCAGCACAATCTGCCCAACGGCAATGCTGGCGGTCAGGCCTTCAATCTGCAAACCATCCAGGTTCAGCCGCTGCTCTCCTACCGCCAGTTCGGTGTTCAGCGTCACGGGCAGTGTATCGGTGAGTTTGAGATCCCAACCAGGCTGCGAGAGGTAATTCATATTCGGCCAGACGGTGGTGCGCCCTTCAGCGCTCAGGCTGTAACGGGCCACGCTCCCGCTGGAATTGAGGTTTTCATTGGCGTTCAATCCTTGCAGAAGCGCTACCTTGCCGTCAATTAATTGACCGCTCGCCGCCGGGCCGCCAACAATCAACTGCCCCACCGGGGATTCAATCGATACGTTGGCTTCCTGGGCGTTTGCAGGCAGCGCCGCGCTGATAGATTGGGTTTGCCCGGCGTTTTGCGGAGTTTGCGTCATGCTCAACCACAAAATGCCGCCCATCACCAGGATCACCAGCAGTGCGCCCAGCACAGTGGCCCATGCCGGCCGCCCTTTGACGACCAGATCAACGCCCCAGGCCACCAGGAAGACCGGCCACAGCCGCAGCAGCAGCCCAAAGGCATCCCACGGCAGCCAGCCCAGGTTCCCCAGGATCAGCGCCGTACCCAGTCCAATGCCAACCGCCGCGCCAACAAAGTTCTCACGCTTATAAATGTCGTCCAACCCGCCGATGATAAAAATCACCGGCCAGTAGGTGGCAATCAGGCTGCCAAAGTTGGTATTCAGCACGCCCAGATTACTGAGCAGGAACAGTGCACCGATCAAGATCAACGCCAGTGGCCAGAAAATGCCGCGGCGCTCAACTTTGTGATGCCGATTAACAGAAGTATCTTCGCTCATCGCTTGCTCCATTCAGGATTTTGCAGGTCGCAGGGCGCGCCAGGCCAGCAGGCCGCCGGCCAGAATCAGCCCCACGCCCCAGAGATAATTCATCCAGTCCATGGCTGAGAACAGTGCCAGTACACCGATGATTGCCAAAATACCGGCCGGCCACCAGGCCCACGTCTTGCGTGTGCCCATGGATGGCAGCAGGGCCACCAGCGCAAAAGTGATCGCCAGACCAAACAGGAAAATAGCGCCTTCATCAATGCCCAGACTTTCCAGCCCGGTCACTGCGACCAGCGTGGTCATCACCCCCGCAGGGATGATCGCCCACCAGTTGGCCGTATTCAGCAGGTAAACCAGCCAGAACGCCAGGGCAATGCCGCCCAGAACGGCCATGCCGCTCCAGCGCCCGTCGCCCAGGTCGCTGAGCAAAATGCCCGCGCCGATGCCCACCAGCACGCATCCGGGGATCGCTGCCCACCAGGCGCTTCGATTGGTCATCAAGTGGAACAGAAAAGCCAGCCCACCCAGCACAAACAATCCACCAATCACCAGCCCGCCGATGTCCAAGACATTCAGGCTGCTCAGCAGGAATAATCCGCCCGCCAGTATCAGGCCCACACCGGCAAACAACCGCCAGGAATTTGTTTTCATCATATTATCCTTTCAAAAATTAACGAATATCAAACGAACCCACGCCACCCTCGATGTCAATATCGACCCGGTTGGCAGCCATATCATAATTGGGCGAGATGTACACATCATCCTGGCGGGGGAAGCGGGCAGTATCCACCGTCACCGATGATAAACCGGTCTCGGCCTTAATCCGCGCCGCCACACCCTCCGGCACACGTAATTTGACGGTAGCTGCCCCGGCTTCGACTTCGACATGCGTCTGTCCAGCGCGGTCGGGCAGGGTGATCTCCGTGGAGCTGGCCCCGGTCTCTAATTTGATCTCTTTGACCAGCAGCCCGGTCAGGTCCACCCGGGTTTCGCCCGCACCCGTAGAGAGCTTGATGTAGAGCGGGATTTGCCGGTTGAGCCGCACATCCCAGTGCAGCCCTTCGCCGCCTAAGAACACCGGCCCGGCCACAAAGTTGTCTCGAGCTGAGAGTTTGACGCTGGGAATGCTCTGGGTAGTGTCCACATGCGACTCCACCCCGCCCACAAACGTGCCGCCCACCAGTTCAATCGGGTTATCGCCGGCCGCGATCTGCAGCCGCCCGGCGCCATGCTCAAACTTGATCCGGGCTTCAGTAATACCGCTGTCCAGTGGCAGGCTCAGGCTTTCAGCTTCCAGGCTGCTGGCCTGGCTCTGTCGCAGCCGCGGGCGCAGCAACACCCACAGGCCAACCAGAATCAGCAGCGACGGCCAAAAGATGGTCCAGAAATTGCCGGGCAGAAAATCCACATTCTGCAGCAGCAAAATGACGCCAATCAGCGCCAGTAAAATTCCCCAGAAAAGACGATTTGCACGCATGGTTCTATTCCTCCAAAAAATGAGACTAACTGATATACGCAGAATACCACATTTTGTCGCGTTTTAATCCACCCAAATACCCCTGCCCGCTCCTATTTTCACTTGTCCGTCTTACAGACCTGGGTGGTTATGCCCAATTCTCGAATCCATTCGTCATCCATCCCGCTTTTGTGGTAAATTAAAAACATGCGCACCGGCCTTGACCTGATTGAAATTGACCGTCTCGAACAGTTGGATCCCAACATCCGCCGACGTTTTCTGGCGCGGGTTTTTACCCCCGCCGAACTCGCCCAGGCAGGTGATTCAAATCCCAGTCTGGCGGGGCGCTTTGCTGCCAAAGAGGCCGTTGCCAAAGCCCTTGGAACCGGCATTGGCGTTGTGCACTGGCAGGATATTGAGATTTTGACCCTTGCAAGCGGCGAGCCGCAGGTCCACCTGCACGGCGCCGCCGGCCAGCTTGCCAGCGATCTGAAGTTGACGGAGTGGTCCCTCAGCATTACCCACACCCGCAATCTGGCGGCTGCTTTTGTGGTTGCCCTGACTGCTCCGGAGCCTGGCGCATGAAGATTCTCGCCGTCAGCGATGTTGAACTGGGTTTCATTTATAACCCCCAGATTGCCCAGCGCTTCAAAGACGTTGACCTGGCGATTAGCTGCGGTGACCTACCCTACTATTATCTTGAATTTATCATCAGCATGCTGGATATCCCCCTCTATCATGTGCGCGGCAATCACGCCAGCAAGGTCGAAAGCGGCGTCTCCGGCGACCGCGCAGAACCCTGGGGTGCCATTGACCTCCACCGTCGGGCTGTGCGCGATGAATCTGGCCTGCTGCTGGCAGGCATTGAGGGTTCTTTGAGGTATAACGATGGCCCAAACCAATACACCCAGGGTGAGATGTGGCTGATGTGCTGCCTGCTGACCCCTCAATTATTCCTCAACCGGGTTCGCCATGGCCGCTATCTGGATGTTCTGGTCACCCATGCCCCGCCTTTCGGCATCCACGACCTGGATGATCGCCCGCATCAGGGTATAAAAGCCTTCAACTGGTTGAATCGTGTCTTCCAACCCACAGTTCATCTGCATGGACATATTCACGTTTATCGCCAGCAAACGGTAACCGAAACCCAGGTCAGCCAAACCTGGGTCATTAACACCTTCGGCTACCGCGAGTTCAAACTCCAACTGCCTGCAGCCAACCAGCGCGGGCGGGCCTTATATCACATTGAAGGGAAACGGGTAAAGTCATGACACCTACCGATCCTCCGGGTGTTTTTGGCCCGGGCCGTTTAGCAAAAGAAGACTTTGATGCCGCCTTGCGTAAAGGGTTCTGGCGGTCGGTTTTTTCCTGGCTGCGGCGGTCAGATAATCAATTGCTGCCTTTTGATGAATTTCGCCGCCATTTGCCGATGATGGGCCAATCTGATATTGGCATGCGCCAGATTCCCATTGATCGCATTGTCGGCTCGGTGGGCCGCTACCGCGATTTTGACGGCGCCTTCCTGCCCCGCACTGAGCGCAGCCGTCCGCGTTGGGAATCTATTGATCGGGCGCACATTCAACAGGTGCCCTTACCCCCAATTGAAGTCTATAAGATCGGCGAAATCTACTTTGTCAAGGATGGCAACCATCGCGTCTCGGTTGCTCGAGAGCGCGGCCAGGTCTATATTGATGCCAATGTGATTGAAATTGTGGTGCCCTTCCCGGTGGATGAAAAAACCGATATTAATGCCCTCATTTTGCAATGGGAACTCTCCCAATTCCTGGAAAAGACCGGGTTAAAATCCCTGCGCCCCAAGGCTGATATCCGCCTTTCTATGCCGGGGTTGTACAACCGCCTGTTAGATCACATCCAGACCCATGGCTATTTTATGTCACAAGATTACCAGCGTGAGATTGCCTGGGAAGAGGCAGTGACAAGCTGGTATGACGATGTGTACTGGCCCCTCGTCAGTGTCATTCGCCAGCAAAATATCCTCTCCGACTTCCCCGACCGTACAGAAGCCGATCTTTATCTTTGGATTATCGAGCATCTCTGGTATCTGCGGCAGGAATTTGAGGATATCAGCCTGGAAGACGCTGCATTACATTTCACGGCCTCTTATGCAGCTCGCCCGGGAGCGCACCCGTTGGAGAAGATTCTGGGTGGTGTCCATAGTCTGGCAGTGGATGATGGTGAAAAAATGCCGCCCACATCGGGCGGCGCTGAAGGGATTTGAACCCGCGACCTCGGCCTTGACAGGGTCATCAGGCCGCTTCTTGAATCCCAATCCACAAATGGTTGGGTAAAATCATCCGATTGCTCCGCACCTCCATCCCGTGGGGTGGGGGTGCATTCTCAGGCAGCATACTGGGATGCACAAAACACAGGTTGGGCTGCTGCCCATATTTAGCTTTGTAATAGGCTGTGGCTGCCGAAATCTTGGCTGCCAGATCCACCTTGGGGTCATTATCAAACCATAACATGCCCACGTTCATCGGGTTACCTCCAGATTGTTGATCTTATGCCAGGGGAGCTTGAAATGCCAGCCAGCTCCCGCCAATTTGAACCGAAAATTTACCCACACCAGTCATCGCTCGCTGCGGACCTTCATCTGATTGGGCCAGGCGGCGGGCTGTGCTGTGGGCATCCACCCGTCCCAGCAGCCGGGTGCGAAAACCGGTCATCAACCGGCCCAGTGAGAGCGATTCTTCCGGGCTGACGGTCGCAATTGTCCACACACCCATGGCCGGGCCTTCACGCAGCATCCAATCAAAATAGATCTGGGGATCATCGTCCCAGCGTTTCACCTGTTCCAAACCATCCAGCAGCAGAACCTGTGCCGCCCCCAGTTCACGTCCCCACCGCCGCTGCTCAGCGATGGCTGCCAGTTCCACCACCTGGTCACCGGCTGCCCGTTCCCAGGTGGGGTATATCCCCCCATATCCGCCCCATTCTTCAGGTTTGGGTGACAGAATGCTCACCTGAACATCATAACGGGAATTATTTCGGGCCAGTGAGCTGGCGACAACTTTTAGAAGATTAGTCTTCCCGCAGCCGTTTTCAGCAGTCACCAGCAGTGGTCCCGGACGTGGGTCGTTCAGGTCAAACAAGACCGGGTAGCCATCCTCCCCCTGTCCCAGCACGGCAGTTTGAACCGGCAGATACGGAAAATCCACCAGAATATCATCCAGTGTCAGGGTTGCAGGGGCTTTTTCTGGTGCTACAACCAGCGAATTAAGGGTTCGAGTTAGTTGCATGTTCTTTTGTCCTATAAAGTGATAGAATATGTGTTCTATCGGCTCCATTATAGCACATTAGAACAAAATTTCAACCATTTTGGGCGAAAACAATCTTAAAGTTTCTGCCTTATTTTCTCTTACTGCCGTTCAATCCGAAAACAGCTCATCCGCATATCTTCATCTCCCCCAATGACGTAGCCACCCATCGGATCAATCGCCAAGGAGAACAGGTATTTTTCAACCTCGATCATCGCCAATTCTTTTCGGCTTTTCAGATCCCATAATTTAACCTTCAAATCAGCACAGGTAACCGCAAACTTGCGATCCTGACTGACAGCTGCGGCTGTAATTCGCCCCTGAGTATTCTCAAATGCGCCCTCAACCTGCCCGGTTTTTGGATCGAAAAAACCACCGGTTGTGTATAGCATCTCTTGGTCAGGTAAAACAGCCCAGCGGCTGTCTGCTCGATAATCAAAGTTGTACTGCCGCTTACTCCCGTCCTTCAAATCAATCACATCTAGTTGATTGTATTTTAGCCCACTGACCTGCACAAACCATTGCCCCACCACCGCATGGTCTGCACCCGTACCATACCAATGACAGATCTCTTTCCCGGTATTTAGATTCCACATATACCAATCAAATGCATCGTAATTGATGTACTGCGGATTGATCTTTGCCACTCCGGTTAATGCCCAGCTCAATCCCGGGTCCAGATAAACCTTATGACATCTGGAATCTGGCGGCTGGTATTGCAGCAGTTTTCGGATGATCGTCCCAGAATGAAGGTCCCATTCAACGATGCTGCCATCCCCTCCGCCTGAAAACAACCGGGTCCCCTTTTTTCCTATGCAAATTGCCACCACCTGTCCCGTATGACCCCCTTCCAACACTCCAAGACACTGCCCGGTGTTTAAATCCCAATGGCGCACAGTCTGGTCATCTGCGCCGGTCAATAACTGCTTGCCACCCTCAAGATATTTCAGCACATTCACATTCCCCTGGTGCCCTTCCAGCCGGGTGCGAATTTCTCCTGTCTTCAGGTCTCGTATTACCAGCGTTGCACGGTCACACCCATACGGCGTGATCACAGTCTCACCCTGCGGTGGTATGGATAATGGGCTGGGTGTCCCCTGGGTTTTCAGCGTACAGAAAAGCTGCTCACCCGTGTCAATCCGCCATTTTCTCAGGCTTGTATCCCCTCCCCCTGATAACAAGTACGCCCCATCTGGCGAGATGGCTAATTGTCTGATGGCGCCAAAATCATGCCCTCCCAGCACCCGCTCCAATATTCCTGAAGGCCAGCGCCAGATGCAAATTCTACCATCATAATGCCCCGATATCAGCCGGCTTCCATCAGGCGTGAACGCCAGGGCCGTAGCCCGGCTGCTTCGCTCGGCCAGATCCGGCCCCTCCAACTGGTCAGTTTCCCAATTCCAGCAATTAAGCTTAAATCCCATTCCAATCAGAATCTGCTTTGGGTTCGGACTTAACACCAGCGGCACATACAGATCATTGATGACTTCTCGCTGCCAGATAATCTCTCCCCGATCCAAATCCCATCCCACCATCAAGCAACCATAGCGGCAGAATCCATACCTGCCATCCGACGAAATGACCGGCGCAGAGCGATAATAGGCATTACACCCGGCATTTCCGGCTGGTCGCGGCAGGGTCATGCCGGGGCAGTGATTCTCAAAATCCCAAACCTGCATTTCACCATCATTGACTAATGCCCGCCGCCCATTTGCCGCAACACTAACATACTCCCCCGATGGCCTCCTCCGCTGACGCCAGACCTCTACCTGGCTGGGATCTGCAGAAGGGATTCCCACCACGCCGCCGGTTTCTCCCACAACCACAGCACAGGCGCCATCCGGGGTAAGGTACATCCAATGAACCTTGTCATACCCCGCCCAGTTCCCTCTGTCCACGCGCTGCCCGGTTTCAAAATCCCAGATGATCAATTCGCGGTATTGATAGTTCAATGACAACGCAAACCGACCGTCTGGTGTGATGGCCATACACAGGATACCAAAACTTCTATGCCCCAGTCGGGGCTCCTGCTCAATCGGTTGGGTTGACTGCCAGGCCGGCACTAACCTGAGGCTTTGGGCACCACGGTTTCGACTAAAAATATGCATGGTTTTTCACCGTTTGAATGTAGAAGAGGGAGCTCAAATCTAGAAGCGTTTGCGTTTAGTATAGCATAAACGATTCCTGCCCATACACCGCAACCCGGCATTTCAACAAATAGAAAATGCCGGGTTGAGCAGCCTGTCTCCTATTTTTCAGGCTCTAAATCATGAAATCTTCCCCCCGCCAGACCCCGCCTTCCGGAGCATGCACCTGGGCCTGCGGCTGCGCTCCGCCGCCATTCCCATTCCAACCGCCGTGGGCTTCGCGGGCATCGCTGACATGAAAATGCAGCCGGTTCTCTATGGCTTCCAACCGCCGCATCAGAGCCCCCACCGAATCCCCCAACGTATCGGGCAGCCGTCCATGCTCCAGGTCAGGCGCTTCGCTGCGCGGGCGGCTGCGCACCACCACCTGCCCCGGCACACCCACAATCACTGAGTTGGCCGGCGCCGGTTTGACCACCACCGCGTTCGCCCCAATCCGGCTATTGTCGCCAATGCGGATATTACCCAGCACTTTAGCACCTGCTCCAATTACCACGTTATCGCCAATTGTAGGGTGGCGCTTGCCTTTTTCCAGACTCACACCTCCCAGCGTCACACCGTGATACAGCGTCACATTTTGCCCGATCTCGGTCGTCTCGCCGATGACCACACCCATGCCGTGGTCAATGAAGAACCCCGGCCCAATCTGCGCGCCTGGATGAATTTCAACCCCGGTGAAAAAGCGCATGATTTGCGAGACCATCCGCCCAGCCAGCTTGAAATTTCGTATCCACAACGCATGGGCAATCCGGTGCCCCCAGACTGCATGCAGTCCTGCATAGTTCAGCACCACTTCCAACTTGCTGCGCGCGGCCGGGTCACGTTCCATCACAGCCTTTACATCAGATTTGAGCATTTTGAATAGATTCATGATATCACTCCACCAGGTCGGCATACAAAGCCGTGGACAGATAGCGCTCCCCAAATGATGGGATGATCACCACAATCAGCTTACCGGAATTCTCGGGTCGGTTTGCCAGTTGCACTGCAGCCCAGGTCGCCGCCCCGGAAGAAATGCCCACCAGTAGCCCTTCCTGCTGAGCCATGTCCCGCGCTGTCTTAAAGGCATCTTCACCCTGTACCGGGATGATTTCATCATAGATCCCGGTGTTCAAGATTTTTGGCACAAACCCGGCACCGATCCCCTGCAGCGGGTGCGGGCCTTTGGCTCCACCCGCCAACACCGGTGACGCGGCTGGTTCAACCGCCACCACCTGCAGCCCTGGTTTGCGGGCTTTCAGCACTTCCCCAATCCCTGTAATGGTTCCCCCCGTGCCGACCCCCGCCACCAGGATATCCACCTGCCCATCCGTATCCCGCCAGATTTCCTCGGCGGTTGTGCGCCTGTGAATTTCCGGGTTGGCCGGATTGTCAAACTGCCCCAGGATCAAATAGCGCGAGTCGCTTGCCGCCAGTTCCTGCGCTTTGCGAATCGCCCCGGCCATACCTTCGCTGCCGGGCGTCAGAATCAATTCGGCCCCGTAAGCCCGCAGCAGCATCCGCCGCTCCCGGCTCATCGTTTCCGGCATCACCAGCGCGCAGCGATATCCCCGCGCTGCAGCCACAAACGCCAGCGCAATCCCGGTGTTGCCGCTCGTCGCCTCCAGTAGAATCGTCTCCGGCCCGATCAATCCCGCCTGCTCAGCCGCATCAACCATTGCCACCCCAATGCGGTCCTTCACACTATGTGCCGGATTGAAGTATTCCAGCTTTGCTGCCACGGTCGCCGGGCTGCCATCGGTCAGCCGGCGCAGCCGCACCAGGGGAGTATTTCCAATCAGTTCCGTAATATCATTTGCTATTTTCATTTTCAATCTCCATTCACAGACAGTCCATTAATAAAAAAGGTCAGCAGAATCAAAAGCAGCGAACTGCTTTCCAGCATCCACATATTGGAGTGCGGGGTCGCTGTCCGCTGCCTGATCTGCTGACCGTTGGCAAGCTATGTCAGGCTGGGACTATGGCGCGCCCCGCCTCTGACACATGCAAGTATTGGATCTAAATATGACTAATTTTATCATCATATTTGCTATTATAACCTGGAAAACTTGTCTGTCAAGTGAATGTAGTTGGATTGTACATACCTTTCTAAAAATTGTGAAAGAGGTTGATGAAAGAAACCTTCTTCGACAAATGGTTACTACTCAGCTGAGCCCAAATTATCATGCTTCTTATGCCGCACGGGCAATCCCGCGAAAAACCCAACCTCCATTGATGGCCAAATGACCGGGAATTTCTGGCCCGGTCAGGGCTCAGCCGGGACTCAGGGCAGTTCGCTGTAGCTGAGGTTATCGAAACGGACAGCGATGGGGGCCTCGGTCCCGCTCATCCCAAACAGGCTCAGTTCCTGGTCGCTCAGGTAAGCTGAGTCAGATAGGCTGGTCAGCAGCGTGCCATTGGCGTATAGACGGATGAGAGCGCCGTCACGTTCCACACGTAAATGGTTGGCACCTGTTTCGTCGATGATGGCCGGATCGACCGTCCAGGCCGTTAGATCCGACCAAATGCCATTGGTCAATTTGAAGAGTTTGTACTGCTGCTCCGCCGGGTAAATGCGGAATTGATAAAAATTGTCGTCGTCTATCTGTCCAAAGTTGATGCCATACATGGCCTCCTCGCCAGCGGTGATGCGCGCATCCACGTCAATCGCGTAGCGTGGCAGCCCGCCTTCGATGGGTGCATTGGCAAAACCCCACGAATTGGTATTGCGGATGAGAATCTCGTATTCGCCGCTTTGATAACTGAAGTTTCCCCAACCATAATCAGCCTCCATCCATCGCCCGCTGATGGAGAAATCCTCCACAAAAAGTGGATTGGATCGGTGGGCACTACAGGCCGAGAAATTGTCAAAGCGGGCATCCACGGGGCCATCCTGGGCGCTGGTGGCAGCCAGGCCAAAATACAACCCTTTCCCGCTGAAGGTGTCATCATCCCAGACCAGCACCAACACATTGTTGACGCTGATATGAATGGAGGCCCCGATGCGGTCAACCCGGATATGGTTGACGGTTGTGCCGGTGTTGATCACTGGATTGTAGTCGTCGTCTTCCAGGAGCGTTTGGGTGAAATCGGGATTTTGGCGCACAAGTGCATAGGCCTGGTCCTGGGGAAAAAGCAGGAACATATATGCTGTTTCCGCGTTCAGGTCCGCTGCAAAAATGATCCCCTGGGCGCCCGCGTTGGTGGTCAGCATATGCGCGTCCACTTCAAGACGGTAATTGTTCGGCAGGGTATGCTCTGGTGACCCCCAGGCGTAGGTATCGTTGGCACTGAGCGCAATTTGGTACTCGCTGTCCAGGTAACCCGCGCTCCAGCCACTGCCCGATCCGGTGAACCAGCCGCTGTCCGGGTCTGAAAAATCGTCAAAGTAGGGGCTGTAAGGGGTGTTCAGGATCACTGGCAGGTAAATGTAAGAGACCTCCTTGCTTTCCTGCAACCTGGAATGCCCGTCCGAGTGTGCCCGGCCTCTCCAGCTTCCTGTCGAGTTCGCTATGGAAAATCGAGCTGCCGCAGCTGCACCGAAGGTTCCTCCGACGCCAGGTGTCCCCTCATGTGCCCGCACCGTGGACACCGGAGCAATCGGTAGCCACAGGGTAAGAACTAACAAGACCGAAATCAATCGCCAAACAGTTTTCATGGGGTATTCCTCCGTTTTGATCAGGATGGTTTTTATGCCCATACGATAGCAAAAGAGACTGACAAAGAACTGACGGCTGATATGAATTGTGCTGAAAAGGTTGGAAGCACCCCATAAGTTTGGACATTAATGCCAAAATCAACGAGCAATAGATGCCGCAACAGAAAATTGGTCTGGCCAAAGCTTTACGTTTGCCAGGACAAACTCAGGAAATTATTTTTGCCAATGAAATTGCAGAATGAAAAGTAGTCCAGAACGGTTTCTACCGCAGCTCGCTTATCCGTATTTGAGGCTACCAGGTCATTACAATCAAAATGCCAGGTACTTTATGCCTTGGGCCAATCCCAGTTACGGATAGCTGCCTGCATTCCATGGGCAGTCAGGTCTAACCCCAGCGGTGTAATCGAGACATACCCGTTTGCCAGCGCCCCAATATCGGTGCCCTCATCCGGCACGCCGGTCGGGGCGTCGCCGCCGATCCAGTAATACGGCCGTCCGCGCGGGTCTTCCCGCCGCACCAGCGCATCTCGGTAAATCCGCAGTCCCATCCGGGTGATGCGGTAACCTTTTAATTCTGATTCAGGCAGGTACGGCACATTCACGTTGAGCAGCAAATCGCGCGGGTGAGGTTGGGCAATCACTTGCTCAGCTACGCGGCGCGCCACTGCTGCTGTGGTGCTGTAATCCACCGCGCCCTGGTGATCTTCCGGTGTTTCCACTGAGAAAGCCAGCCCTGGAATGCCCCAGATGGCGGCTTCCATTGCCGCAGTGACTGTGCCAGAATAGGTCACATCATGCCCCAGGTTGGCATTCGGGTTGATGCCCGATACCACCAGATCCAGCGGCTCAACAATCCCCAGCACCGCCAGCGCCACACAATCAGAGGGCGCACCGTCAGTGGTCAGGGCAGGTGTGCCATCAGCCAGCCGGGTTTCTTTCACCCGCAGTGGGCGGTGCAGCGTTTTAACATGTCCCGAAGCCGACCAGTTATGGTCGGGCGCAAATACGCTCACTTTACCCAGCGGCTGCATGGCCTGTGCCAGCGCCAGCAGACCCGGCGCGGTGATGCCGTCATCGTTTGTCACCAGTATATGCATTTGAGTTATTCCAAAGGTAAAGATTGAAGCTCGGTTTTCAGACGTTCCACCAGCGCCTGTTTTTCTTCAGGCGGCAGGAAGGCGCCCTGGGCGGCTGCCAGAACGCGAGCTTTGATTTCTGATAAGGGCAGCCCCAGGTCGCGGTGGGCCACCTGATATTCATTTGAGAGTGTAATTTGAGAAATACTTGGGTCGTCAGTGTTCAACGTTACATTGATACCCGCCATCAACATGCGCGCCAGCGGGTGTTCGCTCAGGCTGGGCACCGCCCCGGTCTGATAGTTGCTGGTCACACAGACTTCGAACGCTGTGCCGTGTTCGCTGGCCAGCGCGCTGACTGATTCTTGTTCCATCACCCGAATCCCGTGCCCAATCCGGTCGGCGCTTAAATCTTCAATCGCCTCGCGCACATTTTCCGGGCCATTCCACTCGCCGGCATGCACCGTCAGGAACATCCCGCTGCGCCTGGCTCCCCGCAGCAAACTTAGGAAGGGTGTGGCGGCAAAGTTTGCCTCATTACCGGCCAGGTCAATGCCCACAATCCCTTTTGCCCGCCGCTGAATCGCCAGGTCAACTGCTTCTTCCGCCACATTAACGGGCTCGTGCCGGTTGATGCTCACAATCAGGCGGGTGATGACCCCAAATTCGGCTTCGGCCTGACGGGCAGCGTCGGCCACCCAGTCAATCACCTGGGCTAATGGAAAACCTTCTGCCCGGCTCAAGGCCACTGGCGTGAAGCGCAGCTCCATATACCGCACCTGATCCGCCGCCGCATCTTCCACTGCCTCGTGGGTGATGCGCGCAATCACTTCCGGCGAACGGTAAAACATGCGCAGTGTCTGAAATTTCGATAGAAAATTGGTGAAAGTCAACGGGTCGCCAGATTGCATCTGCACCAGGGCGCGCAGACCCGGGCGCAGTGGAACGGTAATCCCGTGCAGCCGGGCGATATCCAGCAACGTTTCAGTCCGCAGTGAGCCTTCCAGGTGACGATGTAATTCCACCTTGGGCATCTGTTGAAAGAGTGTGTCAGACTGAACTGGATGAGCTTCCGTCATTCAACCTCGAATTTTGCTTATTATAGCTTAATCCCATAAATCAAGGGTGAATTATCCACCCCCCAAACCTTTAAGCAGCGCACCGATCACATAAGCCACACCCGCGGCCAGCCCGCCCACCAGCAGCATTTCCAGACCACTGCGGAGCGCATTGCGCTGTGTCACCAGCACTTTGGCTGCACCCAAACCAAACAGGGCCAGCGCCGATAGTCCCAGGGAGATGAAAAATGCTGTTTGGGGTGCCAGTGTAAACGGGAAAATCCAATCGGCTACATAGGCCAACAGCGGCAGGGCGCCGGCAACCACAAATGCTGCAAAGGTCATCCAGGCTTCGGTGCGCGGGTTGCGGTCATCCTGCATCAACCCCAGTTCTTCCATCATCATGGTATCCAGCCAACGATCTTTATCGCGCGTCTTAATCTCCACCAGCTTTTGAGCATCTTCATCAGGATAGCCCTGAGCCCGGTAAAGCTCCAGCAGTTCCTGCTTTTCACCTTCAGGGAAATGTTCAACCTCCCAGGCTTCTCGCTGCCGCTCCCGGTTGTAATATTCCTTCTCGCTTTTCGAGGATAGGTAGGCGCCAATCGCCATCGAAAACCCATCGCCAAACAGGTTAGCCAATCCCAGAATCAAAACAATTCCAGATGCCAGCTGCGCTCCGGCCACCCCACTGACCACAGCAAATGTCGTGATAATTCCATCCAATCCGCCATAGACCAGGTTGCCGATATATTGCGAACTGGCTGGGCCATGCTCTTCGCGGGCGGCGGCGGCAATTTTTGCGGCGCTGTGAGCCTGCGCCGAGGCGGACGCGTCGCCAGCCGCATAAGCCTGGCGGGCTTCCTCCAACCGTTTTGAGATACTCATCTTTGCTCCTTGTTTATGGGCATTCAATCAGCGGCGAAACCCACATATTTTCACCCGCAGACCGATAATTTTCATTCAAAAACGTCACCATCGGCGCCAGATAATCTTCAGCCACATAGCCCCAGATATTGGCGTCTGTCTCAATATAGATCACTGTCGGTGTGGTGCGCAGCGCATCAATGGTCTCAGCCTGTCCCAACTCAGCCACCCACGGCTGCAGGTAAGTGAATCGCCCCGGCGGTTCCATGCCGGCAAAGAAATACACCAGCGGGTCCACCGGGTAGTAGGCTAATCGGGCCTCTGGTTGACCGCAGGCCAGCGCCTTCAATGCGGCTGCCCGCGCCTCGTAATCAGCATAACGCCGGGCATAAGGCAGCCGCTCCGGGTGGCTGGCAATGAACCAGAGGCCCATCACAGTCAGAAATATCAACCCGGCCGTGGCCAGAGTGCCAGCCAGACGCTGTCCCCATAACATCGCCTGACCTTGGTTTTGTTTCTGCTCAACAGCCAGCCCGGCAGCCAGCGCCAGCGCGGCCAGCACAAAGCTCTGAGCGTGGAAAAAAGTCGTGTTGCGCCCGGTCAGCATGCCCGCCAGCGCCAGGTAAACGGCCGCGGCCAGTCCAAACCGCCTGCGCAGGGCGAGCAGAATCACGCTCAACAGCCCCACCAGCCGGTAGAAGAATCCGGTGAACAGCCACCCATCCACTGCCGTCGAAGATTCCAGGGTAAACGTCAGCGGCTGCCACTGCGGCGAAATTATTTCCAGCCCACTGACGACCTGATGCAGATAATTAACCGGGTCAGTAGCCTGATATTCAGCATAGCGGGCGTAAATCCCGGTGTTGAACTGATACAGGTCAGTCCAGGTTGCCGGCAGCGCCCCCTGGATGCCCAGCAATCCCACCGTCAACCCCAACGCCAGCACCGGAATTGCGGCCATTTGCAGCAGCGCCTTCACGCCAGCGCGCCAGCCATTCTGCCGGGCGGCAAACGCCAGCGCCCAGAGCAGCAGCGGCGCCACGGCATAAATCTTGGTCGGATCAGAAAACAGCGTCGTCGCAGCCAGTCCGCCCAACACCCAAAAATGTCCATCCCTCAGGGTGATTTTTTGCCCCCCGGCTGCCAGCACAATCACCAACATCATGAGCAGCGGAACCCCGGCGAACAGATCATACAGCAGCATGTGACCAAAATAAAAATGCCCGATGGCGCTCCAGACCAGCGCCACAATCCCCAGCAGCGTATATTGGCGCGACAGCCGCATGCCCAGCCCAATGAGCCCAACCTTGAACAAAATCACCGATAGCCGCAGTGCCATAAAAGAGCGCCCCGCTATCAGTGTCACCAGCGCCGCCCAGGCATAGGGCAGCGGTGCGTGATGCGAGAATAGGTCACGGTACAGGACATAGCCCTGGCCCATCAACCAGCCCGTGGTCATGGTATCGCCCTCATCCACAAACCGCAGGTAATACAATAAAATCAGGTCTATGAGGATGGACACCCCCAGCAAAATAACCCCCGGCAGCCAGCCGCGCCTGGGCGTCTGAACAGTGTTCCCCGGCAGAATCAACGCGCCGCTGAAAACCAGCAGTCCGGCATACAACAGCAGGGTTTGAGCGCGGCCAAAACCGGCATCACCGCCTGCGGTTAAGCCGATTCCCAGGTAATCTACAGCCACAGCCAGGCCAGCCATCAGCAGCCCGCCAATAATCCCGGTCAGGCGAATCCAACGCACCACGTTTGGCTTCATAAGCCGTTATTATAATCCCGCTGGGGCAGTTGGGGTGTTTGCTGGCGTTATAACTCAATGCAAAAATAAACCCGCCGGGTAAACATCCAGCGGGTTTGATGGACTTTAGTTTGGCGGCTTTTGATTATTTCTTCCGCAGGCTGCTAATCAGCAGGGCTGCCAGCCCAATGCCGCAAATGCCAATCAGCCCATACCCAATCATCTGGCGCGCACCGCCATCACCCTCCAGCTTGATGTCTTCGAGCAGGGACCGAACCGTTGGGGTGGGGCTGGGTGCGATTGTGCGTGTAGCCGTGGGTGTGCGCGGCGTTGGCGTGCGTGTGGGTGTTTTGGTGGCGGGCACTGGTGTTTCGGTAATCGTTGGCGATGGGCTGGGGGTGTAGGATGGGTAGATCACCAGTGTCTGCCCCGGGTTGATGACCGCCGTAGTCGGCAGTTGATTCAACCCTAGAATGTCGTTGATCTTGACTCCATAGGCAGTAGCAATACCCCACAGCGTCTGTCCGGCTTGCACCTCGTGAATGACCGAACCATCGGGCAGCGGCGTGACGGTGTAGATGGTAATCGGCGCATAGGTGGCAGCCGGCGCTCCGCTGGTCGCTGCCGGTGGGGTATATCCGGTACCGGCTCCAGCGCCTGTGCGGCGCACGTCCAGCGTGTAATAAATCCAGTCGCCGTTAGTGCTCACGCCTGCTCCCACCGTTCCGCTGGACACGCCCACCATGGTATTCCAGTGCAGTGCATCAGCCCAAAATTCGTAAATAGTGGTCTGGATGGACAGGTTGGTACCGCCGGCAATATTCTCGATAAACCCGTAATCATGCGGCATCGAGCCATCCGCCCGCGTGTGGGTAATGTTTCCGCTGGAGGCCATATAATCCGAGTGGCTTTGCGCATAGCCCATCAAGTCGGCAGCCACTTCATAGGCTGGCAAACCGTTGGCGGCGCGCAGTTCATTCACTGCCGCAATCAAATCATATGCGCTGGGCGCCTGAGCCCGCGCCGGCTGCACCGCTGGCAGCGCCAGCAGTAGAAAGCCCAGAATGAGCAGGGTGGTAAGAAGTATTCGGCGCATCGTTTTTTTATTATAACCGATGCGCCGTGAGATTCAATCCGTTAATTGTTTGCCTAGCTCAGGGTGCGCTCAGTAAAGTTTGCCCCCATCGCTTCTGCCACCACCAGAAAATCTGTCGCCGAGATCATCCCCGTGGGGTTGCCTTTATCATCCACCACCGGCAGGTGATGAATCCGGTTTGCCATCATCTTTGCCGCACATTCTTGAATCGTATCAGTCGGCTTCACCGAAATCAACGGTGTGTTCATAATCTCGTGGACTTTGGTCGTAGCCGGGTTGGCGCCCTTGGCTACAATCTCATCACAAATATCCGTGGAAGTGATAATCCCATATTCAGGATGCTTGGCTGTTTTCTTAACGATCAGGCTGTTCACATAACGATGCCGCATCAGCGACAATGCTTCCATTACCGTCGCCTCGGGTTCAACAAAGACCACCAAGTCTTTCATCCAGCCTTTAACACTCAGTTCCATGATGGATTTTCTCTCCTTTGGGATATGTTGGGGCGCAGCACTGCGCTTTGACATGCTAAGTATATGCAAAAGAGACCTAAAAGGCAAGCCGGGC
>Ga0208459_1001935_pt1 | contig 18496 bp, 18 predicted proteins | sample AD_UKC087_MetaG_FD_184433 | JGI IMG/M metagenome (GOLD analysis project Ga0208459, IMG submission 184433) | Active sludge microbial communities of municipal wastewater-treating anaerobic digesters from USA - AD_UKC087_MetaG (SPAdes) (version 2) | ecosystem: Engineered > Bioreactor > Anaerobic >... | reverse complement strand
TTTTCCGGGCTCAGGGAGTCAGGCGACTCGGGGCCCGAGCAGATCGATGCGCGCCGGATTGTCGAAGTAGCGGGCATCGCCTTCCTCGCCGGGCTGGGAGTATTCGTCTGGAAGTCCCAATAGAAGCTCACCTTCTCACAGAGGATTTCCGAGGCCGATGTCAAATACCGCGTCAGTAGCGCGGCATTCGCCTGAACCGTGTGGGGAGGTGTGATCCGTATTGAACAGGATGCCACTGATTCTGGGGCACCGGGGTGTGCCGGTTGTTGCCCCGGAGAACACGTTGGCTGGATTCCGAAAAGCAGTTGAAATCGGGTCGGATGGCATCGAGTTGGACGTGCATCTATCGCGCGACGGGCAGATCGTGGTCATCCACGATGAGAGGCTAGAGCGCACGACCGATGGAAGCGGGCTGGTTGGGGAGAAGAGCCTTGCCGAACTCGTCGAGCTGAACGCGGCAGCCAAGTTCGCAGGCGGCGCCGGGGTGCAGAGGATACCCACTTTGGATCAGGTGTTCGACGCCGTGGGAGATGCATGTCGCCTGATCAACATCGAGATCAAGAGCGGCGTCGTACTGTACCCAGGGATCGAGGCGAAGTTGGTAGAGCTTGTTCGAAGGCGCGGTGCGGCTGACAAGGTGGTCTTTTCGTCCTTCAACCATTACAGCCTGGTTGAACTCAAGCGGCTGGCGCCTGAGATGGCCATCGGGCTTCTGTACATGGGCGCGCTTGTCGAACCATGGCGCTATGCGGCGCAATTAGGCGCCGAGGCTCTCCATCCCATCCATTTCACTGTGTTCCCGGAATTCGTGGCAGGTGCCCATCAAGCTGGAGTGCAGGTGAATGCGTGGACTTGCGATACCCCCGCCGACATCCACCGCATGCTGGCATCCAGGGTCGATGCGATCATAACGAACGACGTATCGTTGGCCGTGAGGATGCGAGAGGAGGAATCGGGGCAGTCATGACACATAAGCTCGACTACCCCCGCACGTTCACGCTAGGGCTCGGGTTCTTCGCAATCAGCCTGAGCTGGGCTTTGTACAACGCTTTTGTGCCGGTCTTCCTCGATAACGTATTAGCAGACACGGCGCTTAAAGGCACGCTGATCGGTTTCATCATGACGTTCGATAACATAGCTGCAGTCACTCTGCAACCCTACTTCGGCGCGGCCAGCGACAGGACGTGGAACAGGTATGGGCGGCGTATGCCATACATACTCGTGGGTATGCCCCTAGGCGCGCTCTTCTTCGCTCTCATTCCGCTGTTCCGCTCCTCTCTGGTCACCATGATGATGGCGCTGATAGCAATGAACCTGGCCATGGCCATTTTCCGTGCTCCAACCGTGGCTTTGATGCCGGATATCACGCCGCCTGCGCTACGAAGCAAGGCAAATGGCGTGATCAACTTGATGGGAGGGCTTGGTGCGCTCCTGGCCTTCTTCGTAGGTTCGCGGCTGTACAGTGTGAACCCCTCGCTTCCTTTCGTGTTCGCGGGCATTTTGATGATCATCATCACCCTCGCGCTCAGGTGGCGGATTCGTGAACCGCAGGTTGTCGAAGGTGCCGGCGAGGGCAGTGAAACCGTGGGAATCCTGGAGGCATTTGCCGAAGTGAGGCGCGATCCCGACCGCAGCGCCAGGTGCATGCTTCTCGCCATATTCTTCTGGTTCGTCGCCTGGAACGGAATAGAGGCCTTTTTCACACTGTACGGAAGGGCAGTGTGGGGGATCTCCGAGGCCAGCGGAGCTTTGTACTTGGGGTTCTTCTCGCTTGCGCTGGTGGCGTTCGCCATACCCGCAGGTTTCCTGGCTACAGCCATTGGGCGGGCTCGCACCATCAAGATCGGCATCGTGGGGTTGGCCGTATGTCTATCTATCATAGGCCTTGTGGGCAGCGATGCTCTGGGCCGACCGGTGTTGGTCCTTCTCAATAGGCTATTCTGGGCCGGCTCGGTGGATGTCGACGGGCAACTGGCCATCGTGGGCGCGATGCTCGCTCGCGCGTCGGTGATAGTCCCAGCCGTTCTGGCTCTCGCGGGCATGTTCTGGGCAGCGATAAACATCAACTCATACCCGATGGTGGTGGACATGGCGGCAAGGTCCAAGACGGGCGCCTATACCGGGCTATACTACCTGTTCTCATCGCTCGCGGCCATTACCGGGCCGCCGGTCTTTGGGTTTCTACGCGATGTTTTCGGCATGAGAGCGCTGTTCCCGTTCGCGGTACTGTGCGCACTCATCGCTTTGGCGTTCATGGCTGGAGTGAAGAAGGGAGAACCGCAGGTCTAGGGGGTTATCATCTTGCAGATTGCGATAAGTCTCTATGGTTTCGGCAATGTCGGACGGGAGTTCGTGAGGCTGGTCGATAGGAAGATGCCGTACCTGAAATCGCGCCATGGCATCGAGCCCCGAGTGTTCTCTATAGTCACCCGCAGAGGCGGGATCAGGGCAGAATCCGGCATTGATTGGCCGGTTCTGGTTAATCTGGCTAATGCGGGCACACTATCTGAGCAGGAGGGTTTCGTGGGCGGCGACCCGGAGGATCTCGATTCGTGGCTTTTGCCGGAGGAATCGGGGTACGTCCGGGTGTTGGTCGACGCAACTTGGTCTGACTTGGTTACCGGGGAGCCCGGTCTTTCCAGGCTGAAGGAAGCTGCGCGGCGCGGCTTTCATTTGGTGACTCTCAACAAGGCGCCTCTTGTGGCCGACTTCGATGGTATGGTGCAGGCCGCTCGGGATGCGCGCGTGCGGCTCAAGTTCAGCGGCGCCACGGCAGCCGGCCTTCCTACGATCGATACTGTTAGGGTGAGTCTTGCAGGGGCTGAAGTCCATTCCATAGAGGGCGTGCTCAACTCAACTACGAACTACATCCTCACGGCCATGTCCGACAACGCACTCCCCTACGAGGAGGCCTTGCGCAGAAGCAGGGCTTTGGGCCTTGCGGAGACCGATCCCGAGCGCGACGTCAGCGGCATCGACACGGCCTGCAAAATACTAGTTCTGGCTAACGCGGCTATGGGCGCCCGCAAGCGACTCAGCGACGTGAAGGTTACGGGGATAACCGAAGTGACTCCCAGGCAGATAGCATACTGGGCCGTTCAGGGCCGCACGTTGCGCCTAGTAGGCAGGGCTGTTCGCACCGGCGACGATGTCAGTATCGAGGTGAAGCCTACGCCTGTCCCGTACAGAGACTTCCTGGCCCAGGTCACCGGCGATGGCAAGGGAGTGAGATTCACGACCGACATGTTCGGCGAACTCACTATTGTGGGCGGCGCAGGCGGGCCCAAAGCGGCGGCCAGTTCGGCTCTGAAGGACCTAGTCAATCTGGCAAGGGCCATTGACGGCGACCAAGGTCTGATTCCATAGAGGCGGGAGGTGCGCTATGGAGCGCACTTTTGTCATGATCAAGCCCGACGGGCTGATGCGTGGGCTTGCGGGGACGATCATATCGATGTTCGAAACCCGCGGGTTCAGAGTGGTAAGGGCGCGCACTCTGCTGATGTCGGAGACACTGGTGCGCGAGCACTACCTTCACCTGGCCGACCAGCCGTTCTTCGACGAGATCAAAGCCTACATGATGTCCGGCCCTGTGCTTGCCATGGTCATGGAAGCGCCGAATGCAGTGGAGGCCGCGCGACAGATACTGGGCGCCACCGACCCGATGAAGGCGGCGCCGGGGACGGTGCGCGGCAGCCTTGCGACTTCTGTTAGGTACAATCTGGCGCACGCGGCCGACAGCCGGGATGCTGCTTTGCAGGAGATGGAACGGTTCTTCGGCTCGGGAGTGGAGTGACAGCGAAATGGGGTTGTTCAATGGAGCCGCGGATAGTCAAAACACAGTTCGTAGCTGATCTGAAACCTGGGATGATTGCGGACACGGTCTTCCTGTGTGCGGACATCAAATCCAGGATGACCAGGAATGGTTCGTATTTCGCCGATGTAAAGCTGGTTGACAGGACCGGCGAGATAAGCCTGAAGCTTTGGAGATATTCGCCTGAGGTGACGTTGGGGCTTGAGCCAGGCGCCTTTGTGCGCGTGGGCAATGTGCAGGTGGAGGAGTACGGTGGAAGCCTGCAGCTGTCGCAGGATACATCCAGTTTCGGTCGTTCTGTTACACTGTGTGATGTATCACAGTGTGATCTGGCAGACTTCGTTCCTGCGACTCCGCGAGATGTTGACGAGATGACCCGCGAGGTTACGGCCGCTGTGTCGGGCGTGTCGAATAAGCCGATCCGTTGCCTTCTTGAGTCATTTTTCTGCGATCCCGACTTCATGGCCAGGTTCCGGGAGTGGCCCGCTGCTATCAGGCACCACCACGCATACTGCGGCGGCCTTCTGGAGCACACCGTCAACGTCCTGCGGATATGCCGCCAGGCTGCCGAGCAGTATGAGGCGGTGGACTGGGATGTTCTCTGCGCCGGAGCGCTTCTCCACGATATCGGCAAGGTCCAAAGCTATGATTATGACCGGGCGCGGGCTCAAGCGGCGATGTCTCCAAATGGCGTGGCGATCGACCACATCGTGCTCGGGATGGAGTTGGTCGCGAGGCGCATCGCCCAGCTCGTGTCGGGCTGCCCCGATAGAGGTTCCTGCGCCTCGCCGTGCTGGACGAGTGGGCTCACGCTCGAAATCTCCCACCTCGTGGCCAGCCACCACGGTACCTTAGAATGGGGATCTCCCGTGCAGCCCGCGACCATTGAGGCGTGCATTCTTCACCATGCCGACAACATGGATGCGCAGGTCAACAAGTTTGAGAGGACGATTCGGGAGTCGTTCGCGTCCGGCGAAGGGGAATACCGATATTCCGAACTCGTGGGCAGGACAGTGTGGATGCCGCCGAGATCTGAGGCTCGGAAGTAGAGAGCCATGATGAAAAGCTCTCCCGGAAGGGGGAGCTTTTTTGGGTCAGGCGCCCCGCGGATAGATTAGGCATGAAACCTCAGCGGTCGGCAGGCGTCAGATGTACGTACGAGGAGCGCGCTGGATGTTCGAAATCGCTCCGCGATCTCAGGAAGGTGAGTGTGAATGATCAGATACAGGCGGGTTCTGGCCAGTGCCCTGCTTACGTTAGCCGCTTTCACAGCAGGGCTGTTGCTTGGCTCAGGCGAGGCTCGGGCGCAGCCGGCAAGTTTGCTTGGAGGATCGGCGCCTGCAGTAAGGGCTACTTCGCTCGACGGAGGCGAGGTCGTCATACCGGCGCGAGGCAAGGTCATGCTGGTTGTGTTCTGGAACACGAAGTATAGGCTGTCCGCCGATGCTCTGGGGGCCATTCAGCGTCTGCATAATCGATATAGCGCCCGCGGGTTGCTCTGTGTGGGCATAGACGATCTCGGCGAGGATGCGCGAGTCATCGGTCAGTTCGTATCCGGGCTTGGAGTGACATTCCCCGTGATAGGCGGGCCTGCCGGCCCGTCGGCTGCCGCTTCATACCGTGTGCGCGGTGTGCCTGTGGTGTATCTAGTCGATAGGTCGGGAGCAGTATCGTACGTGAGAGAGGGTTGGGACAAGCGCGCGGAGGATGAGGTGGCGAAGAAAATGGTGGAAGCTCTATGACGTATATGGGTACGCAAGTATATTAGCCCATGTATAAAGGCAGGACTTTGATTCTTTAGGCAGAATCATAACCCTGTGACTCCACTTAACTACAGAGGAGGTACATGGGGGCTATGAAAAACCTAAGGTTTGGTCTGGCTGTTCTTCTGTTCGTGGCCTGTGTAGCGGGCATGAGCGCGATGGGCCAGGCGGCGGCGAAGGTCTATGAGATGGCGGTTTTCGAGGACCCCACCACGCTGAACATCTGGGCACAGCTCGGGCCCGATGCATCGGTCTGGAACGCGTTCGTTGGTTACCAGCAATCGTACATCGGCCTTTACGGCAATGCTGCTCCGGACTTCGTATTCAGTCCGTCTGCAGCACTGGGCATGCCGACGCCATTCAAGGAAGAGAAGATGGACGGCAAGACGTTCTACACCTCCACAGTGCGCATCCGCAGGGACCTCAAGTGGAGCGACGGCAAGCCCATTACCGCTGACGATGTTGCGTTCAGCTACATGGCGCCGCTGGCGCTCGATCCTAACAAGCTCGGCGGCAACTGGCCAGGCAACATTGACCCAGATATCCTGTCCCGCGTTGAGAAGGTTGACGACTATTCTGTGAAGTTCTTCCTCACCGAACTGCCGGGGCTCGCGCAGTGGCAGTATGGTATGCTGCAGGCGTACGTCTTGCCCAAGGCATATTGGGGCCCGATAGTTGACAAGGCTCTTAAGGCAGCTGACCCTGTGAAGGAGCTTCTTGCCCATGATCCGGTGGGCGAGCCGGTTGCGGGCCCGTGGGTGGTCGAGCGCTGGGAGAAGGGCGCCTTCGTCACTCATACGCCCAACAAGTACTACACCTTCAAGGGCGACACCAACACCTTCTATGAAAACGGAGCCTTCATGATCGAGAACAAGAAAACCGGCGTGAAGTGGACTACAGGAGACGCCAAGGGCGCTATCAAGCTTCAGGTGGTCGAGGGCCCATACGTCGACCAGCTGAGGTTCCGTATTCTGCAGAACCAGAACGCGGCAGTGCTTTCGCTCATGAAGGGCGAGGTCGACTTCGTGCTGAATTCCCTGGGCCTGCAGCGCGGATTCCAGGAACAGCTCAAGAAGACCCCTAACATCACCACCATCGAGAACAGTGTAAACGGTTTCAGATACATGGGGTTCAACCTTGCGCGTTACCCATTCGGTATCAAGGAGTTCCGTCAGGCAGTAGCTACGCTGATCGACCGCGAGTACATCACCCAGAGGGTGCTGCAGGGTGTGGCGTTTGCCCAGTACTCGGTAGTACCTCCGGGCAACGCCTACTGGTTCAACTCCGACGTCAAGATGTGGGGTAAGGGGCTAAACCGCAGCCAGCGCATTGTGGAAGCAGTCAAGCTGCTCAAGAGCGCTGGGTTCTCGTGGGAGGTTGAGCCTCAGGTAGACGTGGAGAAAGACAAAGTGCTGAAGCGCGGCAAGGGCCTGATCATGCCGGACGGCAAGAAGATGCCTTCGTTCGAGTTCATGGTCATGACGGCCGGTTACGACCCGCTTCGCTACACATTCGGGCTGAACATCGGCACTTGGATGCAGGAGATCGGAATACCCTGCGAGGTGGTTCCGACTGAGTTCAACGTGGTCCTCACCAGGACTGACGACCGCGACTACGATGCCTTCCTGCTGGGGTGGAGCCTGAGCCTGTATCCCGACCATATGCACTGGTTCTTCCACAGTAGCCAGGCGCCTGCCGGCGGTTTCAACGCCACTCAGTACGTCAATCCAGAGTTTGACAAGCTGTCAGAGTCGTTCCTCGCTGAGCCTGACTTGGTCAAGGCTCGGGAGAAGGCCTTCCGGATGCAGGAGATGCTGGCGGAGGATCTGCCGTACATAGTGCTGTTCGATACCCCTCTGATCGAGGCCTATAGAAGCGATCGTCTGGAGTACCCATTCACCAAGGTCCTGAGCGGCATTCAGTACTTTGGCGGCATGACCAGCACAGTCAAGCTGAAGAACTAAGAGCGTTCGCTGGGTGATTCCTGGCCACGCGCGGGCCGGCGGCCCATCGGGGCCTGTCGGCCCGCGCTCCGATTTGGAAGAGAACAGCTGAAAGCTCGGGTGATAACAATGCGAAGATACATGCTGGGCCGTGTAGGCCAGTTAGTTCTGACGTTGCTCATATACATGACCATGGTGTATTTCCTCATGCAGGCCATGCCGGGCGACATATCTCAGGTGTATCTGGCAAACCCCAGGATTCCGCAGGCAGCGCGGCAGGAACTCAAGAAGCAACTGGGTCTGGATCGGCCGCCGGTTCTCCAGTATCTCAGCTACATCAAGAACTTCTTCACGGGAAACCTGGGGGTGTCTTTCAGCCATTACCCCAGGCCTGTATGGGACATCCTCATCGAACGCCTTCCGCGCACGATCGTGCTCTTTGTCACCGCGAACTGCCTGTCGTTTTACGTTGGGTTTGTTCTAGGCCGAATCATAGCCTGGCAGCGGGGAGCGACAGTGGACCACATTGCCACGGTCGTCGGCATAACATTCTGGACTGCCTTCTACCCTTTGCTGTCGTTGATCTTGATCTGGTTGTTCGCCTTCACTCTACATTGGCTGCCTTTGAACCAGTTCATTGAACCCGCCCTGTGGGTGAAAGCGCCTTTTACGTCCAATACGGTCTTCGGCTATATGGTGCTGGGCGCCTCGATGATCGCCCTCGCGGTGTTCTTCATATTCTGGACATTCCGTCGTGGGCTGAGGCGAACGCGCAAGAGCGCGGCACTGGCATGGGGAATGACTGCCGGGGTGATCGGCCTGGCGATCTGGATTGCACACGCTACCGGGACGCTGATCTACATATGGGACATCATCCGACACATGATACTGCCCGTATTTACGCTGACACTGATCAACTTCGCGGGAACGATGCTCCTGATGCGCGATTCCATGCTCGAAACGGTTCAGGAAGACTACGTGATGGCGGCCAGAGCCAAGGGCCTGCCCGAAAATGTCGTGCGTGATCGCTACGCGGCGCGCAACGCTCTTCTTCCTACAGTGACAAGCTTAGTGCTGAGCTTGGCGTCGTCGATGAGCGGCGGCCTGGTGACAGAGACGATGTTCTCGTGGCCCGGGATTGGGCAGGTGCTTTTCCGTGCGGCGCTTGGGAATGACTATCCGCTGGCCACCGGGGCACTCGTCTTTACCGGCGTGTTCTTGCTGGTAGCACACTTCGTTGCCGACGTGCTCTACGCCTTCCTCGATCCCAGAATATCCTACACCGGGCAACCGGCGGCGGAAGGGTAGGTGAATGCGCATGACAGACCTAGCTACCAGCCCCAACGTTGGGAGAGGACCAGAGGAGCATCTGCCCAGGTTTGACCCGGGGATAACGGAGCCCATCTGGAAGATACGATGGAAGATGAACATGCGCTCGCTCGCTCAGAACTGGGAGATATTCAAGGAGAGCCGAGTGGGCATGTCAGGGCTGATCATCATCATTGCGTTCGGAATCTTCGGGCTCCTGTGGCCCATCATGATCAACTTCGTGTGGGATCCGCTCATCTACCACCCGGTTGTGGGTTTCGACCCAATGATGATGCACCCGTCACCGCCCATGGCAGGCCATTTGCTGGGCACTGATCCCATCGGGCGCGATATCTTGGCGCAGCTCATGTTCAGTACCGGGCGTGAATTCCTGCTGGGTGTGCTATCGGCGGTGATCAGCGTAGTGGTGGGCACGTTCATTGGGGCGATGGCGGCGTACTATGGCGGATTCACGGATACGCTCTTCATGCGATTAGCCGACATCGTGATGCTTTTCCCGTTCGTGCCGCTTCTGGTGGTCATCGGGTCCATGATAAGGTTGGGCATATTACCCTTCGCCATTATCCTGGGGTTCCTTGAGGCCTTCGGAGGCATCACGGTGATACTCAAGGCCCAGGCACTACAGGTGAAGGTGCGACCATACATCGATGCGGCCAGAGTCGCAGGCGGAAGCGATCTGCACATCATCCGCGCCCACATCATACCTAACGTGCTGCCTCTTTCGTTCCTCTACATGATGTTCAACGTGACGGGAGCAATCGTGAGCGAAGCAACGCTCTCGTTCTTCGGTATTCTGAATATCGATATGAGCTGGGGCATGATGATACACACGGCCGAAACCGCAGGGTACCTGTTTGATTTCGGCAAATTCTGGTGGCTCTGGGCGCCTTCGGGCTTCTTCATAACCTTGTTCTGCGCTGCATTCTACATGGTCGGCAGAGGGCTCGACGAAGTCGTGAACCCGCGCCTGAGAAAGAGGTGAGCGCGTTATGGATGCCCTCTTAAGCGTCGAGGATTTCACAATGCACTATCGCACCAAGGCCGGCTGGGTGCAGGCGGTCGACGGCGTCAGCTTCGCTCTCAAGCGCGGTCAGTCCCTTGGCCTGGTGGGCGAATCCGGTTGCGGCAAAACATCGGTTGCGATGTCGATAATGAGGTTGCTGCCGTACAACTCAGAGATTAAGCAGGGCAGAATCACACTGGGCGGGCGCGATGTGTACGCCATGACCTCGGAGGAGTTCCGGCACGTCAGGTGGAAGGAGATCTCAATGATCTTCCAGGCGGCCATGAACGCTCTGAATCCTGTTTACACCGTGGGAAGCCAGATAGTCGAGGCCATAGTCGAGCACGAACCCGAAACCACAGAGGAAGAGGCACGCCATCGCGTCGCCGAGCTGTTCGACCTGGTGGGCATTCCGGCGGAGCGGGCCGACCATTACCCACACGAGTACAGCGGTGGGATGAAACAGCGCGCGGTGATTGCCATGGCGTTGGCGTGTAACCCCAGCCTCATAATAGCTGACGAGCCCACAACGGCGCTCGATGTAATCGTGCAGGACAAGATCCTCCGCGAAATGGAGGAGATAAGGCGCAGAATCAACATGAGCATGATATACATCTCGCACGACATATCCGTCATAGCGGAGGTCAGCGACATGGTTGGCGTGATGTACGCCGGCAAGCTGATGGAGATCGGCCAGGCCGACGACGTGTTCAAGCGCCCACGCCATCCGTACACCTACGGTCTGATGCATGCTTACCCCAGCATTCTAGGCGAAAAGCGGGATCTGGCAACTATCCCGGGGGAACCCCCTAACTTGATGGCACCTCCTCCCGGCTGCCGTTTCAACCCCAGGTGCGATAGGGCGACCGCGGAATGTAGGGCAGTGGAACCGCCGCTCGTAAACGTGGGGCCGGATCACCGTATCGCGTGTCACAACCCGGTTTGGACGCCGTCGCGAGGAGGTGACCAGGTTGGCGCTGCCAGATAGTCAATTGGACAATGGTGCAGGCGATGCCATTGTAAGCGTCAAGAACCTGAAGAAGTTCTATCCTGTGGGTAGAGGCTTCTTCCGCAAGCAGCACGCTCTGTTGCATGCAGTGGACGACATAAGCTTCGAGGTCGCCCGTGGCGAGGTGCTGGGTCTGGTCGGCGAGTCCGGCTGCGGCAAGACCACCACCGGCAGGATGCTAGTTCGCCTGACTAATCCGACTTCCGGAAGAGTAGTCGTTGACCAGACCGACGTATCATCCATATCAGGCGCAGATATGGGGCCATTCAGGCAGAGAGTACAGATGATATTCCAGGACCCATATGAGTCGCTGGACCCGAGGATGACGATCTTCGACATAGTATCGGAACCTCTAAACGTCAACCATATCGGCAATCTGGAGCAGCGCGAAGAGCGTGTCGCTGAGATGTTGACACGCGTCGGACTGACACCGCCAGCCACTTTCATGTTCCGTTTTCCGCATGAACTCTCCGGAGGGCAGCGCCAGCGTGTGGCGATCGCCCGGGCGCTAGTGGTGAACCCGACGTTTGTGGTGGCCGATGAACCCACGTCCATGTTGGATGTGTCGATACGTACAGGAGTCATGAGACTCCTCATGGAGCTCCGCGAGGACTTCGGCATCAGCTACCTATACATTACACACGACCTGGCAGTGGCGCGATATCTGTGTGACCGGATCGCCGTCATGTACCTGGGCAAGATCGTGGAGATAGCAGGCTCTGAAGAGGTGATCAAGAATCCGCTCCACCCGTACACCAGGGCGCTGATCTCCGCAGTCCCGGTGCCCGATCCAGCGGTGGCGAGGCCTGTCCCGAACGTGCGCGGCGGAGTGAGCAAGCCGATCAATCCCCCTCCGAGATGCAGGTTTTACGAGCGGTGCCCTGTGGCTCAGAAGGTATGCCAGGAAAGCGACCATCCTGGGCTTCGGGAGGTGGCAGCGAACCACTTCGCGGCATGTCACCTTCTATAGCGAGGTGAGGTTTGTGGCCGTGTCGCGACTGGACGCGCGTGTTCGCGCGGTATCACATTCGGTGTTGGCTCTGGCTCTTGTGGCCTCCATTGCCCTCATGGCGATGGTCCACGCCTCGTACGCCGACTATGTCAATTGGACGCATTTCGTCCGGGCGGAGGTAGTCGCTGCCTCCGCCCTGTGGATGCCTGATGGGGCGGAGATAGTGGTAGAAGTCCTTTTCACTGCTCCGCCTGTACGGTTCGGCGTGGAGATCGAGTCAGTCCAGTTCAACGTGTGGCGCGGGAACGCGCACTACGGGTTCTACAACATGCCTGCGCCCTCCGGCTTCGCTGTCGCGCCACGCGACGCGGGGGCTCACGCCACACTCACTCTTTATGCTCCGATCGCCGACGAGAACAGGGGCGGTCTACTTGTGGGCTCTCCTGCAAGGATTGCAGGAGACGTTGTAGTACGCCTGATCCTTCCTCGCCGCCGGCAGCTTGTTCGGGTCGCGCTGGAAGGTAGCCTGGCTACAGCCTGGGGGGTTAAGAGATGAGCAGCAATGTGAGAGGAGAAGTGCTGGAATCGGCTGCAAGAGGAGCGGCAGCACTGCCTCCGGCGGCCGTAGCGCTGGCATGTTTGATTCTTCGCGATCATGCGCCATGTCCGCTCTGGGTTGCGTTCATCCCTGCTGCCCTGGCCTGGGCGTCCATAGGGCTAGCGGGCCCAGGCATGCAATCATTACTTGGCTCGCTGGCACTGTCGGTTGCCCTCTCGCCTCTGCTCGCAGCGGGCCTAGTGTCTCTCCCTTCCAGCCCGTCAGAGGCGTCCGCAGTGGTACTCACTGCGCTCCGACAGTCTGTTGCAGCTACAATCGTCGTCATGGTACCGCTGGCACTTGTTTCGGCCTCCGTCGGAGGAACTGTCCGCGGGTTCTTGGACAGGGCGAAACCGCCTACTTGGGTGAGATGATCGGGTGGGCCGCAGGAGGATTTTGCGCAGGCTTCTAGAATAGCTAGTAAGCGGCAGGAATTCGAGAGTTGCCCAAATCGCTTCTTCCAAACCGGGATCGGAAGGAGTTCCGCGTGATTCTGTTGAATCAACTGGCATGTGTGTTAGTGTCCTTACTGTTTCGCGTCGCAACGCGGCGGATTGGGAGGAGGGAGTCTTAGGGGCGTACTCATCATTCTCCGGGTCCTGCCGCGATGTAGCTAGACGAAAACTAGATGAACAAGGAGGTATACGTGTAATGCCGAGGAAGTATCGCTTGATTCTTGCTTTGGCGCTCACGGTGGCCCTGGCCATAGGCGCGGCCGGAGTTCCGGGCGCTGCTGCCGTGAAGTTTGAGGACTGGGGTCCTCACGTTGACGAGATCATTATGCCTATCATCAAAAACGCGGATGCCCGCAGGATCGCCTTTGAACGCGGCGAGAGCATAGTCTGGGCTGGTCTCACCAAGCCCACCGACATCGACCAGGCGAAGTCGCTTCCCTACGCCGACATGAAGATGACCCTGGGCTTCCACATGTTCTATCTCTGCTTCAACATGCGCAAGGGCCCCCTGGACGCTCAGCCGCTCCGCCAGGCCATTGCGCATCTTACTGATCGCGACAACATCATCCGCACGCTGTTCAAGGGCTATATGCTCCCCATGAGCAGCTTCGTTCCGCAGGTCTCGCCGTTCTACAACAAGAACGTGCCTTTCTACGAGTTCAATGCGAAGAAGGCTGAAGAGGTCCTGAAGAATGCCGGCTATAAGCCGGACGGCACCGGTAAGAACTGGATCGACCCCAAGACGGGCAAACCCCTGCCGGAGATGAAGATCTTCACGCCCACATATGAGGTCGCTCCTACGTCGGCCGAACTAGGCAAGATGATTGCAGACTCCTGCCAGAAGATCGGCCTTCCAGTCAAGCCCGAGCCCATGGACTTCAACGTCATGCTCGACAAGCTTGATATCGGCGAGTTCGACATGTACTGCTTGGCCTGGTCGCTGAGCAAGCTCCCGACGTTCCTCCACAGCTTCTTCCACTCGTCCATGGACGTGGAAGCCGGCTACAACAGGCCCGGCATCCACAACCCTGAGCTGGATAAGGTACTGGAGGATCTGTATTACGCCAACGACCTTAAGGCGGCCAGAACCGCTGCCGACAAGGCCCAGCTGATCCTGGCGCGCGAGATGCCGTACGTGCCGCTATATTCCAGGCCGTACATCGATGCGTTCAACAAGACGCAGGTAACCGGCTATGTTGACATGAACGGTTTTGGGGCCGCAAGCTACAACAACCCCTGGACTCTGCTGAACATCCGCAGGGTCGACCGGTTCGGCAAGGCCATTGAGGGAGGCACCATAAGGTGGGCGCTTTCCGAGGAACCCAAGAACCTGAACCCGATCACCGCGAGCAGCGCTTACGAGCAGGAAGTGCTGTCGAAGGTGTTCGACAGCCTGACCGTGTCGCATCCGGATACTCTGGAAGACATGCCGTGGATGGCTGAGAAGTGGGATATCGGTACCTGGGACGTCGAACCCGGCAAGAAGGGCACCACGGTCACCTGGTACGTCAGGAAGGGAATCAAGTGGTCCGATGGTATGCCATTCACAGCTGAGGACGTCAAGTTCACCATCGACTACCTGAAGGAGAACGAGTGCCCTCGTTACCTCGATGCGACTATGGACATCGTCAAGACGGAGCTGATCGACAAGTATGCTGTGAAGGTCTACTTCAACTCCGTCAGCTACTGGCACTTCTACAACGCCGGTATCAGCATGCTCGCCAAGCACATCTGGAAGGATGTTAAGGATTGGAAGACGTTCCAGCCCTGGCTGGAGCCGCATCCGACGATTAAGGGCTACACCAAGCTCGTCGGCACCGGTCCATTCATCATGAAGGAGTACCGTCCGGGCGAGTTTGTCAGGCTCGTCAAGAACCCCAACTACTGGCGCCTGAAGCCCGGCAAGTAGACGCAGCAGCGCGACCAAACCGAATTGCGCGGACCGCCGCCCGCGATGCAAAATCCGGGCGGCGGTTCCGGGTGAAGCGGCAGAACGAGGTGAGATACACTTGGGTTTTCGCTCATACCTTCTGAGGCGGCTAGGATATGCCGTTATCGTTCTCCTCGTCATTCTCACGCTTAACTTCATACTCTTTCGTGTGATGCCGGGCGATCCCGAGAAGATGATCATTGACCCCAACTTTAAGCAGGAAGCCAAGGCGGCGCTGAGGAAGCAGTATGGTCTGGACGATCCGCCCATGGTTCAGTACAAGAATTACATGCTCGCACTGCTCAGGTTCGACTTGGGACTCTCTTTTAACACGCAGCGTCCTGTTTGGGACGAGCTCAAGGAGAGGTTGCCCAACACCATCACGCTCTTTCTGGTTACGTTCATATCCACAGCCGCAGTGGGAATATCTCTCGGGGTGTACTCCGCGGCCAACAGGGGGCGGTTTGCGGAGAGGTTCGTCGTTGGCGCCGGCCTGTTCGCCCACGCTGTTCCGGGATTCTTCGTCCAGCTCATGCTCCTGCTTTTGTTTGGTTACTACTGGCCTATATTGCCTATACATGGCACGATGAGCGCGCCACCGCCCGACGGCGCCCTTGCCCAATTTCTTGACCGTGCGTGGCACATAATTCTTCCCGCCGGATCCAACCTTGTCATGGGGTTTGGATCATGGGCGCTTTACACCAGGAACACCATGCTAGAGGCCCTGGGCCAGGACTACATCCTCACTGCAAGGGCCAAAGGGCTTCCCAAGCGGGATGTTCTGTACCATCATGCTCTGCGTAGCGTGCTGCCTCCTATCGTGACCCTGATCTTCATGTCTTTGCCGGGAGCGGTATCGGGGGCGGTCATCACGGAGAGCATCTTCTCCTGGTTCGGCGTGGGTAGATACTTGCTCGATGCTACCCTCCAAATGGACTATCCGGCGGCACAGGGCGCTTTCTACCTGATCGCTTTGGCCGTCATCATATCTAATCTAGCAGCGGATATCGCGTACGGCCTGGTCGACCCGAGGATCCGCGTGGGGGCAGGTGGTACCAAATGAGGCAGGACGCCAAGGCAGCCCAGAGGGCCGACGTTGCCAAGGCCGCAGCCGCGGCTACTCCCAGGCCGCTCACGTTCTGGGAGCAATACCGCAGGAAGTCGCAGGGCATGGTGGGCCTGGCAATAGTGGCGGTGTACGTCATCGTTGCAGTGTTCGCTCCATGGATAGCGCCGTACAACCCCAAGGATGACCTCTACCTCGCAGATGCGAGCGCCGCGCCGGTCTGGATGTCCAAGCTCAGCGCGAAGTTCCGAGATTGCCCTCCGACGATCCGGCTCAAGCTGGGCTTTGATGAATGGAACCAGGAGGAACTGGGCGCAGCCACTATATCGCCGTTTGACGATGGCGAAGGGAGCGGAATCCAGCTCAGTTACCCTGCAACTGAACCGCGGGAATCTGAGGCGGAAGAGGACTTCAGTTTCTCGTTCGTAGGCAATGCTCATTGGAACCCTTGGGCTTCAAGCAGTCCCGAGGAACCATCCGACCAAGTCCCAGATGAAGAGATATCAACGGAAAGCGGTGCTTCCGCGCAGGAAGTTGTGCTGAGCCATGTGATGCAGTACAACTACAAGTCGCCCAACACGTTTTCCACGCAGTTCGACTACTCGATAGACGCGCCCGACACCGCCGAGACTTCTATTAGTGTCGAGCTGGTGACTCCGAATGGGGAAGCGTACGAAGTGTGGGACAGGACTCTGTCGGGGAGTGCAGACTCCGAGAGCGCGATAATTGACGCCCGCGACTTCGATCTCAAGATGAAACTGGGGCTGTCGTTCTTCGGCGAACCCAGCCAGGTGCTATTTGTCGACAGGGGCGACTACACAATCCGGCTTAGGATGTCGTCCATCTCGCCCGACGGGCCGGTAACCGTGAAGATAAGTCCGGTGGCCTTTGGAGTCCTCGGCATGGTGCACGGCGTGCTCGGAGTCGACCATATGGGTTCCGACATCTGGTCGCAGCTTATCTACGGGACGCGCATAGCGCTGGCCATAGGCCTTTCAACGGCTTTCATAGCGGTAGCCATCGGCACCACTGTAGGGATCGTGGCGGGCTACGTCGGCGGCGCGGTTGATGAGTTTCTGATGCGTGTGGCGGACGTGCTGCTCGCCATACCGGAACTGCCCATACTGATTATCCTTGGTGCCCTATTCGGGAAGAGCGTACTCAACATAGTGGTACTACTGGCGTTGCTGTCATGGATGGGCATCGCGCGGCTCGTGCGCTCCCAAACGCTATCGCTCAAGGAGCGGCAGTTTGTCGAGGCTTCCCGGGCATCGGGGGCGCCGCAGAGCTACGTCATGCTGCATCACATACTGCCCAACGTGATGCCTCTGATCTTCGCCAACCTCGTTCTGCGGATACCAGGCGCCATTTTGGCGGAGGCGTCACTCAGCTTCCTGGGCCTAGGCGACCCGCGAGTGTGCACATGGGGCCGCATACTGCAAAACGCAAAGGAGTTTGGGGCTTTCACCACGATGGCCTGGTGGTGGCTGGTGCCGCCGGGGCTTGCACTCACATTCATGAGCCTTGCCTTTGTGTTCATCGGAAACTCAGTCAACGAGATCCTAAATCCACGCTATAGGGAGAGATCGTAATCATGGCCCTGCTTGAAGTGAGAGACCTGAAAATGTACTACCGTACCCTCCGGGGCCATGTCAGGGCGGTCGATTCCGTAAGCTTCGATATCGAACGTGGAAAGGCGTTGGGAATCGCCGGAGAGTCCGGGTGTGGAAAGTCCAGCATGGCAACGGAGTCCTCAGGCTGCTGCCGACTAACGGTGAGTATCACGGCGGAACGATAATGATGGATGGCGAGGACATTCTGCATATGCCGGAGGAAGCGTTTCGGCAGAACGTGCGATGGTCCAAAATCTCGATGGTATTCCAGGGAGCGATGAACGCCCTGAATCCCGTCCATCGAGTGGGCGAGCAGATTGTCGAGGCTATTCTCCAACATGAGGAGATGTCGCACGAGGCTGCGGTGGAACGGGCGGAGAGCCTTCTGGACTTGGTCGGCATCAACCCCAAGCGATTCGGGGAGTATCCGCACGAGTTCAGCGGGGGCATGAAACAGAGGGCGGTCATCGCCATGTCATTAGCATGCCATCCCAGCCTGATAATCGCGGACGAGCCCACCACTGCCCTGGACGTGATGGTGCAGGCGCAGATTCTGAAAGCCATGGCGGAGCTCAGGGCGGAGCTCGATCTGTCGATGATGCTCATCACGCACGACCTATCGGTTATCGCGCAGACCTGCGACAGCATTGCCGTGATGTACGCCGGCAAGATAGTCGAATATGGAAGCGTGTTCGATGTGTACGGGAAACCGGTTCATCCATACGCCATGGGGCTGGTGGAGTCGTTCCCCAACATCCATGCCGAAAGATCCGCTGTCAGGTCGCTTCCGGGGTTCCCTCCGAACCTCCTGGCGCCTCCTTCCGGATGCAGATTCCATCCTCGCTGTCCGCTTGCGGACGAGGAGTGCATGCAGACGGAACCCGCGTTCCGGGAAGTCGGTAACAGTGGTCACATGGCAGCATGTCATAAAGCGGAGATTGTTCAGCAGGGGGTGGACATATGGGCGCAGTAGCGGCGAAGCTTGAGAAGAAGCAGTACCAGCACGGCGACGTGATAATGGAGG
>Ga0208459_1001930_pt1 | contig 18523 bp, 14 predicted proteins | sample AD_UKC087_MetaG_FD_184433 | JGI IMG/M metagenome (GOLD analysis project Ga0208459, IMG submission 184433) | Active sludge microbial communities of municipal wastewater-treating anaerobic digesters from USA - AD_UKC087_MetaG (SPAdes) (version 2) | ecosystem: Engineered > Bioreactor > Anaerobic >... | reverse complement strand
TCATCCTGGCGCTGCCAGCGGCGCAAAGTCCTGCCCCTTGCCCTCGCCTCCCAGGATGACCACGATGCGGCGATCGGCACCCAGACCGGTCAGCGCCGCCACCGTGGCGCCCACGTTGGTGCCCTTGCTGTCGTCGAAATATTCCACGCCCGACACCATGCCAATGGGCTCCACGCGGTGCGACTCGCCGCGGTACTCGCGCAAGCCATACAGCATCGAAGACAGGGCGCAGCCGGCCTCACAAGCCAGCGCCAGGGCGGCCAGGGCATTGATGGCGTTGTGGCGCCCGCGAATGCGCAAGGCATCGGCCGGCATCAGGCGCTGGATGTGCAGCTCTGGCTCTTCGCTGCGGCCGCGCTTGCGGGTTTCGTCCGACTCCATGGCGCGCACCAGCCAGGCCATGCCGCTCACCATTTCGATGCCAAAGTCGCCGGGACACCGGGGCATGTCGCCCCCGAAGGTAGTGTGTGCGCGCTGCTGCGGCTTTTGCAGCTTGACACGGACCGGTTCCGGAAGCATCTGCATCACGAGCGGCTCGTCGCGGTTGAGCACCATCCGTCCCGTCTGGCCGAAGATGCGCGCCTTGGCCGCGGCGTAGGCCTGCATGTCGCCATGCCAGTCCAGGTGGTCCTGCGTGATATTGAGCACCGTGGCCGCCGTGGGCTCGAAACCGTCCACCCCGTCGAGCTGGAAGCTCGACAGCTCCAGCACCCACACCTGGGGCAAGGTACCCGCGTCGATATGGGCTGCCAGCGTGTCGAGCAGCGTCGGGCCAATGTTGCCGGCCACAGCCACGGTCTTGCCCGCGCGTGCAACGAGCTGGCCCGTGAGCGAGGTGACCGTGGTCTTGCCATTGGTGCCGGTGATGGCCAGCACCGCCGGCGCATAGCCGTGCGCGGCACGCAGGGCATCCAGGGCCATGGAGTAGAGGCTCAGTTCGCCCCCCATCCTTATACCCACTGCACTTGCAGCTACAAAAACAGGAGCTACAGAAGCAGGACTCAGGCCCGGCGAGCGGTACACCGCGTGCAGGCCCTGCCCCTGCACCAGATCGGCGCTGAAGGCACCCGCCACGAAGCGCACCTGGGGCAGCTCCTGCTGCAATGCGGCCAGCTGGGGCGGGGCCACGCGCGTGTCGGCCACGGTGACCTGGGCGCCACAGCGCACGCACCAGCGCGCCATGGCCAGGCCCGAAGCGCCCAGACCCAGGATGAGAATGTTCTGCCCCTGCAGCGGCGCCAGGCCCTCGCCCGGCCGACCGGCAGGCGCGGGCGACTCTTCTACAGGCGCGGCAACGTCTTGCGCAGGCGCTGGCAACTCCGCCGGGGCGGGCTCGGGTGCAGCCACATCGGCAAAGATCTGCGCCACAAACTCGGCTGCGGCCTGGGCCGCAGACAGGGCGGGCGCAGCCACCCCGGCCTCGGCAGGCAGGGCCGGGGGTGGGCCGGGCAGGAGGGGGTCGCTGGTGTTCATCGCAGTTTCAGGGTCGACAGCCCCACCAGGCACAGCAGCATGGTGATGATCCAGAAGCGCACCACCACCTGCGTTTCCTTCCAGCCACTCTTTTCAAAATGGTGGTGCAGTGGCGCCATCTTGAGCAGGCGCCGGCCTTCACCGTAGCGGCGCTTGGTGTATTTGAACCAGGTCACCTGCAGCATCACCGACAGGGCCTCGACCACGAAGATGCCGCCCATGATGGCCAGCACGATCTCCTGGCGCACGATGATGGCGATGGTGCCCAGCGCGGCACCCAGCGCCAGCGCACCCACGTCGCCCATGAACACCTGGGCCGGATGGGCGTTGAACCACAGAAAGGCCAGGCCCGCCCCCGCCATGGCGGCGCAGAAGATCAGCAGCTCGCCCGAACCGGGAATGTGCGGCAGGAACAGGTACTTGGAATAGACCGAGCTGCCCGTCACATAAGCGAACACCCCCAGCGCCGAGCCCACCATGACCACCGGCATGATGGCCAGGCCGTCGAGCCCGTCGGTCAGGTTCACGGCATTGCTCGAACCCACGATCACGAGGTAGGTCAGGATCACGAAGCCCAGCACGCCGAGCGGGTAGCTCACTTCCTTGAAGAACGGCAGCTGCAGCCCGGCCTTGGGCGGCAGGTCGAGCGAGAAGCCCGACTGCACCCAGCCCACGAACAGTTCCCACACCTTGGCGTTGGAGCTCTCGGAAATGCTGAACACCAGGTACAGCGCGGCCACCAGGCCGATCACCGACTGCCAGAAATACTTTTCGCGCGAGCGCATGCCCTCGGGGTCCTTGTGGACCACCTTGCGCCAGTCGTCCACCCAGCCGATGGCGCCAAAGCCCAGGGTGACGATGAGCACGATCCAGACAAAGCGGTTGGACAGGTCAAACCACAGCAGGGTCGAGATCGCGATCGACAGCAGGATCAGCACCCCCCCCATGGTGGGCGTGCCGCTCTTGGACAGGTGCGACTGCATGGCATAGCCGCGGATCGGCTGGCCGATCTTGAGCGAAGTGAGCAGGCGGATCACCCGGGGCCCCGCCACCAGGCCGATGAGCAGCGCCGTGAGGGCGGCCATCACGGCGCGGAAGGTGAGGTACTGGAACACCCGGAAAAAGCCGAACTCGGGCGACAGGCCCTGCAGCCATTGCGACAGCATCAGCAGCATATGAGACCTCCGTGCGAGGTACAGCGGGCATCAATGGCTTGCAGCATGCGGCGCCTCCGGGTGGACGATTTTTTCTTGTTCTGAGGTGGCGACCATCGCCTCCACCACCTGTTCCATCTTCATGAACCGCGATCCCTTCACCAGCACACTGCCCACCTGGGGCAGCGCCTCGCGCACCGCCGCCTGCAGCGATGCCATGTTGTCAAAATGTTGTGCGCCCCCGAACGCCCGCGCCGCGGCCACCGACTGCGGGCCCAGCGCATACAGGTGGGCGATGCCCGCCGCATGCGCATGCGCGCCGGCTTCGGCATGGAACTGCGGCCCCTGGTCGCCCACCTCGCCCATGTCGCCCATCACCAGCAGCTGCGGCGCGGGCAGCGCGGCCAGCACGTCGATGGCGGCGCGCATGGAGTCGGGGTTGGCGTTGTAGGTGTCGTCCACCACCGTGATGTCGCGGCCCGCCCACTGCACGCTGAGCGCGCGCGAGCGCCCCTTGACGGGCGTGAAGGCATTCAGGCCGCTGGCAATCGCTTGCAGCGGCGCACCCGCCGCCGCGGCACAGGCGGCAGCGGCCAGCGCATTGGTGACGTTGTGCCGGCCTGCGATCTGCAGGCGGCAAGACAGCGCGCCTGCGGGCGTGGCCATCTCCACCGCCCATGCGCCCTGCTGCCAGGTGGCGCGCAGGCATTGCACATCGCCGCCTTCACCGAAGGTGATGCAGCGGCGCGGCGCAGCCAGACCGCGCCACAGGGCGGTGTAGGCATCGCCTGCCGGGAACACGGCCACGCCATCGGCCGGCAGCGCCGCCAGCACCGAGCCGTTTTCTTCGGCCACCGCCTGCACCGTGTGCATGAATTCGAGGTGCTCGCGCTGGGCATTGTTGACGAGGGCCACCGTGGGCTGCGCCATGGCGGCCAGCGTGGCGATTTCGCCCGGGTGGTTCATGCCCATCTCGATCACCGCGGCGGCGTGCTGTGCGCGCAGGCGCAGCAGCATCAGGGGCACGCCGATGTCGTTGTTGAAGTTGCCTTGCGTGGCGAATGCAGCCTCGCCCTTCCAGGCGCGCAGGATGGACGCCACCATCTGCGTCACCGTCGTCTTGCCATTGCTGCCCGTGATGCCGATCAGCGGCAGGCTGAACTGCGCACGCCAGCCGGCGGCCAGCGCGCCCAGCGCCGCCAGGCTGTCGGGCACCTCGATGCCGGGCAGGCCTGCGGCCTCCAGCCCGCCATGGGCAATGGCCGCCACGGCACCGCCTGCACGGGCATCGGCCAGAAAGGCGTTGGCATCAAAGCGCTCGCCCTTGAGCGCCACGAACAGGTCGCCCGCCTGCAGCGTGCGCGTGTCGGTGTGCACCCGTGCCAGCGGCGTGGTGGCATCGCCCACCAGGCGCGCCTGGGGAATGCGCTGGCGCATGCAGTCCAGTGCCTGCTGCAGGTTCATCATGCCCATGAGCTGGCTCCCCGGACGGCCAGCGCTGCCTGCGCCTGCGCCATGTCATCGAACGGCCGGCGCACGCCAGCAGTCTCCTGGTAGTCCTCATGGCCCTTGCCGGCGATCAGCACCACGTCGGCCATGTCGGCCTCGCCGATGGCCAGCGCAATGGCGGCGGCACGATCAGGCTCGGCACGCACGGTCTCGCCCGCAATCGTGCCCTGCAGGATCTGGTGCAGGATGGCCACGGGCGCTTCGCTGCGCGGGTTGTCACTGGTCACCACCACCCAGTCGGCATGGTGTTGCGCCACGGCGCCCATCAGCGGGCGCTTGCCGGCATCGCGGTCGCCGCCGCAGCCGAACACGCACCACAGCTGGCCGCCGCGCTCTTGCGCCAGCGGGCGCAGCGCCTGCAAGGCCTTGTCCAGCGCGTCGGGGGTGTGGGCATAGTCCACCGCCACCAGCGGCTGCCCCGGCGCCACCAGCCGCTGCATGCGCCCCGGCACGGGCTGCAGGCAGGCGCAGGCCTGCACGGCATGCGACAGCGGCACGCCCAGGCTGCGCAGCGTGGCCAGCACGCCCAGAAGGTTCAGCACGTTGTAGTGGCCGATCACTCGGGTCTGCAGCACCAGCCGCTCGCCCCCCTCCAGCACGGCGAAGCGCAGCCCTTGGTCACCCAGGGCAATGTCCTGCGCCATCAGCCGGGCCGGCCCCTGGGCGGAAACGCTCCACAGATCGAGCACGCCACCCGAGAGTTCGGCGTGCAGTTGCGCACCGGCGGGGTCGTCCACGTTGATCACGGCGGCCTGCAGACCGGGCCAGTCGAACAGGGCGCGCTTGGCCTGCCAGTAGGCGGCCATGCTGCCGTGGTAGTCGAGGTGGTCCTGGGTGAAATTGGTGAAGACGGCCACGCGGATCGGCGTGCCCGCCAGACGCGCCTCGGCCAGCCCGATGGAAGAAGCCTCGATGGCGCAAGCGCCCAGCCCCTGGTCGGCATACTGGCGAAACGCGCGCTGCAGCCGCACCGGGTCGGGCGTGGTCATGCCCGTGGCCTCGAGGGCCGGCACGACACCCATGCCCAAAGTGCCTACCAGTGAACATCCCGCCTTGGCATATTGCTCTTTATTTGATAGCAAATTTAAGGCACCCGCCAGCCACCAGGCGGTGCTGGTCTTGCCGTTGGTGCCCGTCACGGTCAGCACGGCCAGCTGCTGTGCCGGGTCATCGAACCACTGCGCGGCAATCAGCCCGGTGGCGGCCTTGAGGCCCGGCAAGGCAGCGATATGCGCGCCCGTGAAACCGAACGCATCCACGCCCTCCTGCTCCACCAGGCAGGCCACTGCGCCCCGCGCCATGGCGTCGGCCACATGGGCGCGCCCATCGGTTGCAGCGCCGGGCCAGGCAATGAAGCCATCGCCCGGGGCAATGTGGCGGCTGTCGGTCTGCAAGGTGCCGGTGACGCGCTCGCGCAGCCATTGCACGGCGTCCTGGACAGAGGTCAGCATGTGCATCACAGCGACTCCTCCACCCCGTTGGTCACGATCTGCGGCTTGACGGCCATGTCCGGCTGCACGCCCATCATGCGCAGCGTTTGCTGCACCACTTCGCTGAACACCGGCGCCGCCACCAGGCCGCCATACACCTGGCCGGCGCTGGGCTCGTCGACCATCACGGCCACGATGATGCGCGGCTTGTCGATGGGGGCCATGCCGGTGAACCAGGCGCGGTACTTGCCGGCGGCGTAACTCTTTCCCACCTGCTTGCGGGCCGTGCCCGACTTGCCCCCCACCGAGTAGCCCAGGGTCTGCGCCTTCTGCCCCGTGCCGCCCGGGCCCGCGGCCATCTGCAGCATCTTGCGCACCTGGTCTGCCGTGCGTTCGGAAAACACGGGCACGCCAATGGCAGGCTGATCGCTTTTGAGCATCGTCGCAGGAATCACGCGCCCGCCGTTGGCAAATACGGTGTACGAGCGCGCCATCTGGAACAGGCTGGCCGACAGGCCGTAGCCGTACGACATGGTGGCCTGCTCGACCGGGCGCCAGGTCTTGTACGGACGCAGGCGACCGGTCACCGCACCGGGAAAGGCGAGCTGCGGCTTCTGGCCAAAGCCCACGGCAGAGAAGGTCTCCCACATCTCGCGGGCAGGCAGCTGCATGGCGATCTTGGTGGTGCCCACGTTGCTCGACTTCTGGATCACGCCCTCGACGGTGAGGGCACCGTAGTTGTGCGTATCGCTGATGGTGGAGCCAGTGATCGTGACACGCCCGGGCGCGGTATCGATGACGGTTTCGGGCTTGAAGCGACCCGATTCGAGCGCCAGGCCGATGGTGATGGGCTTCATGGTCGAGCCGGGCTCGAACACGTCGGTGAGCGCGCGGTTGCGCAGCTGCTCGCCGGTCAGGTTCTGGCGCTTGTCGGGCACATAGCTGGGGTAATTGGCCAGCGCCAGCAGCTCGCCCGTGTGCGCATCGAGCACCACCACGCTGCCCGCCTTGGCCTTGTGAAGGGCCACCTGGTCGCGCAGCTTCTGGTAGGCGAAGAACTGCACCTTGCTGTCGATGGACAGCTGCATGTCGCGGCCATCCACTGGGGGCACAGTCTCGCCCACGCCTTCGACCACGCGGCCCAGGCGGTCCTTGATCACGCGGCGCGAGCCGGCGCGCCCGGCCAGCTCGCTATTGAAGGCCAGCTCCATGCCCTCCTGGCCCTTGTCTTCCACGTTGGTGAAACCGACCACATGCGCGATCGACTCGCCTTCGGGGTACTGGCGCTTGTATTCCTTGCGCTGGTAAATGCCCTTGATGTTGAGGGCGGCGATTTTCTGACCTACATCCCAGTCGAGCTGGCGCTTGACCCAGACAAAGGTCTTGTCCTCGTCCGCCAACTTGGCGTTGAGTTCGGACAGGGGCATTTCGAGCAAGGCGGCCAGTTGCTTGAGCTTGGCGCGCACCTCGGGCAGGTCCTGCTCCACGTCTTCCGGGATGGCCCAGATGCTGGCGGCCGGGACGCTGGAGGCCAGGATGAGCCCGTTGCGGTCCAAAATCTTGCCGCGGTGGGCGGGCAATTCGAGCGTGCGCGCAAAGCGTACTTCGCCCTGGCGCTGGAAAAAGGCATTGCCGAACACCTGCACATAAGCCGCGCGCGCTCCCAGCCCCACGAAGCCCAGTGCAATCATCGCAACGATGAATTTGCTGCGCCACACCGGCGTCTTGCTGGCCAGCAAAGGGCTGGAGGTGTAGAGAACGCTGCGGCTCATGGCTGCGACTCCGACGCGGCCACCGGGTTTCTGGCACCGGCAGGATCGGCCACATACTGGGTGATGGCCGGGGTGGCCGTGCGCATGTGCAACTGCGCCCGCGCCAGTTTTTCCACCCGCAGTGGCGTGGCCTGGGCGCGCTTTTCAACCTGCAGCCGCTGGTGCTCGGTCTCTAGCCGGCGGGCTTCGGAAATGGCCCGGTCCAGCTGGGTGAACAGGCGGCGCGACTCATACTGCGTGTGCACCAGGTGCAACGCACTGGCCATCACCGCCACCAGCAGGACGAGACTGAGCCGGGTCACGCGGCCTCCGTGCGCTCGGCAACGCGCATGATGGCGCTGCGCGAACGGGGATTGGCCGCCACCTCGGCCGCGCTGGGTTTGATGCGGTCCAGTGCGACCAGCTTCATGACCTTGGGCGGGGCAAAAGGCGCACGGCGGTCGTACACCTCTTTGGAATGCTGCGCGATGAACTGCTTGACGATGCGGTCTTCCAGCGAATGAAAGCTGATCACCACCAGCCGCCCACCGGGCCGCAGCACCGACAGGCTGGCTTCTAGCGCGCGCTGCAACTCTTCAAGTTCAGCGTTGATGAAAATGCGTAACGCCTGAAATGTGCGCGTTGCAGGGTTCTGGCCCGACTCGCGGGTCTTGACCGCACCAGCCACGAGATCGGCCAGCTCGGCGGTGGTTGCAAGGGGGCCGCGTTCCTCGCGCCGAGCAACAATCGCCTTTGCAATGGGGCCAGCAAACCGTTCTTCACCGTAGTCACGTATCACCTCCGCAATCTGTTGCACCTCGGCAGTGGCCAGCCACTGGGCCACACTCTCGCCGCGCGTGGTGTCCATGCGCATGTCCAGCGGGCCATCGAAACGGAAACTGAAGCCGCGCCCGGGGCTGTCGATCTGGGGCGAGCTCACCCCCAGGTCCATCAACACGCCAGACGCACTGCCTGGCGGCAAATCCGCCAGATGGCGAAAACCTTCGTGCCGAATGGAAAAACGCGCATCGGTGATGCGCGTTGCCTCTTGGATGGCCTCAGGATCCTTGTCGAACGCCACAAGCCGCCCTTGCGGCCCCAGCCGCAACAGAATGCGCCGGGAATGGCCGCCACGACCAAAGGTGGCATCCACCCAGGTGCCCGAAGGCTCAGGGCCCGCACCGCCCAGCAGCGCGTCCACGGCTTCATCGAGCAGGACGGTGGTGTGTTGCAGATCAGGGGTCACCACGGGCCTTAGAAAGAAAAATCCTTGAACACGTCGGGCATCTCACCCTGCATGGCCTGCGCCTCTTGCGCGTCGTACGTGGCCTTGTCCCACAACTCGAAATGGTTGCCCATGCCCAGCAGGATGGCGTCCTTGGCGATGCCAGCCGCCTGGCGCAGCTCGGGCGACACGAGCACGCGGCCCGTGGCATCCATCTCCACATCCATCGCATTGCCCAGGAAGATGCGCTTCCACCACTGGGCGGCCATGGGCAGCTGGCCAATGCGTTCGCGGAACTTTTCCCATTCGGGGCGCGGAAACACCATGAGGCAACCGTGGGGGTGCTTGGTGATCGTGAGCTGGCCCGCCGCCGTCGCGCTCAGGACGTCACGATGCCGGGTCGGCACGGACAGCCGACCTTTCGCATCGAGACTCAGCGACGAGGCACCTTGAAACACGGAACGCTTCCCCTACTCGGACCAGACCCCCTTGAACCCAAAAAATGGACTTCAAGGGCACTTTTCACCACTTAATTGCACTTTTTTGCACTGTAGCAGGAAAAGCGCTCCAAGCAAGGGCGCTTGCAATAAATTTTTGCAATGAAATCAAGGACTTAGAAGCGTTTTGCAAAGAAGAAAAACGCCAAAACCCGTTATCCGGCAAGCACTTAGAACGGCCTTCGCACGTGATTCATGAAGGCAGGACAAGCGCTCAGAGGATGTAGCGCGACAGGTCCTCGTCCTGGCTCAGAGCCTGCAGCCGCGCATCGACATAGGCGGCATCCACGGTGACCGTCTGGCCGGACAGCCGTGCCGCATCGAAGCTCACCTCATCCAGCAGCCGCTCCATCACCGTGGCCAGGCGGCGCGCGCCAATGTTTTCCGTGCGCTCGTTCACGTCAAAGGCAATGTGCGCCAGGCGTGTGATGCCTTCGGGCAGAAAGTCGAGTGCCACCCCCTCGGTCGCCAGCAGCGCCTGGTATTGCTTGACCAGCGAGGCATGGGTTTGCGTGAGGATGGCCTCAAAGTCCTGCACCGACAGCGATTGCAGTTCCACCCGGATCGGAAAGCGCCCCTGCAACTCGGGAATCAGGTCGCTGGGCTTGGACAGATGGAAAGCGCCGGAGGCGATGAACAGGATATGGTCCGTCTTGACCATGCCGTATTTGGTGGACACCGTGGTGCCCTCCACCAGCGGCAGCAGGTCGCGCTGCACGCCCTGGCGCGACACGTCGGAGCCACTGGTCTCCTGGCGCGCCGCCACCTTGTCGATCTCGTCGATGAACACGATGCCGTTTTGCTCGGCATTGGCGATGGCGCGGGCCCGGATCTCCTCCTCATTCACCAGCTTGCCGGCCTCCTCCTCGGTGAGCAGCTTCAGGGCCTCGGCGATCTTGAGCTTGCGGGTGTGGCGCTTGTCCTGCCCTATCTGGCTGAACATGCCGCGCAACTGCTCGGTCATCTCTTCCATGCCCGCAGGGCCCATGAGCTCCACCTGGGGGCGGCTCTCGGCCAGGTCGATCTCGATGTCCTTGTCGTCCAGGCTGCCTTCGCGCAGCTTCTTGCGAAACACCTGGCGCGCCGTGCTGTCCGTGGCCGGCTCGGCGCCCGCCGCCGCGCGGGCCGGCGGAATCAGCACATCCAGAATGCGCTCTTCGGCCGCATCTTCGGCGCGGGTGCGCACCTTCTTCATTTCGGACTCGCGCGTCTGCTTCACGGCCATTTCGGCCAGGTCGCGGATGATGGCATCCACATCCTTGCCCACATAGCCCACTTCGGTGAACTTGGTGGCCTCCACCTTGATGAAAGGCGCGTCGGCCAGGCGCGCCAGGCGGCGCGCGATCTCGGTCTTGCCCACCCCCGTGGGCCCGATCATGAGGATGTTCTTGGGCGTGATCTCCTGGCGCAGGCTGCCTTCGACCTGCTGGCGGCGCCAGCGGTTGCGCAGCGCAATGGCCACGGCGCGCTTGGCGCTGGCCTGGCCGACAATGTGGCGGTCGAGTTCGGAAACGATTTCCTGGGGGGTCATGGACGACATAGGGCTAATCCGGATCAAAAATGGCTCTAGCGCTTATCAATCAATCACTGATAGCTACTAATAAAATAGCAAAATAACACACACCGTCACAGCGTCTCGATGGTGTGATTCATGTTGGTGTAGATACACAGCTCGCCAGCGATTTCCAGCGACTTCTTGACGATGTCCTGCGCGGACAAGTCGGTGTTCACCAGCAGCGCCTTGGCGGCCGAATGCGCATAGGCGCCTCCCGACCCAATGGCCACGATGCCCTGCTCGGGCTCCAGCACATCGCCGTTGCCGGTGATGATCAGCGATGCGCTGGCATCGGCCACGGCCAGCATCGCCTCCAGGCGGCGCAGCACGCGGTCAGTGCGCCAGTCCTTGGTGAGCTCGATGGCGGCGCGAGTGAGGTGCCCCTGGTGCTTTTCCAGCTTGGCCTCGAAACGCTCGAACAGCGTAAAGGCGTCTGCCGTGGCGCCGGCGAAGCCCGCCAACACCTTGCCATGGTAGAGCTTGCGCACCTTGCGCGCCGTTCCCTTGACGACGATATTGCCCAGGGTGACCTGGCCATCGCCACCAATGGCGACCTGCAAGCCCTGGGGAGTCTGGCGGCGCACACTCAAAATGGTGGTGCCGTGAAAAACGGGATGTTGGCTCGATGATTCCATAGCCGGGGCAGATGGGGACTGCAGCGCCATTTGCAAGACGGCTGCCTGGCTGATACGGATTTTCCGTCAACCGTCAACGAGCGTTGGTTCGCCTCGCCGTGCTACGGCGCGGTCTTCGGTTTCACGCTGCGTTACCCGGCTGCATGGCCCCCCGTACAGGTAACTTCGCCGATTCAGCCTTTGCGCGGAATGACCCAGGCGTGCTCGTTGACGCCGATGACATTGAAGAAGATCGCCACCAGCCGGTGCAGGTTGTGAAACTGCACCACCTGGCCGCGGGTCTGCTGCTCGGCCGCCCAGTTGAGCACCGATCCGGTGGCGCCGAAATCGATGCGGATGAGCCGGTCGCAGGCAATGACCAGGGGCTCACCGGGGCGCAGCAGCGGCAGGAAGGACTCCAGCAGCGGCGTGACGTCGCCATCGATATAGCCACTCAAGGCCGCAGTCCGCCCCCCTTCGGACGCCACCACCGCCTTGGGATCGGCCGCCTCCCGGGCCAGCAGATCATGTCCGGCGGCTGGCGCACCGGATTCGGCCGCGTGTTCGCTGTCTAAATACCCGCAGCGCGGCGCGCTCCACGAGGGCGGCGAAACCTCGTAGGTCACGCAGTAATCGAGCGCAACCAGCTCGAACTCGTCAGGGCGGCCCATGAACCGCAGGGCCGCCATGCGCAGCCGCCACCATTCGGGACTGTTGGACCGGTCGCCCGACGCGGTCTTGCTCTCCAGCAGGGCATTGAGCGCAGACACGCCCGAAAACACAAACTGGCCGGTGCGATCGGCCCACTGGGTGAACTGGTCGGCCAGCAGCGGCACGGCCGCCTCATCGATGGCGGTCAGGCGGCCCCATGACAAGGCCCATGGCGATGCAGCACGCGCCAGCGCGGCCTGCAACGCGGCCACCGATGACACCGCCAGGGTGGCGGGCGCGGCCCAGCTGAAATCACGCTGCGCAGCCGCAGCCGCAGCCGCAGCCTGCGCGGTCGGCGCCGTGACAGACGCCAGCCCCAGCTGCTCGGGCAGCGAAAACCACAACGGCGCCGAACGACCGAAAGGGGCTGCGAATTCGATGGCCAGATCGTCAAAACGATCCTGCTGGCCTGTGGCGCGGTACAGGTCAAACAGCGTCATCCAGATCTCCAGCTGCTGCTGGGGATCATCGTGTCGGCGCTGGGCGAGAACCTCCAGCAGACCCGCCTCGGCGCCGACATGATCGCCATTGGCAAACCGGATGGCGGCTTCTTCCAGGTCGGGATCGTGCACAAATTCCTCCGGTTCGGCGACAGGTTCAGGCGCTGCGGCAGGGACTGCGGGACGGGGAAGCAGATCGGCTTCATCGGTCGGCACGGGGGTACCCAGGCCACCAAACCCCGCAAGGACCATGCTGTCATCTGCAAACAAGGGCGCCACGGAGGGCTTGACCTCCAGGGGGGCATGCAAGGTGCCCGACATGGTGGAGACAGCGAGAGGCCCAGGCGCCTGGGTCTGCATATCGCCGGACTGGGTGGGGACCACCGAAGCCGACTTGCTCTTCCACCACTGCTGTGACATGTGCGCTTCGATCTCGTCAATCTTCTTGAGCGTGACGGCGCGCTCATCGGGCGACGTCATGCTGCTCTGGAAAAACGAGGGTCGCCCCGCAGGATCTTCTTCTTGCTGGCCTTGCAGCACTTCGCGCTGGCGCAGCTTGCGCAGCTGATCGAACTCACGCCGGCGCACGAAGTCATTGCGCCGCTTGCGCTCGATCATCTCCTTGAGCGCCTGCTTGCTGTACTGGCTTTCCCGATCGCTGTCGATCGAGTCGAGCTCTGTCCAGTTGACCGTGGGGTTGCGCACGAACCGCACCATCTTGGACAACAGGTCACCGGGCGTGGAGGCGTCCTTGCTCATAAGTGTTCCAGGAGGGTGCGCATGCGGAGAGATCCAGCCCGTCCGCCTTCAGTCCCCAAACATCTTCTGTTTGAGCTCGCGGCGTTGCTGGGCTTCCAGCGACAGCGTGGCCGTGGGGCGGGCAATCAGGCGCCCCACCCCGATGGGCTCACCGGTTTCGTCGCAATACCCGTAATCACCCGCGTCGATGCGAGCAATCGACTGCTCGATTTTCTTGAGCAGCTTGCGTTCACGGTCGCGGGTGCGCAATTCCAGCGCATGCTCTTCTTCAATGGTGGCGCGGTCGGCAGGATCGGGCACCACCACAGTGTCTTCGCGCAGGTGCTCGGTGGTCTCGCCGGCACTGTTGTGGATTTCCTGCTTGAGCTGAACGAGCTTGAGGCGGAAAAACGCCATCTGCTGATCGTTCATGTACTCGCTGTCGGGCATCGCCATGACTTCGGCGTCGGTCAGTTCCTGGGCCGTCTTGGTTTTCCAGTTGTTCGCCAGCTGGGGGTCTTTTTTGGCTGCCGTATAGGTGGGCTGCACTTGCACGGACGTGGGCATGGTGTGTAGATAACTGGCTTTGGCAGCAGTCGAAGCCACTGCCTGGGCCATGGATGGTACGGTCAATTGGGCCAGACGGGAAGAAGGCCGGGTGCTGCGCACAGGTACTTGGCTGCCGGCACGCAAAACCTGCGTGGGCACCTCGGCCACTGCCGGGCTGGCGGCATTGGCAGTCGCCTTTGCAGCAGCCTTGGTTGCCGCTGGGGCAGCGGCACTTTTTGCCACGGTTGGGGCCGCTTTGGCGGCCGCCTTGGGTTTGCTGGTTTCGGCTTTCACTGACGGGACTCCTCGCGTAACGGGCTGGCCCGGGCTGCGCAGACAGCCAAGGGCGGGTGGCAAGCCTTCCGGGGTTTTGCCGGGGCGCGATTGTATCGACCTGCGCCGGCGCAAACGGAAACGTTGCAGATACAACACACCAAGCGGTCAGGCCATCGCGCCCGACATCCGCACAAGCAGGTCAAACGAGGCTCTGCTCCAGACCCTGCAGGAAGATGTCCTTGGGCAAATCGATGCCAATGAACACCATCTTGCTGGTGCGTTGCTCGCCCTCGGCCCACTGCGGTCCCAGGTCGCTGCCCATGAGCTGGTGCACGCCCTGAAAAATCACTTTGCGATCGGTGCCCTGCATGTTCAGAACGCCCTTGTAGCGCAGCATGCGCGGGCCGTAGATGTTGACGATGGCGCCCAGAAAATCCTCCAGCTTGGCCGGATCGAACGGACGGTCCGAACGGTAGACAAAGCTTTTGACATCGTCATCGTGGTGGTGATGGTGCCCGTGGCCTTCATGCCCGTGCTGGTGCGAGGGGTGATTGCAATGCTCGCCATGCACGTGGTCATGGTGGTCATGGCCGTGATCGTGGTGATCTTGCGCTTCTTCTTCCTTGAGGAAGTCGGGATCGATATCGAGCTTGGCATTGAGGTTGAAGCCGCGCAGGTCCAGCACCTCCTTGAGCGGCACCTCGCCGAAATGCACGGCCTTGATGGGCGCGCGCGGGTTCATGTGCTTCAAGCGATGGATCAGGGCCTCGGTGTCCTCGGCACTGACAAGGTCGGTCTTGGAAAGGAAGATCTGGTCGGCGAAACCCACCTGGCGGCGCGCCTCCTGGCGATCGTTGAGCTGTTGGGCCGCATGCTTGGCGTCCACCAGGGTGATGATGGAGTCGATCAGGTAGGTCTCGGCAATCTCCTCGTCCATGAAAAAGGTCTGCGCCACAGGCCCGGGATCGGCCACGCCGGTGGTCTCGATCACGATGCGTTCAAAATCCAGCAGGCCCTTGCGCCGCTTGGCTGCCAACAGTTGCAGCGTCTCGCGCAGGTCTTCGCGGATGGTGCAGCAGATGCAGCCATTGCTCATCTGCACGATCTGCTCCTTGGAATCGGTCACAAGGATGTCGTTGTCGATGTTCTCTTCGCCGAATTCGTTCTCGATCACGGCGATCTTCTGGCCATGGGCTTCGCTGAGCAGGCGCTTGAGCAGCGTGGTCTTTCCGGAACCCAGAAAGCCGGTGAGGATGGTGACAGGGATGAGGGACATGGGCAGCCTTGGGTGATGCAGCGGGCCATTGCGACCGCTGCCAAAGGGAGTGCCACAGGGGCGACACACCGCAAAACCAATGAGTTTACCGGGTGAAAAAAGCCCACATCGGACGCTGCGAAACGCCCCCAGATGGAACAGGCACCATGCCCCCTATGGGGCCGGATCCTCGTTGCCCGCGCGCAGCATGCGCAGGCCGTTGAACACCACGATCAGGCTGGCACCCATGTCGGCAAACACGGCCATCCACATCGAGGCGCCGTCGAACAGCGCCAGCCACAGGAATATCAGCTTGATGCCCAGCGCCAGGGCGATGTTCTGCCAGAGCACGGCACGCGTGCGGCGCGACAGCCGGATGAGCTGGGGAATGCGCTGCAGGTCGTCGTTCATGATGAGCACATCGGCGGCTTCCATGGCCGTATCGGTGCCGGCCGCCCCCATGGCGATGCCGATGTCCGCGCGGGCCAGGGCGGGGGCATCGTTGATGCCGTCCCCCGCCATCGCTATGAGGCCATGGCGCGCCTGCAGAACTTCGATAGCGACCAGCTTGTCTTGGGGCAGCAGGTTGGCATGCACTTCATCCAGGCCCGCCTGGGCGGCGATGCTGCGGGCCGTCACCTGGTTGTCGCCCGTCAGCATCACCGGTACCACGCCCATCGCACGCAGCGCGGCCAGCGCCGCGCGCGAGCTGTCCTTGATGGTATCGGCCACGGCAAAGACGGCCAGCACGGCGGCATCGGTGGCCAGCAGCGTCACCGTGCGGCCCTGCGCCTCATGGGCGGCGAGCCGCGCCTCGATGTCGGCGTTGCACAGGCCGCGCTCCTCGATCAGGCGGTGGTTGCCGAGCACCAGCATCTGCCCGGCGATGCGGGCCTGCACACCGCGCCCAGGCAGGACCGTGAACCCCTGCGGCACCTCGCCCAGGGCCGCGCCGCCCTGCGTTGCTCCCAGCCCCTGGGCGATGGCCCGCGACACCGGGTGGTCAGAATGCCCCGCCAAATCGGTGGCCCAGCGCAGCACCTGCGCCTCTGGCACAGAGCTTGGCCCCTCCTGCAGCAATACCTCGGTCGCCACCAGCCGGGGCCGGCCTTCGGTGATGGTGCCGGTCTTATCGAGCGCAATGGCTTGGATCTGGCAGGCGGTTTCCAGATAGACCCCGCCCTTGATGAGGATGCCGCGCCGCGCAGCAGCGGCCAGCCCGCTCACCACCGTGACGGGCGTGGCGATGACCAGGGCACAGGGGCATGCAATCACGAGCAGGACCAGCGCCTTGTACAGCGCCTGCAGCCATGCCACGTCCATCAGCCAGGGCATGAGCACCGCCACCGACACGGCCAGCGCGAACACCAGCGGCGTGTAAATGGCCGCAAATTGGTCGACCAATTGCTGCGTGGGCGCGCGGCGGCCCTGCGCCTGCTCCACCGCATGGATGATGCGGGCCAGCGTGGTGTTGCGGGCCGTGGCGGTGACCCGCATTTCCAGCATTCCGGTGTCATTGATGGTGCCGGCAAACAGGCTGTCGCCCACGCCCTTGTCCACGGGCAGGCTTTCACCGGTGACCGAAGCCTGGTTCACGGCGCTGCGGCCCGCGATGACCACGCCGTCGAGCGGCACGCGCGCGCCCGGCCGGATGCGCACCACGGCGCCCGGCACCACGGCGTCCGCTGCGATCTGCTGCCAGGCGCCATCCGGCTGGCGCACCTCGGCCGTATCGGGTGCCAGGTCCAGCAGGCTTTTGATCGCATTGCGGGCCCGGTCCACCGAGCGCGCCTCGATGCGCTCGGCGATGGCATACAGCGCCATCACCATGGCCGCTTCGGGCCACTGGCCGATCACAAAGGCGCCGGTCACGGCCACGGTCATCAGCGCACTGATATTGAGCCGCCCGCGCCCCAACGCGGCAAGGCCCTTGCGGTAGGTAGACAACCCGGCCAACCCGATGGCCAAGGCCGACAGTGCCATGCCCATCCCCTGGAACACCCGCGTTTCCGGCACAAGAAAGGCCAGCAGCTCGGCGGCCACGGCCAAACCCAGCGCCCAACCGAGGCGCACCAGCCCCTGCGCACCCGGCGGGCGCCCCTGAGCGGCTGCGCCTGCATCCTCCTGCGCCAGGGGCTGGGGATCAAAACCCGCCTGCCGGATGGCCGCCAGGATCTGCGGCATCACCGCATGCGGCGCATCAATGGCCAGCGTGCGCGCGGCCAACTGAAACTGCAGGCCGCGCAGGCCGGGCACGCCCGCCAAGGCGTGGCGGATCTCGCTTTCCTCGGCCGCACAATCCATGGTGGCAATGCGAAAAACGGCACCGGGGACATCGCTCGGCGCGGGGCTTTCTGAGCCCGGCACGGCAGCGGGATCCGTCAGGGGCTTGCCGGAACAATGGCTGCAGGCATCGGCAGGGGCTGCGGGGGGGGGCGACGACGCGCTCATGGTTTGTTGCTTGCCTTTGTCAATGCGGACGCCTGATGCCGCCGCTGGTAAACGGCGCCACCTGGGTGCCGCCAAAACGGTCCACGACCAGGCCGGGCAGGCCGTCGGACTCACCATGCACCCGCCGCAAGCCATCATTTTGCACATCAAAACGGGGCCTTGCGAAGATGGAACGCTCGTAAACAGCTATGAAAAAAGAAGCGCCGATGCGCTGCGTCAAAGCGCCAGACCCGCGCACGGATGCCCCACTCCCGAAGCACCCCCCATCCCGGGAGCACTCCAAGGCGATCCTCAGGGAGATCGTCAACGGGCTCTCACGGCAGGGTATCGATTCGCCAATGCCTGCGGCCAAACACGGTGCATTTGCTTGCAATAATTGATTAAATCGATACAATAAAAAACAAATTTATCGTTTCGTTTCATGAATCAACTTTCCCTCGACCGCCCCGCAGCCCCTCGGAATCGCGCGGACGACCAGGCGTGCATCCGTGAATTCCTGGCATTCAAACTCGGCGACGAAGAATACGGGCTGAACATCCTGCGCGTGCAGGAAATCCGCTCATATGAGAAACCTACCACGCTGGCCAACGCGCCGGCGGACATCCTGGGCGTGGTGAACCTGCGCGGGGTGATTGTTCCCATCATCGACATGCGCGTGCGGCTCCAGCTGGCGCAGGCGACCTACGATGAACACACGGTGGTGATCGTGGTCACCGTGGCGCAGAGCGTCGTCGGGCTGGTCGTGGACGGCGTGTCTGACGTGCTGACGCTGCAGCCCGAGCAGATGCGCCCCGTGCCCGCGCTGGAGTCGGGTTTTGCGTCAGAATACCTGCTGGCATTGGGCTCGGTGGACAACCGCATGCTGATCCTGCTGGACATCGAAAAATACCTTGAG
>Ga0208459_1001923_pt1 | contig 18554 bp, 20 predicted proteins | sample AD_UKC087_MetaG_FD_184433 | JGI IMG/M metagenome (GOLD analysis project Ga0208459, IMG submission 184433) | Active sludge microbial communities of municipal wastewater-treating anaerobic digesters from USA - AD_UKC087_MetaG (SPAdes) (version 2) | ecosystem: Engineered > Bioreactor > Anaerobic >... | reverse complement strand
GGAAATAGGAGGGTATTATGAATAATGTTATTCAAACAAGCAATGCACCTGCTGCAGTAGGGCCTTATTCTCAAGGAATTAAAGCAGGAAATACAATATATGTTTCCGGACAGCTTGCGTTTGATCCGGCAACCGGGGAACTTTACAAAGGCGGAGATATTCAGGTAGAAGCCAAAATGTGCTTAATGAATGTTAAAGCTATTTTAGAGGCAGGAGGAGCATCTCTTAAGGATGTTGTGAAATGCACCGTATATATCAAGGATATGAACAAATTCGGGCTGATAAACGAAGCATACGCTCAAGTGTTCCAGGATACTAAACCTGCAAGGGTATGTGTTGAAGTAGCAAGACTCCCCAGGGACGGACAAGTGGAAATTGATGCAATAGCAGTTGTGTAATGTCAACCGTAACTGGAATGTAAACGTGATGATAAAAAGTTGCAGAAATCCTGCAACTTTTTTATTACTGATTATTGTACCTGCTTCGCCGTTTTTTCCTGTTTACCCGAATTCTTATATCATTGTAAACTTTTAGCAGCAGTATCGAAACTGCAGTAAATAAAAGGAGGTAACCTATAAATTTTACAATTGAAAGAAAAATGTTTCCTTGTCCTTCTTGTGCCGTGCTTTTTACTGATATGGGGGATATTAAATTTACTGTTCCTATTACTTCGCTGTCAAGTGTATATTCAATCTTCCCTACAATTTGATTTTTTTCAATGGGAAGGCTTATTTCATCAATATATATATTTGATTTAATGTTATCCAACGAGCTTTTTTCAACAAGAGCGGTTAAATCGCTTTCTGTAATAAGAGATATTTCCTTTGAATCTCCGTTGCTTATTTTAATATTTTTTATAAAGGTGTTTTTACCCGCCAATTTTGCATTTACATATTCTTCAAAACCAAGATTGAAAAGATTATGAGCATCCTGATACATTTCAAGGGAAATTCCCTTCATGGTAACGGCTATAAGTTCAGTTCCGTCTTTTTTGGCAGTTGCAACCAGACAGTTTCCTGCCTGTGGAGTATATCCTGTCTTTGCTCCTGTTGCATACTCATAATATGGGCTTACATATACTCCGTCAACAACAATTTGATTGTAGCTTGTGTTATATATTAATTTATTTAAATTTGTGAAATATCTTGGTTCATTCTTTTTGTTGGTCGTTTGTATTTCATACTTTGTGGTTGACACAATTTTTCTGAATGTTTCATTTCCCATTGCATATTTTGTAATTAGTGCCAAGTCGGCTGCAGTTGAGTAATGATTTGTATCATGCAGTCCGTGGGGATTTGTAAAATTAGTGTTGTATGCTCCTATTTCCTTTGCCTTTTCATTCATCAATTTTACGAAATTCTCCAAACTCCCGCCGTAGTGCTTGGCAATTACAGAGGCAGCATCATTTGCTGAAGGCAGCATCAATGCATAGAGTAAATCTTTTAAAGTCAGTATTTCTCCGGGTTCTAATGCTATGTGGCTTCCATCAATCTCAAAGGGAGTATCATCATCCACAGTAATTACATCAGTTAATTTTCCCTTTTCCAAGGCAAGAATAGCAGTCATTATTTTTGTTAAGCTGGCAGGATACATTTTTTTATCAGCATTTTTATGTGCCAATACGGTACCTGTGACGCCATCAATTAAAACAGCAGATTCACTTAAAATAACAGGGGATGCGTATACTGTGTTGAAATTAACTGTAAAACATGAGAAGATTAATATGTAGAACAGTATTCGTTTTATCATTCGTAACTCCTAAATTCGTTCCATGTAAATAGTCAAATAATAGTATAGCAGAAAAATATATATTTGTAATCAAATATTTTGTTTTTTTTAGACAAATAATGTATAATGTGTGTACTATAATAGAAGGCGAAGGAACATACCAATAGGGGTATGGGGACAAACCTCTTTTCTAAAGGGTAAAACTTTTAAGTCGGAGGAATATCCATGAAAAGCATATAGGGGGAAATATGAACAACAGCGTCTATAAGAAGGGACTTGCCGTTGTTTTAATCATCGCAATAATTATTATGGCTGCCTTGGGGATTAAATTGTCCGGCGGGGATGAAGAAATTATTTTTACCAATTATTCAAGTATTGACGCAAATGAAAGTGATGAAATTAATGAGGGGATTAAGGAAGAAGCAAAAGTTTATATTTATGTTGACATGGACGGAGCGGTTGTTAATCCCGGGGTTTACGGGCTGATTGAAGGAAGCAGGGTTATTGACGCAATAAATATGGCAGGAGGCCTCACAGAGAAAGCATTTACTCAAAATTTAAACAAAGCCAGGAAATTGGTTGACGGAGAAAAAATTTTTATTAATGAGGAAGGGGAAGCAGCAGATGTTTTCATTGATGATAAATTAATTAACATAAATACAGCATCTGAGAATTCTCTTATGTCTTTGCCCGGAATCGGTGAAGTATATGCAAAAAGAATTATTGAATACAGAAATGCCAAAAGGTTTAATTCCATAGAAGAGATAAAAAACATACAAGGTATAGGGGATAAAACTTTTGATAAGCTTAAAGATTTAATAACAATAAACTAATTAAGGGCAGGCACCTTTATTTGACAAGCATTTTTTGATGGTGGTCAATAGGAATATGTCCCTGCGGGAGGGTATGAAATGGATTTAAATAAGTATTACAGGAAAATTCCCAAGGTTGATTCAATTCTGGAAAATGAAAAAATAAAAAAACTATTGGAGAAAACAAGCAGAGAATTGGTGCTGGACTGTGTGAGGGAAGCAACAGAAGACTTAAGGAAACTTATCAATGACAAGCCTGACAACGAGGACGAAATAAATCATGAAATAAATAACCTAATAGGGAAAATTGCATTAATGTTAGACAGACTGACAAATTATAATATGAAAAAGGTTATAAACGGCACGGGAACAATTCTACATACTAATCTGGGGAGGGCTCCCATATCAAAGGAAGCAGCCGAGAGAGCCAGGAATATTGTAACAGGATATTCAAACCTGGAGTTTGATTTGGAACAAGGCAAAAGAGGGTCCCGGTATTCACATTTTGAAAAGATAATCGCTAAAATTACAGGGGCAGAGGCAGCATTGGCAGTAAATAACAATGCAGCTGCAGTGCTTTTGATTTTGTCAGCTATTGCCAAGGACAAGGAAGTCATAGTTTCAAGAGGTGAGCTGGTAGAAATAGGGGGGTCCTTCAGAGTTCCTGACGTTATGAAGCAAAGCGGCGGAATTTTAGTTGAAGTGGGTACCACAAATAAAACTCACCTTCATGATTATGAAGAAAGAATAACTCCTGATACAGCAGCTTTATTAAAGGTTCATACCAGCAATTATAAAATTGTTGGTTTCACGGAAAGTGTTTCAATTGAGGAATTATCCGCTTTAGGCAAAAAATACAATATTCCGGTTATTGAAGATATAGGAAGCGGGGTATTGACAGATTTAAGCTCTTACGGTTTAACATATGAGCCTACAGTTCAAAATTCCATAAAAGCAGGAATAGACGTCATTTGCTTCAGCGGAGACAAACTTTTGGGAGGACCACAGGCGGGAATAATAGCCGGGAAAAAACATTATATAGATAAAATAAAAAAACATCCCTTAAACAGGGCATTAAGAATCGACAAGTTTACAGCAGCAGTATTGGAAAGTGTATTTCATGAGTATCTTGAGGAAGAAAAGGCAATGGAAAACATTCCTGTGCTTAAAATGATAAACATGAATATAGAGGATATAAAACAAAGTGCAGAAAAACTTTCCAAAAAGCTCAAGGATTTTTCTGAATTTTTAGATATCGGCATTGATGAATGCCTGTCTCAAATGGGTGGAGGAGCCCTTCCCCTGGAAAGGATGAAAAGCTATGCAGTTTCCTTAAAACCTAAGACGATGACCTGCACAAGCTTTGAAAGGGAATTGAGAAATATTGACGTTCCTGTTATAGGAAGAGTTTTAAATGATACTTTTTACATAGATTTGAGAACTGTTTTAGAAGGTGAAGACCAGGTAATTTATGACGGGATAAAAAATTTATTCAAATAATATTTTGGAGGCTGTATGAGAAATATTATTATCGGAACAGCAGGACATATAGACCATGGGAAAACCACATTGATAAAAGCTCTTACAGGAAGAGAAACAGACAGGCTGGAAGAGGAGAAAAGGAGAGGAATAACAATTGATTTGGGATTCACTTATTTTGATCTTCCTGATGGCAGCAAGGCAGGTATAATAGATGTGCCCGGTCATGAGAAATTTATTAAAAACATGCTTGCAGGTGTAGTGGGAATGGATATGGTTCTTTTGGTCATTGCAGCCGATGAGGGTATTATGCCCCAAACTACCGAGCATTTAAATATATTAAATATTCTGGGTCTTGAAAACGGAATTGTCGTTCTGACCAAATGCGATTTGGCTGACCAAGAATGGATAAGCCTGGTTAAGGAAGATATAAGGGATTCCTTGAGATCCACATTCCTGGAAGAGTCACCCATCGTAGAGGTTTCATCAAAGACTGGATATGGAATAGATAAACTGATTCAGGAGATTACCGGCCTGGCGCAAAAAGCAGTTAAGGAAAGAGACTTAAATACAATTTCCAGGCTTCCTATAGACAGGGTTTTTTCTATACAAGGATTTGGAACGGTTATAACTGGAACTTTGATTACGGGTATATTAAAAAAAGGTGATGAAGTGGAAATTTATCCGGTGAATAAAATCTCAAGGATAAGAAATATTCAGGTTCATTCCTCTGATGCCGAGAAGGCTTATGCAGGACAGAGAACTGCAATAAACCTGTCAAATATAAAGAAGTCGGACATATACAGAGGATGTGTAATAGCGCCGGTTAATTCGATGAAAAACACCATGATGCTGGATGTCAAGCTTAATTTGTTAAAAAGCTCAAAGCGGATAGTTGCAAACCGTTCAAGGCTTCATTTTTACACAGGCACCAGCGAAATCCTAACAAGAGTGGTGCTTCTTGACAGAGACGAATTATCCCCGGGAGAAAGCTGCTATGCCCAGTTAAGATTAGAGGAAGAGGTTGCGGTGAGGAGAGGGGATAAATTTATTGTGAGATTCTACTCTCCCGTGGAAACAGTGGGTGGAGGGGAAATTATAGAGCCTGTACCGTTGAAAAGGAAAAGATTTGATGAGGACCTTATTGAGGAGCTTAAAATCAAGGAAAAAGGAAGCGGTGCGGATGTTATTGAAAAAATTATCAAGCAATCAAAGGATTTGCTGTCTGTTTCCGCCCTGGCAAAAACAACTGCCCTGACAGAAACAGAAGTAAGAGACCATATAGAAACATTGGAACAGGAAGAAAAGATAAGTTTGTTCAAGGTTAAAAATGAAATGTACATATGGCACAAGAGCTTTGAAATTGAAATAGAAGAAAAACTGGAAAAATATCTGTTTAATTTTCATAAAGTGAACAAGTATGCCAAGGGAGTCAGGAAATCAGAAATTAAAAGCAAGCTTCTGCCGGACTTGAAGCAGCTCTTGTTTGACACTGTTATTTTATTCTTTGCTGAAAAAGGCTTGATAAAACAGACCGATGAGTTTATTTCGCTTCCTTATTTCACCGTTGAATATGATGAGGATTACAAAAGAATCAAGGAAAAAGCATTGAATATTCTAAATGACGTTAAATTTGAATTTTTAAAATTTGAAGAGTTGGATGAAAAGATAGGTCTTCCTATGACAAATGATGTATTATCTTTAATGATGGCAGAAAAAGACCTGGTGAAAATAAACGAGTTGGTTACAAGCAAAATCTTATATGAAGAAGCAAAAAACATACTGGTTGAATTTTTAAAAAAGAACAAAAAAATAAGTGCTGCTCAATATAGAGATTTGCTTAATACCAACAGGAAGACGGCAATAACGCTTCTGGAGCATTTCGACATGGTAAAGCTTACAAAAAGAGTAGAAAATGATAGAATTCTATTGAATTTTACAATAGAATAATAAATTTCTTGACAAAAGTTGTTTTATTATGTAAAATTAATAAACAATTTGAGTTTTTGTAACATTTATTTTGAGGAGTGTAACAAATGAGAGTCTTGATTGTTGATGATGAACTTTTAACCATTAAAAATCTTAAGTACAGTTTTGAACAGGATAATTTCGAGGTTGAATCAACAGATGACAGCAATGACGCGTTAAAAAGGATCATTACCAATGAGTATGATGCAATAATACTAGATCTTATACTTCCTGAAACAGACGGCCTTGAAGTATGTCAAAAAATTAGAGAAATTTCAAATGTTCCGATTTTAATTTTATCAGCAAACAATGAAGACATGACAAAAATATTAGCACTGGAATATGGTGCTGATGATTACATTTCCAAACCCTTTAATATTTTAGAGTTAAAAGCACGGATGAAAGCAATTTTAAGAAGGACAAGGGGTTCAAGCCAAAAAGCAAATGAACAGACATTAGTGGTGGATGATTTTACCATTAATGCTTTAGGAAGGAAAGTAAGTCTTCATAATCAGGAAATAAATCTCACTGCAAAAGAGTTTGATTTGCTGCTTTTATTAATAACAAATCCGGGAAAGGTATTTTCCAGGGAAGAGCTTTTGGAAATAATATGGGGCTATGAATACTTTGGCGATTTAAGAACTGTTGATGTTCATGTTAGAAGACTTAGAGAAAAAATAGAAAATAAAAACAAAGCTTATGAGTATATACTCACAAAATGGGGTGTAGGATATTATTTCAGAACTAAAAACTGATGACCTTTAAGACCTGGCACAATTATCAGTAAATTTTCCTGCCAACCCTGTATTTTTAAGACTGGGAATCCTATCTTCATATATAAGATTGATACGTATATAAAGCTGCGAAATTTTGCAGCTGTTTTTTTTAATCCAATTATCTTTAGTTCTTGAATTAATTAAATTATTATGATAGTATGATTAGTGGGGATAGATAGGTGCTGGTGTGCCTCCTGGTCTTCAAAATCAGATGCGGGGCGGAGTCGTCCTGGGTGGGTTCAATTCCCACATATTCCCGCCATTTTAAGGAGAAATATTATGCCTAATTGCGTATTGGTATGTGTAACTAGACAAAAAACAAGCGAGAAATTAATAAAAAAAGGGGTGGAATTGACAAAAGGAGAAGCAGACAGCTGCTTAAACGTTATACATGTAGTAAATGAAAACGACAAGCTTTTATATGGTTTAAGCGATGGTGATGCCTTGGAATACCTGTTTGAAATAACTAAAGATGTGGGGGCTGCCAACTTAGTCGTTAAAAGATCAAAGGATGTTATAAAAACAATTGTCAGCTACGCAGAAGAAATAAACTGTACCCATATTGTAGTAGGTCACTCAAACAATTCTTCAAACAGTTTTATTTCCAAGCTGCAAAAAAAACTTCCCAATGTTGATTTCATAATTTAGGATACGATTATGGGCAGAGTTTTATTTATATTAAAGTTTTTATTTGATAAAAATGTTCCCCTGAGGGAAAAGTGGTGGGTGATTATACCTGTTATTTATATTCTGAGTCCTGTGGATTTAATACCTGCCCCCGTACTAGGCCTTGGTATAGTGGATGACTTGACGATGCTAGGCTTTTTATTGACAATAATATATGAGAAAACTAAAAAATATTATGACGACAATAAGAATGAAGGTAAAGATATTATTGAAGATGTTGAATATAAAATACACGAGGATGAGGAAAAATAACTCATCCTCATTTATTTGTGAAATATTGCAAAAATGTCTTTATTTTTGTCGAAATTATTGTTAATATATAGTTAATAATATTTGGAGGTCTGTTATGAATAACAATTACACGATTATTCGTACTATTTATGAAAATGTATTCCAAAGAATTTTGGAATGCAAAGACAATGATACAGGTGAAGTTTTTTACTCCAATATAATAACAAGCAAAAAGGTAATTAATCTAATAAATCTCCAGGATTTGAAAAAATTAAACTCCAATATTATAGAATGCTATAATACGGAGGATCGAATATATATATTCACTAAATCCTTAGAAGCAGACTGCATAAAACTAACAGACCTGGCAAGCACTGACCTTTCCATGAAACAGCAGTTCAACCTGGCAGAAAAGTCAATAAACCTGGCCTCTAGTATTTACAATATGACTGATGTAGTGCAGCAGAAAATTTTGGATTTAAAACGGCTGTACATTGATGACAATAACGAGCTGATTGTTGACTGCAACCTTATATTTGAACAGGAATACGATATAGCCGACAATGAAACCTTTAAAAGATTAGGCAGTATTATACACATGATTTTTTCCGGCACAGAAATTGTTGACTATAATATATCAGACTCCATACCTCCTGACATATTAAAAATAATAGTGAGATGCCTTACCAGGGAATATGTTTTTCCAAACGATGCATTGATTGAATTAAGAAGATCGCCTATTTTTATAATGATTTTCGGAGAAGAGATTGGGATAGAAAAAGAAAATGAAAAACCCGAGAATCCATCCATTATTATACATGATGAAAGCTCCGAGGATATTCTGAACCTTTACTTGGGTGATGAAAAACCTCCTAAAAAGAAAATATCTTTAAGCAAAGAAATAAAAAGAGCAGCCCTTTCATTGTTTATAGTAGTTATGGTCCTGCTTTCCGGAAATGCAATTATCAACGGATTAAACAAAAATAAGGATGGCTCAACTGAAACAATAAATCCCGGAAAACCGCCGGCACAGGAAACACCTTCGCAGCCCGGCGAGGAAAAACCTCCATTGGAATCCACAGATATTCATTTCAGCGAAGAACTGCTGGATAGTATAGGATATGAAGGTGCTGCAGCCCAAAGAGATACCGAAATATATGTTGAAGGCAACTCATCCCTTTTAGTTGTCAATGACGGACAGGACAAAGTCAAGGCACTGTTTGCAGCTGTTGATTTTACAGATGCAGATGTAAGCTATATGCTGATGAAACAAATTGGTGTTTCGGGAAAAATCAAATCACAATATGATACTCAGGTTCAAGTTGTTTTCGAGGCATATAAAGACGGGGTCATGAAGTCAAACTTTCATTCACTGGTTAATTCATATGATGATATCTGGTCACAGTTTACAGTGCCTATAAATGTAACTGATGCCGACATTTTATGTGTTTATTTGGAATACGAAGGTGAAAATAAAGTGTGGATTGATTCCTTATTAATTGATGTTATTAAATAATTAATAAAACGATATATGGAACGACCCGGTCGTTCCTTTTTATAAGAGGTATGGGGACACACCTTCTCCAAGCAGATATTCTTTGCTGGTCGAAGGAATGTCCCCAAATTTGGCTCATGAGAAATGTCCCCTGAATCATTTACAAAAATATTAAGTTTTATTGAACATTTTCTTAAATCAATACGTCTAATATATGGACTTATGTGCAAAGAGAGGTGGAAGATGGATATTATCAAAATGGAGAATATCTCCAAGCTGTACAAATCAGGCCAAATACAAGTTGAAGCTTTAAAAAATATTTCCTTCAATATAAAGGAAAAAGAATTTGTTTCCATTATGGGCCCCTCCGGTTCGGGGAAATCAACACTTTTAAACCTGATAGGATGTCTGGACCATCCTACTGGAGGAACCTATGAATTAGCGGGGACAGAGGTTAATAAATTAAGCGATTCTAAGATGTCTGAAACAAGAAATCTATTCATAGGATTTGTATTTCAAAGCTTTCATTTGCTGCCCAGGATGAATGCGTTGAGAAATGTTGAAATCCCTTTAATATACAGGGGAATGAACCACAAAAAGAGGAAAGAGCTTGCTGAAAATGCATTGGAGCAGGTAGGCTTGAAGGACAGGATGACACATCTGCCCGGACAATTGTCCGGAGGCCAGCAGCAAAGGGTGGCTATAGCCAGGGCTATCGCGGGAAATCCGTCTATTATATTGGCTGACGAGCCTACAGGAGCATTAGATTCAAAATCTGGTGAAATGGTAATGGAATTATTCATAGAATTAAACGAAAAAAGCTCAATGACCGTTGTTCAGGTAACCCATGAAGAATTTATTGCCGAATACGGTTCAAGAATCATAAGACTTGTGGATGGTCAAATAGTATCTGATGAAGTAGTGGAGGGTAAAAATGTATAAAAAATTTATATCTATAGGAATAGTAATAGCATTAGTATTTTTAGGCGGATATTTAACGGCCAAGTGGATGATTCCTGATGACTCAGAAGCTTCTGCAGGCCCCAGGTATTCTACAAAGGCTGTGGAAAGAGGAGATATAAAACAAGGTGTAAGCATTTCCGGACAGCTAAGCGGCAACTGGGGAGGGTCCATAACTGCGCCTAAGCCCGAAGGAATTGGCGAGGTTACATATACTGTTGAAGAGGTTTTTGTTGAGCCGAATCAAATGATTAAAAAGGGAGATAATTTAATCCGCCTTTCTGCATCCAATCTAGGTGATATTTTGACTGGATTTACCGACCAGATTCAAGCTAAGCAGGAAGATATCCAGGGGAAAATGTCCAATTTGGAAAAAATATTAAATCAGGATATTTCAAATATAAATCAGGTTAATGCTTATGACGGAATAGTTTTCAGGGCACCAATCCGGGGCAGGATTACAGAGCTAAATGTGGAAGAAGGCGAAAAGGTTGATAACTTCAATATTGCTACTATTGTCGACGACAGCATGGTAAAAATTCCTTTCAAGGTAAATACATATGAATATGGGAACTTGAAGGAAGGACAGAAGGTATTGCTGCAGTATCGAAGGACAACAGAGCATGGGTCGCAATTAGCCTTTGAGGGCTTCTATCCGGGAACTATAACTAAATTAAACAAAAACAAAGTGCCTAATGGAATGACATATGTCCACAATGGAACTATAGAAGCGGACAATCCGGGTCTTGTGCAGCCGGGAATGACTGTTACTATCTATACCGAGAATAACGGAAATCCTGTAACCGCCTTTTCTTATCCAGGAGAAGTAGAATCTTTTGTAAATGAAAAGAAGATAACATATTCTTATATTCCCGGCGGCGACAGCTCTAACGTCATTGCATCTGAAGTTTTTGTAAGCACCAATGAATTTGTTGAAGAAGGAGACCTTCTTGTAAGAATAGCAGGAAGTGATGTAACTCAAATAATCCAGCAGGAAGTTGATGCTATATCAAATGCTTACGATGAAATTAACAGTATTTATAAAAAAATCGACAAAGTCTCCGAGCTTACCGGCAAGATGATGGTTACGGCACCTACAGACGGAATGGTTGCTTATGTTAATTACAGGCAGGGAGATCAAATAATGGCCAACGAGAACAGTGACCAATGGGCGTTGATGCTGATGGATGTTTACAATACGGATGAAATGTTTATTTACACTACAGTTTCAGATTTGGATGTGATGTATGTAGCCCAGGACGCACCTGTTACGGTAACTGTTGATGCTCTCCCGGGAGAAACATTCCAGGGCAAGGTCATGAGACTGGATTCATATACAGATTACGGCACCGGAAAGACCATATACAATGTGCAGATACAAGTGGAAGGCAGGGAAGGATTGAGGCCCGGCATGAACACTAATTGTTTCGTTGACTCGGGAGAATCCTTGGATACGCTGCTAGTTCCCATTGAAGCTGTATTTGAAGAAGACGGAAAACAAAAGGTTGAAATCCTTACGGGAGAAAACCAGGTAGAAATAGTTGAAATTGAAACAGGCTTAATGAATGATATGTATGTGGAAGTTTTAAGCGGCCTGGAAGAAGGGCAGCTTGTTGTTACAGGCTCCACTAAAGATTTGATGCCCAGTCAGTCTATACCCGGGAATGATTCAATCCTGCCGGGCACAATTTAAGGAGTGGTGAAGCGATGATAATGCAAGACAGAGAGAATTTTTCAAACCTTTTGGTAAGGTTGAAATTTTCTGCAATGATGGCATTAGACGGCATAACATCAAATGTGCTCAGGACGTTTTTGACAGTACTGGGCATATCCATAGGAGTGGCTGCTGTAATCAGCCTGACGGGCATAGGCGAGGGGGCACGAAGATCTATAGTAGCACAATTTGAAAGCTTAGGCGAAAATGTTATTGTTATAAAATCAAATGCGGAAAATGTAAAATTTGAAATAGAAGAAGCAGAAACACTTCCTGACAGGGTATCCGGCATTGAATATGCTACTCCGGTCTTATATACAGAAGACACACCCATAAGATGGCGTAGAGATGAAAGTGAAATGAATATTGTGGGAGTGAATGAAAACTATCCTCAGATAAAGGACCATCCTGTTATAAGCGGAAACTTTTTTACATCATTGCATGTAAAACAAAGATCCCCGGTTGTGGTATTAGGATACAATGTTGCCAATTCACTTCTTAACGGAAGAAGCCCTGTAGGCCAAACCATGAAAATTAACGGCATAAACTACAGAATTGTAGGTGTTTTGGGAGAAAAGGGAGAAGGCAAGGGTGATGGTATTGATGACAAAATTGTAATACCCTACACTTCTGCAATGAAAATTACAAATGAAAGAGATATACTTGAAATATGGGCAAAATCCAACAGCGCAGAAGATGCCGAATTGGCAATGGTTCAGCTGGGGAGAATATATAAAAGGAAGGTGGGTTTAGGAAGCAACATTAAACCGGATAACGGACAAGGAGAGCAGCCGCCAGGTGATGGAGGAGATATGCCCGGAGACATGCCGGCAGATATGCCAATAGAAGAACCGATGCCTACGGAGCCCATGCCTGAAAAACCCATGCCTGAAGAACCCGGTATACCCGGCCAGGACGAAAATGTATTTGAAAAAGGTGAAGAGCCTCTTACAATTACAAGTTTAAATAATTTAGTTAAGGAAGCAGACCAGGCAAACAGAATAATGACTGTACTCCTTGGGGGCATTGCGGCGGTATCGCTCCTGGTAGGCGGTATAGGAATTATGAATATAATGCTCGTTGCTGTTACTGAAAGAACCAGCGAAATAGGAGTAAGAAGAGCACTGGGAGCAAAGAAGGAAGATTTATTGATACAGTTTTTGCTGGAAGCAGTCTATGTAAGCATAATCGGTTGTTTTGCAGGAGTATTACTTGGTGCCTGGGCGGTAAGTATTGTGGCAAGATACGGGCTTTCTGCAGTAGTAAGCTTTGAGTCGGTACAGATAGCTGTATTTGTTGCTTTGGTTACAGGATTGCTGTTTGGTGTTTATCCGGCAATAAACGCATCGAATCTTCCTCCGGTTGAAGCTTTGAAAAGACAATAAAAATAACAAAAATAACCGCTGACGGTTTTGGACACGAATAAATTCTAAAGCTCAGGCTGAAAACCTAAAGCATGCAAACTCGCTCCGCTCAAACAATGCAAGCTGCTTAACGAGTTTTTAACCTTCATTCGCAAAGTATTATAATCGTGCCTGCAAATGTTCGCTTATTACTTTTGTAATTCTTTACTGGTTAGCATAAACAGTAGAATCGATTTATAAGTGTTTGAGGTTTTGATTTCAAAACCTCTTTTATTTTTGATAATTTTATTGTATAATAAGAAAAATGGATGTTGGGAGGATGTAATGGAATTAAACTTATCCAAGGGTTTAAAATACAAGGAAGAGAAAATTGTTAAAATGGAAGATACGGCGAGAGTTTTCGGCAGCGGCGCTGCTGAAGTGTTTGCAACCCCTATGATGATTGGGCTTATGGAAGCAGCTTCCATGAATGCAGTGAAGGATTATCTGCAGGAAGGATACTCAACCGTTGGAACCATGGTTAATATAAAACATATGAGTGCAACGAGAATAGGCAAAAAAGTGTGGGCTGAGGCGGAACTCATTGATATAGACAGAAAGAGGCTGGTTTTTAAAGTAACAGCATATGATGAAGACAAAATGATAGGTGAAGGTACCCACGAAAGATTTGTTATTAATGACGAAAGATTCATGAGCAAGCTGTAGTATGGGATCACACTTGATTGACGGTCAACCATAGTTAGTCATACTATCAGGGAATGTCACCCAGGAGGGAGGAAAATATGAGATGTCCAAAGTGTAATTATACGGAAAGCAAGGTTATTGATACAAGGCCTACCGATGACGGATTCAAAATCAGACGTCGAAGGGAATGCATAGAATGCGGACATCGTTTTACAACATACGAAAAAATAGAAGAAACTCAAATTGTTGTAATTAAACGGGATGGCACAAGACAGGGCTATAACAGAGATAAAATAATAAACGGTCTTATCCGTGCCTGCGACAAACGATCTGTAAGTCTTGAACAAATTGAACAAATAGCGGACAAGGTAGAAAAACAATTGTACAATACATTTCAAAATGAAGTTTCTACAGAATTAATCGGAGAATTGGTCATGAACGAACTTCAAGGCACTGATGACGTGGCATATGTAAGATTTGCCTCAGTGTACAGGAAATTTAAAGATATTGACACATTTATGGATGAATTGACGAAAATACTAAATGAAAGAAAAAAGTAAGAAGTAAGAAGGTGCTGGCATGTATATTAACTTAGATGTTCTAAATATTACAAAGGGTAATACACAAATAGCCGATTCGGAATTTGGCAGGATGAATATTGAAAGAATCGAAGCGGGCAGGCTAAAGCTGCTGACCGGCAGAATAATTGCAACAGATCCCATACTATTGTATGATGATGAATGTTATTCAGAGCATGTCAAACCGGGAACATATAGAGTAAATGTATATGTAGGCAAAGCTGAAAAAAGAAAAAAACAAACTGTGGCTGCAGAGCTTAGAATTAATGAAAATGAGCCGGTTAAATGGGAAATGGCTTTATTTGAAGGTGAATCCGCAAAAGCCTTCAGCCGGGATGAATTTATGGGATATGAAGTTGAAAACGGCTTGGGATGCTTCATGGATGAAAAAGTAATGGAAATGCTCGATATAATGAGCGAAGAAGAATTAGAAGCCTATGAAATAAAAGTAAAGGATGCGGTAAGACAAAGCGGAAATTCCTGTGCAGATATTATTATGGATGAAGAAAAAGGACTGAACATAGTCGTCTTTGCCAGCGGCTGGAATGAAGGAACATTTCCTACCTATTGCGGATTCGACAAGAGCGGCAGACTGTCGAGACTGGTAACCGACTTTATGGTTATAGAAAGCTGAGGAATGGGGACATACCTTCAAAAGCGGGATAAGGAATGTCCATGTACCTGGAATGCCCGGTAATAATAATTATTAAAACTTTCTTAAAACATTGTATTATTGCCTGAATGGTGATAAAATAAAATCTATTACGACAGGATTAGGGATCAAATGAAAAAGAAAATAAACAAATATGATATAGGACTTATTGCGGCCATAATTATAATAAATGTTTTCTTAATTATATACGGTGGTAAAACTGCCGTTGCAAGCAACAGTAAAACCGCATATATTTATTCTGACAACCAGCTGGCCGGACAATATGTTTTAACAGACGGCATAAAGGATGAAATTAGAATTGAATCTAAGGAAGGTTATAATGTAGTTCATATTGAAGATGGACGAATCTGGATACACGATGCCAGCTGTCCCGATAAAATCTGCATATCCCAGGGCAAAATATCCAGTGACGGTGAAATAATTGTGTGCCTTCCAAACAAAATGTTTATAAAAATTATTGACGAAAATGATAACGATGAAATTGATTTCATTGCTGATTAGAGAGAGAATACTATGAATAAAATACAAAGATATATATTTTTGTCGCTTTTGACTGCAGCAGCGCTGATACTAAGCATAATAGAAGGCATGATACCATTGCCCTACATTGCACCCGGAGCAAAACTGGGCTTGTCAAATATTGTAATATTGTCGGTAGTTGTTATATTCGGCCCCAAGGATGCTTTGCTTGTTGTGATAATAAGAAGTATTCTTTTAATGCTTGTTGCTACAAATCCCATTACTTTTATTTACAGTGTGACAAGCGGAATTGTAAGCACCCTTGTAATGTCATTAGGCTGCAGGTATTTAAATAATTATTTCAGCCTGATTGGCATAAGCGTTTTGGGAGCAATGGCCCACAATACAACCCAGGTAACAGTGGCTGCAATGCTGTTTACTACTTTTAATCTGTACTACTATTTGCCAATATTGTCATTGGTAAGTATTTTTACAGGATGCTTTGTAGGATACACAGCTATTTTTGTAACTGACAATTTGGAAAAAACCTTGTTAAAACTTGGAAGAGAGGCTTAAAATGAGGAAAATGAGTTCTGTTTATTTTATTTTGCTTATACTGACATCTGTCATTATAGGAACTATTTTAGGCAAGGCATTTTCAACTGCGCTTCCTATACTTAATTACGGGGAAGGAATCGGCTTTGGCCCGGCAACTTTGGATTTGAATATTTTTACTCTTACATTCGGCTTCAGTGCCAACCTGACTGTTTCGGGAATAATCGGACTTATTGCAGGGATAATAATTTACAGAAAACTTTAAGGATGAACATGAAGAAAATTATATTGGCATCAAGCTCACCAAGAAGAATTGAAATGTTGAAAAGGTATGCTGACATAACAATTATGGCACCAGGTACAAAGGAAAAAGCAAATTCATTCGAGCTTCCTCAAACAACGGTAATGAAGGTTGCTTTTGAAAAGGCACTGGACATATATACAAAATGCCAAGAAAAAGCATTGATAATAGCAGCAGATACTATTGTATATTCAGACAGAATTATGGGTAAACCGAAGGATGAAACTGAAGCTTATGAAATGCTCAGCCGTCTTTCTGGCAAAACTCACTGTGTTTATACGGGTATTTGCATAATTGATTCTGAAAACTCAAAGAAAATTCTGGATTATGAAAAAACTCAGGTTGTGTTTAACCGCCTTGAGGATGAGCTTATAAGAAGGTATCTTAAAACCAATGAGTATCAAGACAAAGCAGGAGCCTACGGCATTCAGGGATACGGAGAATTACTTGTAAAAGAAATACAAGGCTGCTATAACAATGTAAAGGGGCTGCCGGTCGCAAAGCTTAACAATTTATTATCTGAACATTTTTCTGTAAACCTGCTGTAAACAAATAATTGCATAGGGGGGGATAAAATGGACAATACTAATTATACCATAAAATCAATACCTGTGGACGACAGGCCTCAGGAAAAGCTTTTGAAATATGGAGCTAATACATTGTCTAACTCAGAGCTTATTGCAGTGATTTTAAGGACAGGAACCAAGGAAGAAAATGTCGTTATGCTTTCCCAGAGGATATTAAAAGAAGAAGGCAGGGGACTTCGAAATATTGCAGAAGGAACTGTTGAAAAATTTAAATCCTACAAGGGAATCAGTGATGTAAAAGCTGCAAAGCTTATGGCTCTTGCAGAAATAAGCAAAAGAATTTCAACATTAAAAATCGAAAAGGTAAAGATTTCCTCTCCCGATGATGCAGCCGTGATAATGATGGAAGAAATGAGGTATTACCGGAAAGAATATTTTAAAATAATGCTTTTGGATACTAAAAACAATGTAAAAAAGGTTTCTGAAATATCCGTAGGGAGTTTAAACAGTTCAATTGTCCACCCCAGGGAAGTGTTTCATGAAGCTGTGTCCAACCTGGCTTCATCAATAATACTTGTTCACAACCATCCCAGCGGAGAATGCGAGCCCAGTCATGAGGATGTTGTTTTGACAAACAGACTGGATGAATGCGGCAAGATTTTAGGCATCAGGGTTTTAGACCACATAATAATCGGTGACGGCGTATATTTCAGTTTTAAGGAAGAAGGTTTAATTTAGAAATGAGAGGATACATAAATGGGACTATTTGATATTTTTACTCAGAAAATCGGAATTGATTTAGGAACATCAAACACATTAGTATATGTAAACGGCAGGGGTATAACTTTAAATGAACCCTCCGTGGTTGCCTTAAATACAGTATCATATGAAGTATGTGCCGTAGGTGTTGATGCAAAAGCAATGCTTGAAAGAACTCCCAAGACCATAAGGGCCATAAGACCTTTACAAAACGGCGTTATTGCGGATTTTGAAATAACCAGGGCAATGATAAAGTATTTTATAACAAAAGCCCTCAATAAAAAAAGATTTTTTAAATCAAACATCGTGATAAGTGTTCCAGTGGGCGTTACTTCAATTGAAAGAAGAGCAGTGGAAGAAGTGGCATATGATGCAGGCGCAAGGAAGGTTAAGCTTGTGGAAGAGCCTATGGCAGCTGCAATAGGAGCAGGACTCATGGTAGACCAGCCTGTGGGGAACATGGTTGTTGATATAGGAGGAGGGACTACGGAAATTGCAGTAATATCACTGGGAGGAATTGTTGAAAGCGACTCATTAAGGATTGCCGGAGATGATATTGATTTAAATATAAAAGACTATGTCAAAAGTAAATATAAAATGGACATAGGTATTGTTACTGCCGAGAATATTAAGAAGGTTCTTGGAAATGCAAGCAGGGACTATTACAAAAGAATAATTGAAGACATGAATGTAAGTAAGGCCGAAAACATAGAAGAGGATAAAGATAAGTACACCGAAACAATTGAAGTTAATAAAGATGCGGGTAAAAAAGATAAAGATAAAAAAGTAAAAGTTGAAAAAGAA
>Ga0208459_1001910_pt1 | contig 18650 bp, 18 predicted proteins | sample AD_UKC087_MetaG_FD_184433 | JGI IMG/M metagenome (GOLD analysis project Ga0208459, IMG submission 184433) | Active sludge microbial communities of municipal wastewater-treating anaerobic digesters from USA - AD_UKC087_MetaG (SPAdes) (version 2) | ecosystem: Engineered > Bioreactor > Anaerobic >... | reverse complement strand
GCCCCATTCAAACCTTGAGCGTAGTCTCTCCTCAAAGTTTTCAATATCCCTAGGAAACTTATCGCTTGTAACGACAACCTGTTTCATATTGTCGTATAGTGTATTGAAGGTATGAAAAAATTCTGCCTGAGTCCTTTCTTTTCCGGCTATAAATTGAATATCGTCAATAAGCAGGACGTCGAGTTTTCTGAACCTGTTTCTGAAATCATCCATTTTTTCGTATCTTATGGCGTTTATCAACTCATTTGTGAAAACCTCAGCCGTTATATAACAGATTCGATCAATATTGGCGTCCCCATGGCATACAAGAAAGTTTCCAATAGCATTCAACAGATGGGTTTTTCCAAGTCCTACACCCCCGTAAATAAAAAGGGGATTGTATGTTTTACCGGGGTTTGTTGCAACGGCAAGACAGGCTGCATTTGCAAACTGATTGCTCGAACCAACCACAAAGCCTTCAAAGGTGTATTTTGGGTTAAAATTGTTGTAATTAGAGAGTTTTTTTACAGAAATTGCTTTCTTTTCATTAACAGTCTCTTCTTTTTTTAGGATATATTCCATTTTAACGTGTTCTTTGGTGATCTCTTTTAATAATGCAACAATTATGGGCTCAAAGTTTTCTGTAATCCAATCACGGAAAAAGGTATTCGGAACAGACACCAGACACTTACCATCTTTATAATCGATAAAGCGTAAGGGCTCGATCCATGTTTTGTAGCTGTCTTCATTGATTATACCAGCTATCTTAGGTTTTATCTGGGATAGTATATCAAACATTTCGAATACAATTTTTCAACAATTTTTCAACATATGTGGAAAACTTAATTGCTCTTGAAAGGTTAAAAATCAATACTAATACAATTAGAGGCAAAATTCAACTGTTTTTTCCGCCAACGAGAACAAAAGGTTGATTGAATAGCTTTGATCTGATATTATCATCTATTGTGAAATTAATCAAAATAAAAATAGCGTTTGTCATATTTATTTTATTATTTGCGTGCACCCAAACCATATCAAACGAATATAAAGATGAACTTAAAAGGGCAGAAAGAGAAGACAAGCCAGTAATTTTGTATTTTTATAGCAACTATTGCAGGTTTTGTGATTTGATGGACCGGGATGTATTAAACGATAATGAGATAAACCCTATACTGAAAAAGGACATTGTATACATAAGGGTTAACGTTAATAAAAAAACAGAATTACCGAGGCTTTATGGGATAAGGGGTTACCCTACAACATCGTTGCTTGACCCATCGGGAAAGCTTATTGTACAGATACCAGGCTATATAAACAAAAATGTTTTTAAGATGATTCTCCAATTTTTAAAAGACAAACACTATAAGACAATGACGCTCAATGATTTTGTGAGTAGATAGGTGCACCAATATAATACACTTTTGTAACCTATGTTGGTAAATAAGGGCAGTTGGGAAAACCCGACCGCCCTTATAAGTTTTATCCAGGTGGATCGATCAATTCAATTATATGGCTTTATACGACACCCTGCATCAACATGGCATCGGCAACCCTTAGGAAGCCGGCAATGTTGGCACCTGCCACCAGGTTATATCCAAGGCCGTATTCTTTTGCAGCAGCAGCAGCAGTATTATGAATATTTACCATAATGTCTTTCAGCCGTGCATGAACCTGCTCAGGCGAAAATACGGTGTGGCCTGCGTTTTGTCCCATTTCAATACAGGAACAAGCTACGCCACCAGCGTTGGCAGCTTTACAGGGGCCTACGATGACGCCGTTGTTCATAAGATATTCAATGGCTTCGTTGGTTGTAGGCATATTGGCGCCTTCGCAAAGTAATTTTGCACTGTTTGCAACAATTTTCTTGGCATCTTCCAAGCGAATATCGTTTTGCATTGCGCAAGGAATGTAAAGGTCAGCCCTTACGCCCCAAGGCTTTTCGCCTGGGAAGAATTTTGAGTTGGGGAATTTGTCTGCATAAGGAGCACAGATATCCTTTCCACTGTTTCTCAATTCGATTAAATAATTGATCTTTTCTCCTGATACCCCGGCTTCGTCCAGGATGTATCCGTCGGGTCCCGAGAATGCAATGACTTTGGCTCCCAGTTCATCAGCCTTAAGCGCTGTGCCCCAGGCCACATTTCCAAAACCTGAAATAACAATGGTTTTGCCCGCCATTTCCTCTCCGTTTGCTTTGAGCATGCATTCTGCAAAGTAAATTACGCCAAAACCTGTGGCCTCAGCTCTGCCATTTAATCCACCGCAAATAATGTGCTTTCCGGTAATGGCTTCATCGAATCTGTTGACAAGTTTTTTGTATTGGCCGAACAAATATCCCAGTTCTCTTGGGCCTACCCCTAAGTCACCCGCGGGACTGTCAGTATATGGGCCTATATGTCTGTATAGTTCGTTCATGAAAGCCTGGCAGAACCTCATGATTTCGCCGTCGGATTTCCCGTTTGGATCAAAGTCGGCCCCGCCTTTTCCGCCGCCTATGGGAAGACCGGTCAGTGCGTTCTTGTAAATCTGTTCAAATGCCAAGAATTTCATGACACTTGGATTTACATTGGGAGCAAACCTTAGGCCTCCTTTGTAGGGACCTATTGCACTGTTAAACTGATATCTGTAGCCTCTGTTTACTTGGGTTTTGCCCCTATCATCCACCCAGGTCACCTTAAAAATAATTGCTCTTTCAGGCTCGCTGATTCTTTCAAGCAAAGAAGCTGCTTCATATTCGGGATGATGCTCAATAACTGGCCTTATGGAGTTGAACACTTCTTCAACTGATTGGTGAAATTCAGATTCACCGGGGTTTCTCTCCTTGCAGTACTCAATACTGCGATCAATATAGTTTGACATTTTCCCTTCTTTCTTTTTGTGTTTTTATAAAATTTATCGAGAACAGATTCAAAATATTCCTTGCTCAGAATAGCACATAAAGACTTTTTTGTCAAGGGCGGCAGACATCTGTGAATTATGAAAAGTTCTTTATTTTATTGGCTTTATTATTTAGGGATCACAAAAAGAGGAAACAATAACAGGGAAGGGAAATGTGCTGAAAATGGAACAAATAAACAAGGAACTTGATCACAAATTGGAGCAGGTCTGTCACTTTTTCAAGTGGGCGGACATCAAGCAGAATCTTTATGCCCTACGGAAATCACAACCGAGGAGAGCGGCACAAAGTTTATTGCAAAAAGTGAAGGAATGTTTTGTGGTGCCAGGAATTTTTTGATAGTGCCTGTCTTACCGATATAATACAATGTTTTACAACTGTAAAAGATCAATATAACACACTTTTGTAACCTATGAGCGTCTTTTTCCAATAGCTTGCGTCCACATCATCAACTGCAACGCCCCTTGATTTTGATGCATTTATAAATTCTTTTCTGTTGAGCATGATACCGACATGCATGTCCTTTTTTATTTTAAAAAACACAAGATCACCGGGTAATACCTCGCTTCTTTTGACTTCATAGCCTGTTTGTATCTGCTTGTCTGTTGAGACAGGCAGGTCAATCCCCGTTTTTTTATATACATAGTAGACAAAGCCACTGCAATCGAATGAATCCGGACCTTTTGCGCCGTTTTTATACGGTTTTCCGAGCAAACTTATAGATAATTGAATAACCTCGTTTCTAATGTCAGAAATAGACTCGTATGTCTTGATCTTTTTTGGAGCACAACCATTAACAAACAAAAGAACAACAAAAAACAGGACAATACCAATAAATTTAGTTTTCATGATTTTTGTTATAACCCCGTATAACATCCAATATTTTTGTTAGAGAACCACCATGTATGATGTGGTTGACAGGCAACGATATATGCTCGCCAGGCATGTAAAGCACTGAGAGATTTACCGCACTGAACATATCCGCATCGCCTTCACCGTCCCCAACAGCACAGGCGCCAGGCTTATCTTCGCCGATCTCTCTTAATATCCTGTTTACCCAATACCCCTTTTTGTTATAACCCACGTTTATCTTTGTTTCACCGGTAAAATGACCGTTTTTTACAACCAGGTCGTTTGAAACAGACATGTCTATGCCAAGCTCATCCCTGACGCGCTCGACAACAAAGGACAGACCCGTTGAAAGAATTACTGTATAAATACCCTCTTTTTTTAAAGCCGAAACAGCTTCATGGGCACCTTCTTGGTATGGAATTTCATCCAAAATACAAACCAGGTCTTCTAATCTATTTCCCTTCCAGAGGAGCGCATCCCTTCTGCAGAACTCATCATAATCGATTAAGCCGCTATGAAAAAGCGCTTGGTATTTATCAGCATTGTTATTCCAAATATTGAGTCTTCTGTGTATGTATTCCCAACTGCTCTTTATCTTCGTTAATGTGCCGTCGCAATCGAAAAACACTATCTTTATTGGCATAGATTTTTATATCATTGAAAAACAAAAAAATCTATTATTCATAACGCAAAAAAAATGCAATATAATATAACCGTGGTAGATTGGGATAAAAAATACAGGAATGGCTCTTACGACAGATCGAAAGAGCCACACGGGCTTTTGAAGAGATTCTGGCAGATAATACCCGGCAAAACAGTCATCGATGTTGCATCGGGACGAGGCAGGGATGCCGCTTTTCTCGCAGAAAAAGGCTTTACCGTATTCGGCCTCGAGAAGTCCATTGAGGCGATTTATATCTCAAACGCAACTAAAGGGGGAAAGACAAAAGGTATGTCTTTCGTTAGGGGGGATGCGGCTGCCATGCCTTTTAAACCCAACAAGGCTGATTGCGTTACAGTTTTTTATTTCTTGTTAAGGCCTATTGTCAGAGATATAGCCGGCATGGTAAAGAAGGGCGGAATACTTATCTACGAGACATTCCTGAAGCGCCAGAACGACATAGACTTGCACAGAAAAGGCAGAAGCCCGGAATACCTTTTAGAGGACGCAGAGCTGGTTGGTTTTTTCAGAGACTTTGAGATTTTGTTTTATGAAGAGGCAATATCGGCAAGTCCCGATCGGAAAAAGGCAACTGCTAAATTTGTAGGGAGGAAAAGATGTTAGTAGAATGGGATCCACAGAGACCGAGAAAAAAGATTACTCAAATGATAAGAGATACGCTGATGAACGGGGGCATTATCGCCTATCCGACAGACACGTATTACGGGATGGGGTGCGACCTTTTTAATATCAAAGCAATCAGAAAGCTATACCATATGAAGAGACTCGACGAAAAAAGGGCGTTGAGTATTATATGCAGGGATTTTAAAGAAATAAGCGCATATGCGGTAATGGACGACTTTTCCTTTGAAATCATGAAAAAATGCCTTCCCGGCCCATACACCTTTGTGCTTAAAGCAAGAAAAATCATGCCAAAACTTCTTATGACCGTCAAAAAGGAGGTAGGCATACGAATCCCGGGTCACCCTGTTCCAGTTGGTATAGCGGGGTTGATCGAAAGACCCGTTATAAACACAAGCGCAAGATTTGCTGGCGAAGATATACTTATAGACCCAAAGGACATAGAGAAAAGCTTCAAGGGAAGTATAGATTTTATCGTTGACGGAGGTATTCTATCAGGAGAATCATCAACGATAATAAGTCTGGTAGAAGACAGGGTGGAGGTGTTGAGGGAGGGTAAGGGTACCCTCAAAGTTCTCCTTCGGAAGTAGATTGAGATTTAGATTGTGATTCATGGAGCGCTTCTTCCATGGATTGCTCGAAATCGTCCCCGAGTTCTCTACCCATTTTCTTCATGATTTTCTCAATACTTTTTGGATCGTTTTCGTCAAGGTCAGAGAATTTTGATGGATCAAGTAGGCCTTCCATCCTCTTTTCCTCGCTTTTTGTGATAGAAATGCGCGAGACAAGCCTTTTCATGCGCTTGCCCCCGCACATCTTACAAAACGGGTCAATCTCCTCAGAAACCCTCAGTAACAGAAAAGATGATTTTTTGTGGCAATCCTCACAAAAGTATTCATAAATAGGCATTAAATACCTCCAAACAAAAACTTGCAAGAAAACAATACAGAATTATTTTTAGACACTCATGCCTTTTTTGTCAATACCCGCGTCTTCGGAAAACGTGATAGATTTTAATTTACAAAAGGCAACAGTTACGATATATAAGCAAAATGAAAGAAATTGTACATAGCTATTCTGACCTTTCCTTTCACAAGTCTATTGGAGAGATGATAAAAAGACGCTCGGAAAACACGCAAGACATAAGGTCATTGGCGATTAGCATGGTCGATTGGACTAATATAAAGAATATCCTTGACCTTGGGTGTGGTTATGGGTGGTTCGAAGCAGGATTGAAAGGCATGTTTGAAAGGGTTACGGGCATTGATTGTCTGCCTGAAAACGAACAAGCATTTTTAGCGGCAGCAGGAAGGATAACACTTAACCCGCGCTTTGAGCATCGTTTGCTACCGTGTGCTTTGGAGATGCCTGACGAATCGTTTGACCTTGTTGTTTCTGCTTATTCACTTTATTTTTTTCCTGAGGTAATACCCGAAATAAAAAGGGTGCTGAAGAAAGGTGGTTTTTTCCTTGCCATTACGCACAGCGAATCGATGCTCCAGGAGGGAGAAAGATTTTTTGATTTTACTAACCTGAGAAAGGTTATCCAAGGCTTTTCTGCAGAAAATGGGAGAGAAATATTAAGGTCGCATTTTGTTGACATTCAACACGTTGATTTCAAAAATGCCATTGTTTTCAGCAGATATGAGAAAAAAGACCTAGCAGACTATATAAACTTCAAGAGGGAGTTTATATCGAAGGATGTGGATCCCTCAAGGGTTATGTTGACAATGCTTGATGAACTGGAAAGGAAGGGGTCGATGAGATTTAACAAGGATGACAGGATTTTTCTAGCTAAAAAATGAAAAAAAGAAATTTTTGTGCATTGTGCGGAAAGGAGCTCGGACTCAACACGCTTGATGGCAAGGAAAGACAAGTGTGCATAAATTGCAGGGAGGTTTTTTATGAAAATCCCCTCCCCGTTGCCACCGTAATTCTTCCGAACCGCAACAGGGAAACATTACTTGTAAAAAGGGCAAAAGAGCCATTTAAAGACATGTGGTGCTTCCCGATAGGTTTTGCGGAGGTAGGTGAGAGCATTGAAGACGCAGCCTTAAGAGAACTCAAAGAAGAAACAGGTGTCGATGGAAAAATAATCCAGCTTATCGACGTAAGCTCCCACACTAACGCGTTATACGGTGACTTGTTGATAGTTAGTTTTGAGGCGGAAAAGATAGGCGGGTCAGAAGTGCCTGGTGATGATGCATCTGAATGCAGATACTTCCCGATAATGAGTCTACCGAAACTTGCATTTGATTCACAGACAAGGGCTGCGGAAAAATACATCGAATTAAAAAAAGACCTTTGGAATATGTATGATTCACTGGAAACCTTTGTTGAGGGAACAATACAGAACAGAATTACATATCCAGGCAACCTGCTCTCGGACGAACTTGTCAATGCTGTGGAGCAACACTCCGAAAAGATTGTAAGCCTTTGGCTCAACGATATTTTATCGAATCCTTCAACTAAAGGGTACCGCAATGCAGACAAAGAAGACCTTTTGAAAAGGGCCATGTTTATTTTGGGGCAGTTTGAGTCTTGGCTAAAGGATAAAAAGGGGGAGAGCGAATTCAAGACTTTTTATACGAGCCTTGGCATTGACCGTCATAGAGACGGGATACCGCTTGAAGAGACCATAAGCTCGCTGAGTCTTTTGAAAAAACATATATGGATGTTTACATACTCCTTTGGGGTATGGGAAAAGGCTGTCGATATATATAGAATGTTCGAACTTGGTGAAAGGCTTGTATATTTTTTTGACCGCGCCGCATATTACACGGTTATGGGCTATCTTAAAAAAGAATAAAGCTGTGACAAACCACCAAAATAAGTCAACCGAACAACAAAGAAGGTGAATGGACACGCAAAGAAGTATGGATGATAAAAAAAACAGATTACCCGTTCTGATCGCCACAACGCTTTCGTCTTTCCTTACACCGCTCGCATTGTCTACAGTAAATGTTGCCCTTCCTTCGATAGGAAAGGAGTTTTCCATAGACGCCATCGTATTAAGCTGGATAGCCACGGCTTATATCCTTAGCGCTGCAATATTTCTCCTGCCTTTTGGAAGGCTTGCAGATATGTTAGGTAGAAAAAAGGTTTTTATTTATGGAACGTTTGTGTTTACTGTTTCATCGTTTTTGATGGGTGTTTCTGGTGGCGTAGAGACGCTTATAGGTTACAGGGTGTTGCAGGGCATTGGTGGTGCCATGATTTTTGGTACGGGTATTGCTATACTCATATCTGTTTTTCCGTTGGGGGAGCGGGGCAAGGTTCTCGGGATCAATGTGGCCGCAGTTTATCTGGGTCTTTCGGTCGGTCCATTTATAGGGGGCCTTCTTACGCAACATCTTGGCTGGAGAAGCACCTTTTTGTTAAATGTGCCGTTTGGGATTATCATCATGGTTTTCAGCATATGGAAGGTGAAGGGTGAGTGGGCTCAGGCAAGGGGCGAATCCTTTGATATAATTGGCTCAATCATCTATTCGGCAATGCTTTTTTCAATCATGTTTGGCTTTTCGCGCCTTCCTGAAAGGGTCGGTTTTTTTCTAATTTGCATCGGAATGATAGGTATAGCGGTTTTTGCCTATTGGGAGCTGCACACCAGGGCCCCTATCTTAAACATAGATCTTCTAATGAGAAACAGGGCATTTACGCATTCCAATGCGGCAGCATTGATACATTACGGTGCAACGTTTGCTGTTGGTTTTCTTATGAGTTTTTATCTGCAATACATAAAAGGATTTAGTCCGCAAAACACAGGCATCATACTGATCTCACAACCCATAGTGCAGGCATTGATATCCCCGGTAGCGGGCAGGATATCCGATAAAATAGAGCCTCGCATCGTTGCTTCTATTGGTATGTCAATAACAGCGGCAGGACTTTTCCTTTTTGTTTTTTTAGGCGCAGACACAGGCGTTTTGTCCATAGTTTTGGGTCTTTGCATGCTTGGCTTTGGTTTTGCATTGTTTTCTTCTCCTAATTCCAATGCCATTATGAGTTCTGTCGAGGGTAGATTTTATGGTGTTGCCTCTTCAATGCTTGCCACAATGAGGCTTCTCGGTCAGATGTTCAGCATGGGTATCGCAATGTTCATCTTTGCAGCATATTTGGGAAGGGTGGGCATTAGCCCCGGGCTTTATCCACAACTACTTAAATCCATTCAAGCAGCATTTATTGTCTTTGGGTGTTTGTGTATACTCGGTATTTTTGCTTCGCTAACAAGAGGAAACGTCAGACAAAAATAGAAACCTTAAAAGATCCAGGGGTTGCAAATATAGATACATGATAAAAATCCATGTTTTATAAAAGTCAAAAAGATGTATAATGTCGTATATCATGATATGTGTCATTTAGGGGGTTATAATGAAAAAAGGCATGAGGATTGCGATAAATACGGGTGGTGGTGATGCGCCGGGTCTTAACGCTGTTATAGAGGCGGTCGTTCTTTCCGCAAACAAGAGGGGTTGGGATGTCTATGGCATTAAAAACGGCTATATGGGCCTTCTAAATACAGATAAGATCATCTCCCTAATGCCGGAAACGGTGCGTCGTATAACCAACATAGGAGGAACCATTCTTGGCACCACAAACCGCGGAAATCCGTTTCAGATGCCCATTACAAATGTAGCCGGTGAAACGGAAATCCGTGATGTATCAGACAGGGTTGTCGAAAACTTCCGAAGACTTCATTTTGATTGTCTGATTGCGGTAGGTGGAGACGGAAGCCTGTCCATCGCTTACGATTTTTATAAAAAGGGTGTGCCTGTTGTTGGTGTCCCGAAAACTATCGATAATGATCTGTGTGGCACGGTGATTACGTTTGGTTTTGACACGGCGGTGAGTATTGCCACAGAGGCGTTAGATCGTCTGCATTCAACGGCGAAATCACACGAGCGGGTGATGGTGGTTGAGGTAATGGGAAGAAATGCAGGCTGGATCGCATTAAACAGCGGTGTATCCGGAGCGGCTGACGTTATTTTAATCCCAGAAATTCCTTTTGATATTTCAAGGGTATGCGAACATATTATGGAGCGGGAATTGCGTGGGCAACGATACTCTATTGTTGTAGTAGCAGAAGGGGCTGTTTCTCGGGGGGGTATGGCTATCCACAAAGGAAAGGGCGAGGTAGGACGTCAGGACATTTTGCTTGGAGGGATTGCCGAACGACTGGCAAGTGAAATCTCTGCAAGAACAGGAAAGGATACAAGATCCATTGTCCTTGGGCATTTACAGCGGGGAGGGTCACCAACAACCTTTGATCGTCTCCTTGCACTTCGATTTGGTGCAGCCGCCGTTAGGACGATCGAGGAGGGGAGGTTCGGCACAATGGTATCCCTTGATCCGCCCGAGATGCGGTCTATCCCGCTCGACGAGGTTGTCGGTAAAACAAAAAAGGTTTCTGTTGATTGTGATACGATCAAGACCGCAAGAGAGATCGGGATATCGTTCGGGGACTAAGCATATAGACCCACAATATCAGCAAATCTGTTTAGCGTCTATCTGGCGATATCTGTGTCGATATCGAGGCTGTACATATCTTTGCGCTCGATGAAGACAACATCCCCTATGCGTAAACCATCAAAGACATCCTTTTCGTTCTGACCGTCGAAGATGCCCACAATTTCTCCCTGCGCCTTGACCGTGGTTAGAATGTCTGATAGTAATACGACCACTTCCACCCCGTCAACGGTCCCCGTTGCCCTTTGGCCTACCCTGAGCGGTTCGTTGAATGATGGATTTTTGTTAGGACCTTCCGGGTCTGCAAGAATAATTGGTGCGCCCTCCTGTCTGTCCCATTTGGGTTGTTTTATGGTTTTCATATGTCGTTTCTCCTAAAAAGACTTTGTCCACCATAAGGATATGCAGTCTTGGCAAAGATTTCAACAGTAAACAGATTTAAACGTTAAAAATTTTCTGTGTATCACTTCACTTCAAGAAGAGCATGGGTAACAGCGTGGAAAGTTGGGGAACATACGTTATAACAAGCAGACACAGCAGAAATAGAAGCAAAAAAGGCATGACCGCCCTACCTATGTCTACAAGCGAGCGTCTCACTATAGCCATTGAGACAAAAAGGTTTAAGCCAAACGGCGGGGTCAAAAAACCACATTCAATGTTGACAATCATGATGATACCGAAATGCACAAAATTGATGTCATACTGGGTGAGTGTTTCGATGAGTATCGGTGAAATGACAATAACCGCCGTAACGATATCCATAAGGGCGCCTATTATCAGGAGCACAGCATTTATTGCGAGCAGAAAAAGCCATTTATTGTCCACGTTTTTAATTATCAGTTCAGCGAGTTTTACCGGTATCTGCTCGACCGTAAGAAGCCAGATAAAGGTCATGGCACACGAAAGTATAAAAAGCAGACACCCAGAGAGTATTGCCGAATCCCGACACACAACGAAAAGTTTGGTTATCTTCAACTCCTTATAGATAAAAAGTTCAACGAAAAGCGCATAAACAACCGAGACGGCCGCAGCCTCTGTTGGTGTGAATATGCCCCCATAGATGCCCCCGAGCACAAGAAACGGTAAAAGCAACGCCCAAAAACCGTCTTTTATAATCTTTAAGCCCTCTTTAAATGTATATCTGACGCTGGAGTGCCAACCATGTCTTTTTGATGTGACATATGAATAGGCCATCAGACAGCACCCAATAAAAATACCTGGCAGGAATCCTGCAAGAAATATCTCAGCAACAGATATGTTCATCACGAGCGCATATAGTATCATAGGAATGCTTGGCGGTATGAGTATGCCAAGAGAGCCCGCCGATGTCAAAAGACCTATAGAGAAACGCTCGCCATAACCCTCTTTTATTAATGCTGGCATCATGATGCTCCCGATGGCGATGACGGTTGCTGGAGATGAACCTGAAATGGCAGCAAAGAACATGCACGCCATAACAGAAGCCATAGCAAGTCCACCCGTGAATCTGCCGACGAAGAGCTTCATCACATTTACGAGCTTTTCAGAGATCGCCCCCTCAGCCATTATGTTGCCAGCGAGTATAAAAAACGGCACCCCAAGCAGAACGAAGTTGTCAAGACCGTTGAATAGCTGTTGAACCAGAGATGTTAGGGGGGTTTGCGCTATAAAAAAAAGATATATTGCAGTTGTTGTTACAAGTACGATAGATACGGGAACACTGATTGTAAGAAGGGCAAAAAAACAGACAAATATTAAAGGAAGACTCACCTGCTCACCTTTTGCGTACCTTTACATATGGTTCATTCTTTAAGAATTTTTTAAAATGTGTCCACGAAAGTACAAAGAATCGAAATGACATTGTGATGGAGAAAACAGGTATTGCTATGTAAGGTATATACATTGGTATCTGCATCGCAGGGCTTTTTACGCCAAAACCTATCACCGCCCTTATATGTTTTATCCCATAAAAGATAAACAGCAAAACAGCAAGTCCCGAAATAGAATATGCGATGGTCTTTAGAATGTGGCTCATCCTATCGGGAACGCACTCTGTAAGGGCTTCCATAGAAAAGTGTGTGCCGTATTTGACGCCTATAGATGCACCGAGATACGTTCCGAATATTAAAAAATAATTGGCAAACTCCTGAAACCAAGGAAAGGTGTAGGAGATCGTATACCTTAAGGCGGTTTCAAGAAAGGTTAGAACGGCAAGCCCCAAAAGGATGATCCCGATAGACCATTCTTCAATCCTGTTTAGCTTGTCGATTACACTTTTCATCTTTGTTGGTTGCAGTTCACAGTTTACAGACAACGCCAAATGCAAAATTTCTACAAGTACCGATAGTCCGTAAACTGTGAACCTTACTTGGTTAGTCTATTTTTTCTTTGAATAAAATTCTATCTTTTTCATGAAGAAATTGTACCAATCCGTGCCATAGATGCCTTTATATTTTTCAAGCACAGGTTTTACGGCGTCCCTGAAGGCCGCCCTTTCCTGGGCATTAAGAATTATCACGTCTACCTTTTGTGCCTTTGCCTTATCTATCGCCTCTATTCTATTTTTTGCATTTTCTTCCCTATTTACCTTCACCTGTATGTCTGCTGCCTCCCTGAATATCTTTTGCTGCCCAGGCGTGAGGGAACCCCAGAATTTTTTATTTACTATTACGGGACATTCTGTAAGCATGTGGTTTGTTATCGTTGCGAACTTGTTTACCTCTGTGAATTTCATCAAAATAGAGGTGTAAATCGGGTTATCCTGGCCATCAATGACCTTTTGCTGTAACGCATTGTATATTTCGGGGAATGGGAGTGGAGTGGGATTTGCCCCAAGCGCCTTAAAGGTATCTATAAAGACAGGACTTTCTATAACACGTATCTTAAGACCCTTTAAATCCTCAGGTTTATGTATGGGCCTTTTTGAGTTGGAGATGTCTCTGAATTCGTTTTCAGTGTAGCCGATAAAGACAAAGCCCTTGGCGTCGCAAAACTTCGTGAATCTCTCCAATATTTCTTTATCATCGAGAACCTTGTACGCGGTCTCCCTGTCAGGATATATAAATGGCAATTCTATTATGCCCATCTCAGGCACAAAGTTTGAAAGTACGCCTGAAGTCACCGCTGTCATATGCAGGGTTCCTGTCTGTACTTGCTCTGTCATGGAGCGCTCAGCACCTAATTGACCAAGCGGAAACACCTGGATCTCTATCTCACCTTTTGTCTTATCGTTTACATATTTTGCGAAGGCAAGCGCTGCCTTGTGCTGGGGGTGGACAGGTGGACCTACATGGCCGTATTTGACGACGGTTTTTGCCTCAGCAATCAAAAACGATGATAAAATAAACAAGCACAACAAAAAGATTACAAAAACAGATTTTTTTGACATAAATCCTCCTTTGTTTGTTAAGGATTTTATTTTTGCTTAAAGTTTTATATAAAAATCAGTACTTGTCAAACAAAACCCGAAAAAAGTTTTTAAATAATACACAGCGCCACAAGATTTAAAAAAAACATTGATAACCTTCGAAACAGCAGAGGTATATTTGTTTATTTAGAAAATATTTATGTTGTGGTATACTTTAAAAAATTGATCATGGAGAAAAACAAAACATTATTGGAAACCAAGGGCGAGGAAGAGTTTTTAAAAATGTCTTTTGAGGATACCAATATAGCTCGTAAACTTTTTGGTCCACGCGATGAAAACATAAAATATCTGAAAAAGTATTTTAATGTTAAGGCGAGTATCAGAGGCAACTACCTGATGCTTGTCGGTGAAAAAAACGAAATCGAAAACACAGGCAAGGTTGTGCAGGAATTGCACGGTATTGTAAAAAGGGGTTTTATTATCGGCCCGTCGGACATTGACCACGCGATAAGATATATTGCACATACACACAGCAGCATTGACGAACTGCAAAAAGATCAGATACTTATCCCACCTTCAAAAAAGGCTATAGTACCAAAAACAAAAAACCAGAAGATATATGTTGATGCCATAAGAAACCACGACATGGTAATAGGTATAGGCCCTGCAGGCACTGGCAAGACCTATCTCGCAATGGCAATGGCGCTATCCTCTTTTTATAAAAAGGAGGTTTCAAGGATTGTTTTAACAAGACCAGCCATAGAGGCGGGAGAGAAACTCGGTTATCTGCCCGGGACCCTTTATGAAAAGGTCAACCCATATCTAAGACCTCTCTATGATGCGCTTTACGATATGGTCGATATGGAAAGGGCGTCAAGACTTATTGAGAAGGGTATAATCGAGATTGCCCCCCTTGCGTTTATGAGAGGCAGAACATTGAATGATGCCTTTATCATACTCGATGAGGCCCAGAATACCGGGTTCGAGCAGATGAAGATGTTTCTTACAAGGCTTGGATTTTCTTCAAAAACTGTTGTTACCGGCGATATTACCCAGATCGACCTACCAGATAAAAGCTTGAGCGGACTCGTTGAAATACAGACGATTTTGAAGGGCATAAGGGGTATAAAATTCGTCTATTTTTCAGAAAAAGACGTGGTAAGACATCCTCTTGTCCAAAAGATCATCAAGGCATACGAAGCTAGAACAACAGAAAAAAGGGCTTTACATAATGCAGAACGGAAAGGATAAACCTCCATCGTATAAGGATTACAAGAACCCCATTGTTCTTGTAATCCTGTCCCTCATGCTTTCTCTTGTTGTTAGTATCAACATTCATCAAGACATACCGGAGTATCGTTATGGTGATATTGCGAAACAAAACATCAAATCACCAACAGACATAAATATGCCGGAAATAAATGTCATGCTAAAAAAGGGCGAAATAATCGTCAGGGAAGGAGAGAGAATAAACGAAGAGCACCTAAAAAAGATGGTTGTATTTAGCAAACACGGGAATAACCCACTTCTTTTTATCAATAGGTTTATACTCCTCTTCATTTTTCTTTCGCTTTATTTTGTTATTTTATATGAACATGCAGACAAAAATATAAAAAAGTTCACCCTTACAACAAAAGACATCATCTTTTGCTCGACCTTCACACTATTTTCCATTATTTTCATAAAGGTTTTACTTCTTGTGTTTGAGTGTTTTCCCCAGGACTATGCGGGTGATTTGCTCTACATAATCCCTTTATTCTCATTCGGCATGATAATGAGGATAGTGTTGTTTTCGGAGGCGGCCATTATATTTTCAATAATTTTTGCATCTTCTGTCTGCTTCATGTTTGGCAATAGTTTTGCGGTATTCATGTATGTGTTTCTCGGCAACGTTCTCGCCTCTTATTTTTCAGGAAAATGTGAAAACAGGAACACCATATTAAAGGCTGGTGTTTATTCTGCTTTTATAACTGGATTTATTGTGGTATTGTACGGTGCTTATTCAGGACATAAATTATCAGACCTTTACATGAAGATCGTTTTTACCCTGTTTAACGGTATAGGAAGCAGCTTCATAGTGCTTGGGCTTCTTCCGGTCATAGAACATATATTTGATTACACAACAGATATCAAGCTGCTCGAGATCGCAAATCTTGACAACCCTCTACTTGAGGAAATGATGGTTAATGCGCCCGGCACATACCACCATAGTATTGTAGTTGGTAATCTTTCGAAGGCGGCGGCAGAGAGCATAGGCGCACACCCTTTGCTTGCGAGGGTTTCTGCCTATTACCACGATATAGGCAAACTCAAGATGCCCCATTATTTTGTCGAAAACCGCAAAGGATTTGAGGATGCGCATAAATCGCTATCCCCAAATATGAGTGCACTGATCATTCTATCACATGTCAAAGAAGGGGTGGAGTTGGCAGAAAAACATAGACTCGGCAATAAAATAAAGGACATTATCAAGGAACATCATGGCACGAGTCTTGTGAGTTATTTTTATAACAGGGCGAAGGGCATGGAAGACCCCGAAATGTATGTTATAGAAGAAAAGGATTTTAGATATGCAGGCCCCAAACCACAAACCAAGGAGGCGGGGATCGTTATGCTTGCCGATGCCGTTGAGGCGTCGTCACGGATATTGGATGAACCAACACCCAAAAGACTGGAAAGCCATGTGCAGCGGGTCGTGGAGAACATCTTTCTCGATGGGCAACTCGATGAATGTGAGCTAACATTGAAAGACCTCCACGCAATACAGAAGAGCTTTATTGCAATTCTAATCGGCATATTTCATCAAAGGATAGAATATCCGGAAAGGGCAGAACATGACGGTACTCATAAAAAATTCTCAAAACGTCCTGCAAACGGACAAAAGGTGTCTGAGAAAGATAACAGAAGACTTACTAATATTTTTAGGACAACAGAGTAGAACCCTAAGCATCCTGCTGGTTGACAACAAAAAGATGACGAACTTTAACAAACGTTTTTTTGGAAAAGATCGTCCCACAAATGTGATATCGTTCTCATATATCGAAAATAACGAAAAAAAGGAAAATGAAAGTTTTGCCGATGAGGTTATGGGAGATATTATTATTTCGCTCGAAAAGGCACAAGAAGAGGCCGAAATGATATCGTGCGGTTTCTATGAGCGTTTGTTTGCGCTTATCATACATGGCATCCTGCATATTTTGGGTTACGACCATACAGGCGATCCGAATGAGGCAAGAAAAATGAGGTACAGAGAAAAGAAACTGCTCAACCATGTGCGTTCCCATAAGCTATACAAACAACTAATAGAATAAAAATATGCAGGGGAATTGAAATACAAATATAAGATGTTCGGGACACCTATAGAAACCCAAGACCCAAGATACAAACTCCACAGGGTATATATGCCATGATCACAAAAATGCAAAATGCAAAAACCAAGATCGCGTTGTCTGTTTTATCCGGTATCTTGCTTGCCGTTATACAGCCCCCCACATCGCTTTTTCCTATTGCATATATGTCGCTTATACCATTATTTTTTGCTCTGGAGAAAAACGGGTTCCGCCATAACTTTATCATGGGCTTCATAACAGGTGTTGCAGCACATCTTGGACAGATTTATTGGGTTGTAATAGCGATGAACAGGTATGGCGGCATAGATATATACACAAGCGTTTTCATTATGCTACTGCTTGTTTTTTATTTGGCCATTTATATCGCTTGTTTCGCCGCTTTATCCGTTTATCTTGAAGACAGCCTGTTCGTACCGGTTTATATCTCGGCCCCATTCATATGGGTGCTTCTCGAATATATAAGGGGGATCTTTTTTACGGGTTTTCCATGGTCCTTTCTGGCCCATTCACAGCACAATGTGCTCTCCCTTATTCAGATAGTATCTGTTACAGGGACATACTTTTTATCTTTTCTGATAGTAGCGGTAAACTGCATTATTTATCAGATATTAAATGCACTTTACGAAAGAAAACGAAAAAAGGGTTCGTGGGTTCTGGTGTTCCAGGGTTCAAAAGATAATACCGGTGCAGAAAAGATGCTTAACGCTATAGCACCACGACGTATCAATGCCTGTTTTGTTGTCTATGTGTCTGTTGTTCTTGGTTTGCTTGGCATATCGTTTTGTTACGGTTATGCAAGGTTGCAATCAACTCATACCGGAGACCTCAAGGCGGCGATTATACAGGGAAATATTCGACAGGACGTAAAGTGGGATGAGGCATTTAAAATAAAGACGATAAACACGTATCTGCAAAAAACAGGGGAATTCGGAAGAAACTCGGATATCGTTGTCTGGCCAGAGACAGCCATGCCTTTTGTGTTTGATGATGCGCCACATATTAACAAGTTTATAAAAGAGGCGCCCACGCTATTGAATACCAACCTTCTGTTTGGAACAGTCTCAAAGGATAAGTTCGGAAGGTATCGCAACTCGGCGTATTTTTATCAAAAAGACGGGCAACTTGCAGGCACATACAGCAAGGTGCACCTTGTCCCCTTTGGCGAATATACACCGCTCATTTCATATTTGCCGTTTTTATCGTGGCTTACCGCAGCCGGAGGTAATTTTGTGCCCGGAGAGTCGCATAGCCCCATAAACACCTCGCTTGGCAAAATCGGCATTTTAATATGTTATGAGGGCACATTTCCCTCGATTACGATAGAGACGGTAAGAAGGGGCGCACAGGTGCTCGTTAATCTTACTAATGATGCATGGTACGATAAAACGTCTGCTCCATACCAGCATCTTGTGTTTTATGTGTTTCGGGCTATAGAGTCTGACAGATATGTGCTTCGTG
>Ga0208459_1001908_pt1 | contig 18653 bp, 14 predicted proteins | sample AD_UKC087_MetaG_FD_184433 | JGI IMG/M metagenome (GOLD analysis project Ga0208459, IMG submission 184433) | Active sludge microbial communities of municipal wastewater-treating anaerobic digesters from USA - AD_UKC087_MetaG (SPAdes) (version 2) | ecosystem: Engineered > Bioreactor > Anaerobic >... | reverse complement strand
CGGCAACCGCACCGACTCCCTCGGCCTGCGCCCCGCCAGGTCTGTCCGATAACCTTTAACCCTTTAACCCTTTTACCTTTAGCAGTGCGCCGTCAGGCGGTTCGAATGTTCCTGTGGCCTTGCGCCCGGGATGGGGCGGCGAAGGCGTCGGGGCGGCCCGCAAGGGCCATGGCCCCGAAAGCATCGCCGCACCAGACCGGGCGCCGCCCGATTTTTTGCGGGCGGGCGAATTTTCATTCGCCCTTACGGGTCGAGTGCCCTGCCTTGTACGGGCGGATTACATCCGCCCGCCGCGAACGGGCACGGTGCCGTTCGCTGTCGGTTTGCTGGAAGCCAACAGTTCGAATGTTTAACGTTATTTCGGCTTTTTGAAGACTTGGCGGTATCCGGCAGGCAAGAATTTCCGGCAGGTTGTGCAGGAGAATTTTATGAAAGCAAAGGTGTTCACAATTCGCTGGGATCCGGAAGAGCAGGTGATGGACGATCGAAGTCTGCAAGAATTCTTCACCGACAGGGAACTGGTTTCAATCTCGGTCAATTTCTGTCAGATCGATGGGGTTCCGACAATGTTTGCCGCCACAACGTATCGGGAAGCCCGGACTGTTCCGGGTTTTGTCGTGGGTCGATCTGCCGGCGAACAGAGTGGCAGGCGCGACCCCAGGGAAGAGTTGTCCGCGGGCGAATGTGTCGTTTACGACGGTCTTCGCGAATGGCGCAATGCAAAGGCTGTTGCCTTGGGGGTTGCCGGATACATGATCCTGACGAATCGGCAGCTTGCCGCAGTTTCCCGGGCAATGCCGGCCACCCTTGCCGCCCTGGGTGAAATCGAAGGTATCGGTGAAGTCAGGTTGAAGGAGCATGGACAGGAGATACTGGACATCGTTCGGCGACTGGGCGCCGCCGACCTGTCCGGTGGCGGGGGGACTGGAACATGATCGGCGAACTTCCGGCGATGGAGAAGTGGCAGAAGGTTGGCGGCGATATCATGGACAGGACCGCGAAATTTCCAAAATCAGTCCGGTTCACCTTTTCCACCCGAATCGACGGGCTTGTCCTGGAGGTGATTGATGGACTTGTAATCGCAAGGTATTCGACACAACGGGAAAGGCCCGAAAGGCTTCAACAGGTGTCGCTGTGTCTTTCAAGGCTGCTTGCCCTGTTGCGCATGGCTTTCGACCGGGGCCACCTTAATGCCGGAAGTTATGAATACCTGTGCTCGGGGATCGTGGAAGTTGGAAGCATGGTCGGTGGGTGGCGAAGATCGATAACGCAGGCCAGGGCTCGGGATTGAAATGTGATTGACGATGAAAAGACGCGGCCATCTGTTCAATCAGGTAACCGATTTCAATCATTTATGCAGGTCGGCCACGCTGGCCGCGCACGGAACCTTCAATCGCGACAGCCTTTCGTTCATGTTTGAACTTGAACGCAACGTCGTGGAATTGAAGCGGCAACTGGAAGGGCGTCAATACCTTCCTGGTGAATACAGGACGTTTTGCATCACCGATCCCAAGCCGCGGATCATAAGCGCCTCGCCGTTTCGCGATCGGGTCGTACACCATTCACTTTGCGGCGCGCTCGAGCCGGTCATCGAAAGCTATCTGATCGACGATTGCTACGCCTGCCGTGTCGGCAAGGGCACGGTGGCCGCAATCCAGCGGGCACGGTTATTCGTCAGGCGCTTCGAACGATTTGCCAAACTGGATGTCCGGCATTACTTCGAGACGGCCGATCATCAGGTCTTGAAAGCGGTCATCAGGCGTCTTGTGAAGGATCCCGGTGTTCTGTGGCTGACCGATCAGTTCATCGACAAGGGCGCGCCGGGATCCATTCCCGGAAAGGGGATGCCGATCGGAAACCTGACCAGCCAGAACTTTGCCAACCTGTATCTTGGTCCGTTTGATCATTTCATGAAGGAAGCGGTTCGCATCCCCGGTTATGTGCGTTACATGGACGACATCCTTCTGTTTGACGACGATGCGGTTCGCCTGAAGCAAGCGGTTGTGCTTGCGACAACATTTCTGGAAGGCATGCTGCTTGAAACCAAGGACGAAGCGTTCAGAACCGGCCGGACTTCGGATGGGGTGCCATTTCTGGGATTCAACATCTTTCCGGCGGTGATCAGGTTTGACCGCATCCGACGACGTCGGTTTGCCAGGAAACTTGCGGCGGCTGCCGCCGAAATCCAATCAGGAACGGAAATCCCCGCGAATGTGATGGCAAGTCTGCAAAGCATATACGGCTGGGCCCGAATCGGTGATACCGCGTCATTTGCGCGAACGGTCACCGCAGGCGTTTTGCCTTGGGAATCCTTTGGTTGATTGAAAGTCGCTGTGCAGCGGGGCCGCGACATGTTTGGATTTGTTCAGCGGTCGATGGCGACAAGGGCTCCAACCGGGTTAATCGCGGCGGCTCGTGGAACAACAACGCCAGGAACGTTCGCGCTGCCAATCGCAACAACAACGACCCCGGCAACCGCAACAACAACCTCGGCCTGCGCCCCGCCAGCTCGGGACGGCTTCGGCGTTACTGCCGACCGGCCAGAAAATCGGCGCCTGCCGGTGAAAATCCGGCGCCGCCGGTTCCGTGCCATTGTCCTGACCAGTGGCCATCGACCCGCGCCACGCCGGCAGGTTATCCTGAAGTCGTGGACGAACATTATCCCGGCCGCCCCGGCTGGTAGCTTCGGAAAACCGCTGTCGAACGTCGGGGCGGCCATGCACCATTCTGTGACTTTTCTGATCCAAAAGCAGTGACAAAGACTGTGACAAAGACTGTGACAGAGCTTGTGACAAGATGCTTGACATACCAGCCTGCTTTGATGTCCAATTATCCTTGGTTATCGGTTTGTTATATTAGACGGGCGGTTTGACAAAATGCGTGAGTATGAACGGACACATCCCTGGATTTCCTTTGATCTTGACTTGGGCCGGGCCAGTCCGAAGTTCTGGATGATGCTGGGGGAAATCCAGTCCAAGTGTGAACATATCGCCGGCGTTCCCCTGATGGGCGATGTGGCGAAGCGGCTTCACCAGGTCTTCCTGGCAAAAGGCGTGCTGGCCACCACAGCCATCGAGGGCAATACCCTGACCGAGGAAGAGGTTGCACGTCGCATTCAGGGACTGCTGGATCTGCCGCCCTCAAAAGACTACCTTGGTCGGGAAATCGACAATGTGGTGGATGGATGCAACGAGATTCGGCGGCGCATTATCGGGGGTGAGGCTGGAATCCTTACGACGGCCCAGATTATGGATTTCAACCGCCGAATAATGTCGGGCCTGCCGGACTCGGTGGAAAAGCTGCCGGGGGAAATACGGACGGTGAGCGTTGGCGTTGGCCGGTATCGTGGGGCGCCGGCGGAGGATTGCGAGTATCTGGTGGATCGCCTGTGCGAATGGATGAACCAGGAAAGGCAGCAGGCCCCGGCCGACATGAAAATTGCGATGGGGGTCGTTCGGGCAATCCTTGCGCATCTGTACCTGGTGTGGATCCATCCTTTCAATGACGGCAACGGGCGCACGGCAAGGATGATGGAACTGCAGATTCTGCTGGACGTCGCGGTTCCGACGCCTGCGGCGCATCTTTTGAGCAATCATTACAATCAGACGCGCAGCGAGTATTACAGGATGCTCGATCGATCCAGCAGCGATAATGGAAACGCCATGCACTTCGTCATGTACGCCTTGCAGGGGATGCTGGACGGCCTTCGTTCGCAGATAGATTTGATCAGGGATTTTCAGTGGGACGTTGCCTGGCGCGAACACGTCTATGCCGCTTTCAAGACGATCCCGGGGACGGGGGAGTCCGTGCGCGTCAGGCGACGCGATTTAATCCTGGCGCTGTCGAATGTTCGGGATCCTGTTGCCGTGCCAGATCTGCGCAAGATTTCCCCGGAAGTCGCCGAGGCCTATGCAGGCCGATCGATCCGCATGCTGTCCCGGGATGTTGAAGCCCTTGTCGAAATGGGACTGGTCGAAGTATCTCCGTCAGGCGCCAGGGCCGCCCGGGAAAGCATTTTGCGCTTTCTGCCCGGAAGGGCGGAGCGTTGACGCCAGGTCCGTAAAGAACCGCAAATGTGAATCCGAAATGAGGCGGGCGAATTTTCATTCGCCCTTACGATGTGTTGTGCCTTGACCCAATCCAGAACCAAGGAAAGTCCGATCCCGAAGGCCGAGGACAGTGCGGCAGGTTGACAAGGGCGGCGGGATGGCGTAAACGTTTACGCAACGTAATCGTTTACGTTGGGTTTTGGGCGGTTCGGCGGTGGCGGGATGGCGGCGACGATAAAGCAGATTGCCGGGCGGTTGAACGTGTCGGTGGCGACCGTTTCGCGGGCATTGAACGACCTGCCGGGCGTTGGCGAAAAAATGCGCCGCAAGGTGCGCCGGACGGCCGCGGAACTCGGCTATGTCCCGGATTTTCATGCCCGCGCCCTGGTTTCCGGCAAGGTCCCGTTCCTGGGACTGGTCGTTCCCGACATCACGAATTCGTTCTTCCCGGCGCTTGCCCTGGCCGTCGAGGAGGCCGCCGCGGCCAGCGGACAAAGCCTGATCCTGTTAAACACCAACTGGCGGCGCGATCGGCTTGCCCAGGCCCTGGAACTTCTGTCTTCCCGGCGCGTTTCCGGCCTGATCGTGGCCGAGCCGCTTGATGCGGCGATCCTTGATTCGGTCGATCTTGAAACCGTTTCGAACGGGCTGGTGCTTGCGGGCGTCGAAGCGCCAGGTGGAACCGGCCTTTGTTCGGTGATGGTCGATGACCGTGACGGCGGGATGCAGGTCGGTCGCCACCTGGTCGAGTGCGGCGCCCATCGGATTGCCTTTGTCGGCGGCCCGTCCGAAAGCCCGAATTCCAGGGACCGCCTGGAAGGTTTGACCATCGGCCTGGGAATTTCCGGGGGCGCGGCCGCGATTGTAAGTGTGACCGATGGCGCCTGGACCGAGGAATCCGGATACCGGCAGGCCGACCGTCTTCTTCGGGACATGGTCCCGGACGCCATCTTCGCGGCGAACGACCTGCTGGCAATCGGGGTGATGCGCCGCCTGGTCGAAAGCGGGATCGCGGTCGGCCGCGGCGTCGCCCTGGCCGGTTACGACGACACCCACGTCGTTTCGTTGACGTCGGTGCCGATTACGTCGGTTGCCCAGCCGACCGCCCAGGTGGGTTCGCTGGCGGTCAAATTGCTTGGGCAGATGCTGTCCGGCGACTCCGGATGCGGCGATGCGGTCCTTAAGCCTTCACTGGTCGCAAGGTCAAGCACGCTTGAATTTTCGAACCTTCACGTTCTGGCGCCACGCGACGCCCAGGGAGCCTGACATGGAAAAAAAGGTCCTTTTCAATTACATCGACGGACGTTTCGTCGCAGCCGAGGCCGCCAGTGTCGAAGATGTCTGCAATCCGAGCACCGGCGAAGTCATTTCCCGCGTCCCGTATTCGGTGCCGGCCGAAATCGATTGCGCCGTGGCCGCCGCCCGTGCCGCGTTCCCATCGTGGTCCAGGACCCCGGTTTCGCGGCGCGTGAAACCGTTGTTCGACCTGGCCCACGAGATGCACCGGCGCGAGGAGGAACTCTGCCGCGTCCTGGTGCGCGAGATGGGCAAATCCCTGCCGGACGCCCGCGCCGAAATGAAGCGCGCCGTCGAGAACGTCGAGGCCGCATGCGCGATGCCGCTGCTTCAGCAGGGGGAAAAGCTGGTTGATTGTTCGGCCGACATGGACGGCGAGGTGCTGCGCATGCCGGTCGGCGTTTTCGGGATCATCGCCCCGTTCAACTTCCCGGCAATGGTGCCGTTCTGGTTCATCCCGTACGCGGTCGCGACCGGGAACACCATCGTCGTCAAGGCGTCGGAACTGGTTCCGAACACGATGCAGATGCTTTTTGAGATGATGCACGCTGCCGGCATCCCGAAAGGCGTCGTGAACCTGGTCAATGGCGACCGGGTCGCCGCGGAAGCGTTGATCGACCACCCGGACGTGGCCGGCATTTCGTTCGTCGGATCGACCCGCGTGGCCGCCCTGGTTGCCGAAAAGTGCGCAAAAACCCACAAGCGGTTCCAGGCTCTCGGGTCTGCCAAGAACCACCTGGTCGTGATGCCGGATGCCAAGCTGGACGACGTGGTGCGCAACATGGTCACGTCGTGTTACGGATGCGCGGGCCAGCGCTGCATGGCGTCTTCGGCCATCGTGACGGTCGGCCGCGAGATTCATGAACAGGTCGTTTCGCGTTTCGTGGCCGCGTCCAGGGAAGTCCTGGCCGCAGATCCGCTGGATCCGAAGCATGAAAACGAAGGAATGCTGATGGGGCCGGTCATTTCCGCGAAGAACAAGGCCTTTATCGAATCGATGATCCAGCGCGGCGTCGAACAGGGCGCGACCCTTGCCCTGGACGGACGCGGCCTGCAGGTTCCCGGATGCGCGTGCGGGCACTTCGTCGGACCGACCGTGTTCACCGATGTAAAGCCGGGCATGGACATCCACACCACCGAAATTTTCGGGCCGGTCGTCGTGATCCTGAACGTCGATACGCTTGACGAGGCACTGAAGATCATCGCCGACCACCAGTACGGGAACGGGGCCTCGATTTACACCCAGAACGGGTACTGGGCCAGGAAGTTCGAACTGGAGGCCCGTGCCGGCATGATCGGCATCAACGTCGGCATCCCGGCACCGGTCGCGTTCCTGCCGTTCGGCGGAACCAAGCATTCGGCGTACGCCGATATCAAGGCCCAGGGTCGCGACGTCGTCCGCTTCTTCACCGAAGCGAAAGTCATCACGCGCCGTTTCTGGAAAGAGGATTGAATATGGATACCGCAAGCCCCCTGAAGCTGACAACGCAGATTGGAAAGACCGACTTCTGGAACGACTCGTGTTCGATTTCCGAGCTTGAGTACGCGATTTCGCACGGGGCGGTCGGCGCGACCACCAATCCGACGATTGTTCTTGGCGTGCTGAAAAAGGAAATGCACCTGTGGAGTGACCGGATTGTCGAGCTTATCCGCGACAACCCGACCTGGGGCGAGGCGGAAGTCGCGTGGCGCCTGATCGAGCTGATGGCCGTTCGTGGCGCCGAGCTGTTGCGGCCGACGTTTTACGCGACGGCCGGCAAGAAGGGGCGGCTGTCGATCCAGACGAATCCGCAGTACTGGCGCGACCCGGCGGCACTTGCGGCCCAGGCCATCCATTTCAACGGCCTGGCGGAAAACATGCAGGTGAAGATTCCGGCGACCGAGGCCGGCATCCAGGCGATCGAGGAAGCGACGGCGCACGGCGTCAGCGTCAACGCGACGGTGTGCTTCACGGTGCCGCAGGCGATTGCGGTGGCCGAAGCGGTTGAACGCGGTCTTGCGCGCAGGGAGGCCGACGATTGCTCGACGGTTTCGATGAGCCCGGTGTGCACGATAATGGTCGGCCGGCTTGACGACTGGATGAAGGTCGTGGCCGCCCGCGACGGGATAAAAGCGCCGGAAGGGTTCCTGGACTGGGCGGGCATCGCCGCGATAAAGCGTGCCGCGGTCGAATACGCCGCGCGCGGGTTCCGGACACGGCTGCTTGCGGCAGCATACAGGCACGACGGCCACTGGTCCGAACTGGTGGGCGGCGACATCGTCCTGACGATTCCGCACAGTTGGCAGGTAAGGTTCAACGCGTCATCCATCCCGGTCGTTGCCCGTTTCGACAATCCAGTCGATCCGGCCGTCATCGACTTCATGGCGGCCAACTTCCCGGATTTTGTTCGGGCATACCGGCCGGATGGCATGGCGCCGGCCGAATTCGACGCTTACGGCGCGACGGCAAGGACGCTTCGGGCGTTCCTTGTGTCGTACCAGGAACTTCTGGCGGTTGTGCGCGATTTCATGATCCCGGATCCCGACGTGGCCCGTGGCGAAGGTGGAGGAAAGTGATGAAGGATCCAAGGCTTGACAGGTTCTTACAGGGTTTTGGGCCGGGCCGCACGGCCGTCTGCAGGCAGGATGACACGGAAGTCCCGATGGGGATGGACTTTTTCATCCTGCGCGCATGTGCGGGCGAAACGATTTTTGACCCTTCGGACGCCGGTTTCGAGTGCGCGTGGCTTCTGATGGACGGAACGGTGCTTTTCCAGCAGGGCGACAAATCCCACACGGCGACAAGGACGTCTCTGTTTTCCCAGGATCCTTACTGCATGCACGTGCCGGCCGGGTGCCCGGTGACCATAAGGGCGCTTGCCGACTGCGAACTGGCGCTTTTCAGGGTTACGAACGACCGATCGTTTTCGCCCAGGTTTTACGACCCGAAGACGATGCTTGAGTGCGAACTGCGCGACCGGGGACGATGGAACGACACGGCGTATCGGGTCGTGCGCACCATTTTCGACAACCGGAACAACCCGGACGCGCAGCTTGTCCTTGGTGAAGTCGTCAATTTCGGCGGGCGCTGGTCCAGTTACCCGCCGCATCATCATCCGCAGCCGGAAATTTACCATTACCGGTTCAGCATGCCGCAGGGATACGGCCATGGCGAACTTGGCGACGACGTCCTGAAGATCCGCCAGTACGACACGCTGCGGATTTCGGGCGGTAACGACCACAGCCAGGTCGCCGCGCCCGGTTACGAAATGTATTACATCTGGGCAATCCGGCATCTGCCGGGGAACCGCTATACAACGCCGGAATTTACGGCCGAGCACGTCTGGCTGAAGGATCTGCCCTTCACCGGCACCCAGTTTTGACAGGGGGTTGGCGCATGAATACGACCAGGATGACAACGGCCCAGGCGATAATCGCGTTCCTGAAGAACCAGTACGTGGATCGCGACGGGGCGCAGCAGCGCTTTTTCGGCGGGGTTTTCGGGATCTTCGGGCACGGCAACGTGGCCGGCATAGGCCAGGCCCTGCAGGAAAACCCGGATTTTCCGTATTTCCAGTCCAAGAACGAGCAGGCCCAGGTCCACCTTGCGGCGGCGTATGCCAGGATGAAGAACCGGATGGGCGCGATGGTATGCACGTCCTCGATCGGGCCGGGCGCCACCAACATGATTACCGGCGCGGCCGCGGCCACCATAAACCGCGTGCCGGTGCTTCTGCTGCCCGGCGACATCTTCGCGCGCCGAAACGTCGCCCCGGTGCTTCAGCAGGTCGAGTCCGACGCGACCCAGGACATTTCGGTCAACGACTGCTTCAAGCCGGTGTCCCGATACTGGGATCGGATCGTGCGTCCGGAGCAGATCCTGACGTCCCTGCCCGAGGCGATGCGCGTCCTGACAAGCCCGGCGCAGACCGGCGCGGTCACGCTGTCGCTCTGCCAGGATGTCCAGGCGATGGCGTACGATTTCCCGACCGCGTTCTTCCGCAGGAGGGTGTGGCGCATCGGCCGCCAGCTTCCCGACGCCGGGTTCACGGTGGATGCGGCCGACATGATCCGCCAGGCGCGGCGGCCGTTCATCGTGGCGGGCGGCGGCGTCATTTACAGCGATGCCTGCAACGCGCTGGCGCGCTTCTGTGAAATGACCGGGATTCCGGTCGGCGAGACCCAGGCGGGAAAAGGCAGCCTGCGGTGGGACCATCCCCAGTCGCTTGGCGGCATTGGCGCGACGGGAACGGCCGCGGCGAACGTGGCGGCACGTGAAGCCGACCTGGTCATCGGCATCGGGACCAGGTATTCGGACTTCACGACGGCGTCAAAGACCCAGTTTGAAAATCCCGACGTCCATTTCATCAATATCAACGTCTGCGAGTTCGACGCGGCCAAGCACGACGGACTGATGCTGGTTGGCGACGCCGCGGCGACCATTCATGCGCTTGGCGATCTTCTGGAAGACTGGTCGGTCGATCCACTGTGGGCGGCCAGGACGGCGCAGATGAAGAAGGCGTGGGACGCCGAGGTCGAAAGGATTTATCACCTGGGACACGGGCCGCTGCCGTCACAGGGCGAGGTCATCGGGGCGCTGGACGAATTCCTTGGCGATCGCGACGTCATCATCAACGCGGCCGGGAGCGCGCCAGGGGATCTGCACAAGCTGTGGCGGGCACGCGACTGCAAGCAGTACCACCTGGAATACGGATATTCGACGATGGGCTATGAAATTCCGGCGGCCATCGGCGTGAAGATGGCCGCGCCGGATCGCGACGTGTATGCCATCGTCGGCGACGGGACGTTCCTGATGATGCCGTCCGAAATCGCGACGGCGGTGCAGGAAGGCGTCAAGGTGACCTATATCGTGATCGACAATCACGGATTCGCCAGCATCGGCGGGCTTTCGGCATCGCTGGGCAGTGGCGGGTTCGGAACCAGGTACCGGATGCGCACCGAAGCGGGGCTGGACGACGGCGCGCCGCTGCCGATCGATTTCGAAGCGATCTGTCGCGGATTCGGCGCCCATGCAGTCCGGGTGGCCGACATCGCCGGGTTCAAGGCGGCGCTGGCTTCGACGCGCGATGTGAAGGGCCCGGTCGCAATCGTCATCGAAACCGACCGCGAGGCGCGTGTCGGCGGGTACGAGTCGTGGTGGGATGTCGCCGTGGCCGAAGTTTCCGGGATGGAAGCGGTTGGCGCGGCGCGGGCAAAATATGTGGAAAACGTCAGGAAGGAACGCAATTTCTTCACGGAGTGAACAAGATGTCGAACCCGATCAAGGTGGCCAACGCGCCATGTTCATGGGGTGCCCTGGAATTTGATCTCGACGGGCAGGCGGCCGGCGCGGACCGCGTGCTGTCGGAAATGAGCCGTGCCGGATTTGTCGGCACCGAGTTTGGCGACTGGGGTTTTCTGCCGACCGACAAGGATGGCCTGAAGGCGATTCTTGACAAGTACGGCCTGCAGATGATCGGCGCGTTCGTGCCGGTGGCTCTGTGGAAAAGGGAAGCGTGGGAAAAGGGAATCGAGACGGCGGTCAGGACGGCGAACCTTCTGGCTTCCGTGGCCGAACGTCCGTTCATCGTGCTTGCCGATGAAAACGGCAGCGTGCCGGAACGCACGAAGAACGCCGGACGCATCCGCCCGGAACAGGGACTGACCGACGAGCAGTTCAAGACGTTTGGCGAGGGCGCGAACGCCCTGGCGCGGGCAGTCCTGGAAATGACCGGCGTCAAGACGGTGTTTCACCACCATTGCGCCGGGTATATCGAGACGCCGGCCGAGGTCGAAAAACTGCTTTCCGTCACTTGTCCGGATCTGCTGGGGCTTTGCCTGGACATGGGACATTACCGCTTCGGCGGCGGCGATCCCGTCGAGGCACTGAAGAAGCATGCCGACCGCATCTGGCACATCCATTACAAGGATTGCAGCGTCGAAGTGGCCGAGCGCGCGCGCAGGGAAGGACTGGATTACTTCCAGGCGGTCGCGGCCGGCGTGTTCTGCGAGCTCGGCAAGGGCGACGTGGATTTCGCGGCGATTACGAAAATCCTGAACGAACGCAACGCGGCCGGACGCCTGCCGGCGATTGACTGGATCGTGGTCGAGCAGGACGTGCTGCCCGGGATGGGCTCGCCGTTTGAGAGCGCGGTCAGGAACAGGCAATACCTGAAGACCCTTGGTCTTTGATGAAGGAAGGACGAAAAATGAAGAAGCTGACAATCGGTGTCATCGGTGCCGGACGTATCGGAAAGGTTCATGCGAAGACGATTTCCAAGCTGGTCATCCCCGGTGTTGACGTAAGGATCAAGTGGGTCGTGGATCCCGTGGTGAAGATGGCCGAGGAACTGGCCGCGGCCCTTGCCATCCCGAAGTCGGGCGCCGACTACCGTGAAGTGCTGGCCGACCCGGAAGTGGATGCCGTGCTGGTGTGCAGCAGCACCAACACCCACAGCGAAATTTCGATTGCCGCGGCGAAGGCGGGCAAGCACGTGTTCTGCGAAAAGCCGGTCGATCTGACCATCGCCAGGGTTGACGCGGCCATCGCGGCGGCGAAGGAAGCCGGCGTGATCCTTCAGGTCGGTTTCAACCGCCGCTTCGACCCGGACTTCCGCAAGATTCGAACCATCGTGGCGTCGGGCGCCATCGGCGTGCCCCACATCCTGAAGATTACCAGCCGCGACCCGAATCCGCCGTCGCCGCAGTACGCGGCCGTTTCCGGCGGAATGTTCCTGGACATGACGATTCACGATTTCGACATGGCCAGGTACCTGATTGGAAGCGAAGTGGCGGAAGTGTTCGCGGCCGGTGCGGTGCTGGTCGATCCTGAAATCGGTCGCGCCGGCGACATCGATACCGCGCTGATCACGCTGCGCTTTGAAAACGGGACGATCGGCGTCATCGACAACAGCCGCAAGGCGGTTTTCGGTTACGATCAGCGCGCCGAGGTCCTTTGCAGCAACGGCATGGCGGCCAATTCCAACCATTATCACGACACCGTGGTCGTGTCGGGTGCCGAAAGGATCGAAAACGACCTGCCGCAGAATTTCTTCATGGATCGTTATACGCTGTCCTTTGAAGTTGAGATCGGCGAGTTCGTTGAGGCTATACTTGGCGGCAAGGCGCCGTCCTGCGACGGCAGGGATGGAAGGCAGGCGCTGGTCATCGCGCTGGCGGCAAAGAAGTCGCTGGTTACGGGCCGGCCTGTGAAGACGGCTGAAGTCGAGGCCTGATCGGGCGCGCGGCGCGTCGATCCCGGCCGTGGAAGGGGAAAGATGCGCATTCATTTCATCGGCGACATTTCAAAGGATTTCAACGTAATACGTGGCCAGACCCGGGAAGAGCCGGGCGGCGGTGTGTTCCACAACTCGATGACGGCGGCCGCCATTGGCGCGGACGTGGTCGCGGTGATTACGTGCGCCCCGGAGGATCGCGGGATAACGGCCCCGATCGCGGCGAAGAACGTGCCGATTGTGTTCTGCGGGTCCGGTCGATCGACGACGACCATCGAAAACGTGTATCCGGATGAAAATCCGGATTCCAGGCGGTCAAGGCTGATTGCGGGGGCCACGCCTTTTGAGCCCGGCGACTTCGACGCAGTTTCGGGCGGCGTCATTCACGTCAATCCGCTGTGGTATCCGCTGTTTTCGATGGACATCCTGGCCGGGCTGCGGCAGAAGGCCGAGCTGCTGGCGGCGGATGCCCAGGGCTTTTTGCGCAACATCGCGGCGGACGGCAGCATGTACCTGAAGGTTCCGCCCGATGTCGAGCGTGGGCTTGCCCTGCTTGACGTTCTGAAGGTCGATATCAAGGAGGCAGCGGCGTTGACCGGCATCGATGATGTCGAGCCGGCGGCGCGGGCCGTGCGGGCGATGGGGCCGCGGATTGTCGTGCTTACGCATGCCGATGGCGTCTGTGTTTTTGACGGAAGCCGGATTTACGAAGCGCCTTTCGGCAAGTACCCGATGGAAGGGCGGACAGGGCGCGGGGACACGTGCTCGGCGGCGTTCCTGTGCGCGCTGGCGCGTGGCGGGGACACGGCGGCGGCCACCGAATTCGCGGGCCGCATCACGTCGAGTAAGCTTCAGTATCCCGGCCCGTACCGGGGCGATTGATGGGGGCACGCGGCCGATGGTCGTGCAAGGGACAAATGTGATGAAAAGGTTTCTGATTCTTGCTGTTATCGGCGTGGCCGGTTTTGCCGGGTGCGCCGAAAAGTCTTTCGACGAGCTTTGTCCAAACCAGCAGATGTGCGTGTTGAAGTGCCCGTCGGGGACGAAGCAGAGGGTCGAAGGATTGCAGATTCTGTGCACCAATTCGGCCGGCGTGCACCACGGTCCCTTTGTGGTCTGGAACGCCGATGGCGGGAAGGACATGGTCGGCAGCAATGTGGATGGCAAGATGGACGGCCCGGTCATGTCGTGGCATCCGAACGGGGTTTTGAAGCTGCAGGCCGGGTTCGCGGCCGGAAAGAAGGACGGGTTGTGGACGACGTGGGACGAGCTGGGGAACAAGGTTCTTGAAGGCACGTTTGCTGCGGACGAACGGGATGGGGTATGGACCGCCTGGCACGCCGACGGCACGCGAAAGGGGCAGTCGGTCTATAAGGACGGGTTGAAGGACGGGATCTGGGAATCGTGGCACGAGAACGGACGCAAGGCGTCCGAAGGCCGGTTCGAGCGCGACCTGAAGGTCGGGATGTGGACGTATTATTACGACAGCGGCCAGAAGAAGTCCGAATCGAATTATGTCGATAACCGTGAAAACGGGACGGTAACATCCTGGTATGAAAACGGGAACGTCCAGGTTTCGGGCCAGGCGGCGATGGGTCTGCGCGAGGGGGTCTGGAAGGGCTTCTTCGAGGACGGGCGGCCGAAGTACGAAAAGACTTTCGTCAAGGGCAGCGAAAACGGCGCGTACCGCGAATTTCACCCGGGCGGTGGAATCGCGGTCGAGGGAACGCACAAGGACGGCAAGCTGGAAGGGCTGTTGAAGTTTTTCGCGCCGGACGGACGCAACCTGCTGGTCATGAATTACCGCCAGGGCAAGCTGCAGGGCCGATCGATCGGGTATTCGATCGACGGAAAGGTAAGGATCGAGGTCTTTTACGAGGGTGGCGTGCTTGCGGGTGCCCCGAAGGCCTGGGCCGGTTCGGGCAACGGCCGCTGGTCCAGCATTCCGGCCGATCCCGAAACGATGAAGGTGCTTATCGACGCCATGGCCGACCTGCGGGCGCTGGGCCCGATCGCGGGCATGGAACTGGTCGGGTCGAGCGAACCGGATATGTGACGGGTCCGCGGCGGGCGAATTTTCATTCGCCCTTACTTCATCGTTTCGATCGTTGAGGGGTCTTCTTCAAGGGTGCATTCGGAAATCCACGGGTGCAGTTCGCCGTTTACCATCGACCAGGCCAGTGCGTAACCGTCGCCCGGTGCGCACATGAATCCGTGGCCCTTCTTGGCGATGTTGTGCCAGAAACCGGTCGGGCCCGGCAGGCGCCGCCCGTCGAACTCGCCGCACGGCCCAATCAGCGGAATGCCCGAAACGCGGCCGACGTAGTGATGCGCGGCGTGCCTGACCAGGCCGACTTCGGCCAGCCCGGGCTGGACTTCCAGCATCGAACGCGCCATCCGGGACATGAATTCGACGTGTGACTTCGTGTTGTATCCGTGCCACGGCCTGTCCGGCGAATAGCACGCGACGATCTCGCCCTCGATCGCGTCCTTTTCCATCCGTTTCTGCTGCCAGTATCCGGAAAGCGTCGGGTGGTACGAAACCACCAGGGCGTCCATCCAGAAAGGCAGCTTCTCGGTAATCATCGAGCCGTGGCGTTCAATCCAGAAGCGGTCGGTCAGGTCAAGGCCGATCATCCCCGACACGCGGAACGCGAACGCCCCGGCGCAGTTGACCACGTGTTCGCATTCGATCAGGGTGCCGTCGTTAAGAACGACGCCGCGGACCCGATTGTCCTGGACCCTGATGTCGGCGACCTCCCGTCCGACGATGAATTCGGCGCCCATCTTCCTGGCGTCGTCGGCGAACCGGTACGTTGCCAGGAACGGATTGGCCCCGCCGGCCTCTTCGAAGAATACGCCAAGCTTCACCTTCGACGCGTCGATTCCCGGGACGTAGTGCGCAAGATCGGATTCCGTCGTCAGGTACCGGTACGGAACCCGGCCTTCGTCCCACACCGCCGCGGCCTTCCTGAAACTGTCGGCCTGGCCGTCGTCATACGCCAGATAGACGTAGCCGCCCTGAAACCACCCGATCGAATCGCCAAGCAGCTTTTCGGCGTCGCGCATGATTTCCAGGCCCATCCGGGCGCGCGCGACCTTGTTCGCCGATGCGAAACCGGTCCGCAGGCCGCCCAGGCACGCGCCGGTCTTGCCGGCCGCCAGGAATTCCTTTTCGACGACCGCGATATCGGTCCATCCCATCCTGGCCAGGTGCCATGCGGTCAGGACGCCGCTGATGCCGCCGCCGATGATGACGGCCTTCTTCTTCATGCGTCGCGAAATCTCGATGTCGGTCCAGGCCAGCTTGTCCAGTTCCGGCAGGAGAACCGTGTTGCGCCGGTTCAGTTCATCAAGTTCCCGCAGGTCGGCCTGGGAAAAGCTCATGCGGGCTGCCTCGCCGATCGTCACGCGCTTGACCGGCGGCCTGGAAACGGTCTTCCTGGCCGACTTGGCCGCGACCAGGGCCGCCTTGTCAACGCTTTCGACCTGGGCAAGCCTGCCCTCGAGCACCGAACGGCAGCCGGAACCGCGGCAGGGACCCATGCCGGTCCGCAGCAGGCGCTTCAGGTCGTTGATCGACGTATATCCGGCGGCAATGCAGTTTTCCAGGGACCGCCGCGACACTTCCTCGCAGCGGCAGATCAGTTCGTCAACGGGCTGCGCGGCATCGGTCACGTCGGATTCCGGCAGGGCCTGGACCGGCGGGGGAACCGTGCGAACCTTCATCGCGATTTCGCGTGCCACCTTCAGCCCAAGGATGGTGCAGTCCTGCTTTGACCTTGTTCCCAGGATCCTTGTAACGACGCCCGTGCCGATCGGGGCACCGTCCGCATCCAGCACGGTCACGGTCGAGCCGATGTCCGGTGTCGGCTGGAATTCCCAGGGCACGCGGACTTCCGAAACCGGCCCTTCCGGGCCTTCTCCGGCGTCGAGCTTGACCAGCCTGATGGCACGTCCCGGGCACTTGCCGACGCACGCCCCGCAACCGGTGCATTTTTCCAGATCGACGTCGGGCGGCTGATTTATTTCCGAACCGACGATGATGGCGCCGAAGCCGCAGCTTACCTCGCAGGGATTGCACGGGATGTCCTGGGGACAGTCGAGGATGACCTTGAATCTGGTGATTTCCGTGACGCCCGACAGGTCGGAGGCCTGCCTGAAAGGCCTGATCTTCAGGGGCTCGGGGATTGGCTCGCCACAGGCCTTCGCCTTGCCGACGCCAAGTTTTTCGCCGAATTTTCCGGACTGGATCGACCCAAGCAGGCGGAAAGCTTCCTCAAGCGCGGCGACGAATCGCGGGTGTTCATGGCCCAGGTCCCTGGCCGCGACCAGGCCGGCGATCCTGCCTTCCAGCCTGGCGATGCTTGCCTCGCCGATTGCGGCGCAGTCGCCGGCGCAGAAGATGTCCCGGTGTGAAGTCCGGCGGTAACGATCCATCTTCGGGATTTCGCCGAGTTCCGGAACCCACTGGAATTCGCAACCGGCCTGCCACAGCAGTTCATTAAGCGGTGAAAGGCCGACCGCCAGGCAGATCGTGTCGCATTCGACACGTCGGACGCTGTCCGGGATTTCGCGCCAGTTTTCGTCAAGACGCACGATATCGGCGGCCTCGACATGGTCGGTTCCGTAGGCCGCCTTGATGGTGTGGCGGGTGTTGATCGGGACGCCAAGGGCGCGCAGCTTGCTGGCGTGAACGCCGTAAGCGCCGATGTGGCCTGCCGCCTCGACGACTTCGACGACCTCGATGCCGGCCTGAAGAAGCTGGTATGCCAGGATGACGCCGATGTTGCCGGCCCCGATGATCAGCACGCGCCGTCCCGGGCGCACGCCGTGGATGTTCATGAACGTCTGGGCGCCGCCCGCCCCGATGACGCCGGGCAGGTAGTTTCCCGGGAACGGGATCATCTTTTCGGAAGCGCCGGTAGCGACGACGATCTTTTTTGAGTGTGCATGATTGATGCGGTCGCCGTCACGGAAAATCAGCCAGTTTTCCGGGAACATGCCGACCACGGTCGAGTTCAGGCGCAGGTCGATGCAAGATTCCCGCACGCGCTTTTCAAGCTGGTTTCCGATCTCGAAGCCGCGAACCGACGCGCCAAGCGCCTGGGTTCCGAAGAAATCGTGTGTCTGGAGTTTCAACTGTCCGCCGGCGTATTCCTTGTCGTCGAACAGGGCGATCTTTTCGACGCCCGCCTCGTGGGCCATCAGGGCAGCTTCAAGGCCGGCCGGCCCGGCGCCGATCACGGCCAGGTCCAGCTTCAGGCCGGGGCGATTGTCGCCTTCCGGGGCCACCGTGGAGTCCGGCTTGCGTCCGGGCATGCGCTTGAAATAGCCGGCGTCGCGTTCACGGTCCGGCGATTCGACAATCATGCCCGCCTTCAACGGCGTCACGCAGGTCATCACGTTCGGGCTGCCGTCAACGGTCATCATGCAACTGCAGCAGCGGCCCTGCATGCAGAAGGGGCCGGACGGCAGGTGCTTTTTCGGGCTTTCCCGGACTTTCAGGACACCGGCCGCCCGCAGGGAAACCAGCACTGGCTGTCCTTCAAAGCCCTCGATCGGCCGGCCGTTGAATGTGAACCGGACGACAGGTCCGCGTTCAAAGTCCAGGACCGGATGTCCTTGAATCAGCAGGGACTGGTCTGGGTGGGTGATGTCGTCGCTTTCGCAGTTTTCATCGCGGGTGCACATGATTTTCGAATACCTCGATTTCCAGTGGTGCAACAACCGGGTGACACGAAACCACAACGGCCCGAAGACGTCAAGCCGCGCGAACGTCAAGCTGTTGGATTTTTCACTGCATCCACTCCACGATTCGTACGGGCGAATGAAAATTCGCCCGCCCCGGGAGCAGCCGTACGCTCGACGAGTGACGCAGTCGTGCCTGTGGCCGGCCATGAAGTGTCCGGTTCGAGGGGCCAAACCGGAGCACTTATGGTCCGGCCCGATCCGCCCCATGATCGGTAGGGGCGAATGAAAATTCGCCCGCCGGAACAGTGCAAGGGTAATGTGCTGGACCGCAGCGGGCGGATGTAATCCGCCCGTACAAGGCGGGGGGCAGGGCAAGGGGCAAGGCGGGGGGCAGGGCAAG
>Ga0208459_1001905_pt1 | contig 18684 bp, 17 predicted proteins | sample AD_UKC087_MetaG_FD_184433 | JGI IMG/M metagenome (GOLD analysis project Ga0208459, IMG submission 184433) | Active sludge microbial communities of municipal wastewater-treating anaerobic digesters from USA - AD_UKC087_MetaG (SPAdes) (version 2) | ecosystem: Engineered > Bioreactor > Anaerobic >... | reverse complement strand
GCCGAGGACGACTGTCGACACCAACACCAGCATCAGGGGCAAAAAAACGGCAAACACCCTGTTTGCCCGGCTGCTTAGCATGACTGCCTCCTTGTTTTCCGTATAACTAGATTATGCCAACTTCATCGACGATGTCAAATTTGCGGTTTCATCGCTGCCGGGCCAAAGGAGGAATCGTGCCTTTTCCATCAAAAGGATACAATAAAGGAAAGATAGGCGGGGCGTCCCGCAACTGGAGGAGATTCCGATGGTTTTCGACAGGGAGAGGGAGATCCTTCTTGAGCTGGTCAGGGTAACGGAGAACGCCGCCCTAAAGGCGGCGAGGTTCATGGGCTCCGGCGACAAGAATGCGGTGGACGCCGCGGGCGTCGAGGGCATGAGGGGCATGCTCGACCAAGTGAGGATCAACGGCACCATCATCATCGGCGAGGGCGAGAAGGACAAGGCCCCGATGCTATACAACGGCGAAAGGGTGGGCACGGGCGGTGATTCCATGGAGGTGGACATCGCAGTCGACCCCGTCGAGGGCACTAGCCTGGTCGCCAACGGCATGCCCGGCGCCATATCGGTGCTGGTAGCCGCGGGCAAGGGGTCACTGATGCCGTTCCCTACGTTCTACGCACACAAGATAGCGGTCGGCCCGGATGCCAAAGAGGGCATAAGCATGGACGAGTCAGTCCGGGTGAACCTGCACGTGGCGGCTGCGAACCTGGGCAAGAAGGTGCGCGACCTCACTGTGGTGGTGCTCAACAGGCCGAGGCATGAACAGCTCATAAAGGAGATAAGGGAGTGCGGGGCGAGGATCAAGCTCATCCAGGACGGGGACGTGGCAGCCGCAATCGCCACCGCCCTGCCCGACACAGGAGTGGACATGCTCATGGGCATAGGGGGCTCCCCCGAGGCGGTCATTACGGCCGCGGCCATGAAGTGCCTGGGAGGGGAGCTCCTGACCAAGATGTACGCGCCTGACAAGAACCAGCAGGAAAGGGCCCTAGCCGCAGGCTATACCGACTTGAACGCCGTGTTCTGCGCGGAGGACCTGGCAAGAGGCGAGGAGATAATACTCTGCGCCACCGGTGTTACGGACGGGGAGATGCTAAAAGGCGTCCGCTTCGAGGGTAACAAGAGCATCACCGAATCGATAGCCATGCGCTACCACACAGGCACGATAAGGAAGATCCTAACCATGCACGACTTGAGCAGGAAGACCATAAGGGGAAGCTCAGGGGTGCACCAGAAGGTGTGATTTCGCCCGGCACTCATGAGCGTCACGGAAGGCCGCCGCATATGCCTGGCCTTTCAGGATGTACAGCGGCTCCCTGTCGATCTGGGCAGGGCCGATGCAATCGGTAGATCCCCTAATAAAGCCCTTCTATTTTATGCCGAACACCCTCATGGCGTTCTCGCTCGTAGCTGAGGCCACCTCTTCCACAGGCAGGCCCTTCAGCTCGGCCATCTTCTCGACCACAAGCCTTGTGTATGAGGGCTCGTTCCTCTTGCCCCTGTACGGCTCGGGAGCAAGGTACGGGCCGTCGGTCTCGCTCATAAGGTGTGAAATCGGCACCTGCATCGCCACTTCGTGGGCCTTCCTGGCGTTCTTGAATGTCAACGGGCCTGCCAGCGATATCATGCAGCCCATCTTCACGTATTCCGCCGCCATCTCGGCGCTGCCTGAGAAACAATGCATGACCAGCCCAGGGAGCCTGTGCCTGTTCGCCTTCAGAATCTGAAACGTCTCGTAGGCCGCGTCCCTGCTGTGGACTATGAGCGGCAGGTTCATCCTCTCGGCCAGGCCTATCTGCCACAGGAAGGCCTCGTGCTGGGCTTCCTTCGAGGACTTCATCCAGTAGTAATCCAGGCCCACCTCCCCTATGGCGACAACCTTGTCCGCCATGGCCAGCCCTTCCAGCTTTTCGAGGTGCTCCGTCCGATGTTCCTCGCCCTTCTGCGGATGTATGCCCACCGCCGCCCAGACGCCGTCGCAGCTTCCGGCAATCTCGATCGCTCTTCTGCTGGATTCGAGGTCATAGCCGGGGTTCAGTATACGCACCACGCCGGCCGCCCTCGCCCTTTCGAGGCACTCCGACCTGTCGCGGTCATATGCGTCGTCGTCGAAGTGGCAGTGGGAATCGAAGATCTCCATTCTACTTCGCCCTTGAGCCGCCAGGGACCGGCCTGTCGATTGTCAGCAGCGCCAGCTGTCCGTGGTCCGGCGTAGACGCCGCCAGGAGCATGCCCTCCGATATGTTGCCCCTAAGCTTTGCGGGCTGCAGGTTTGCGACTATCACTATCGTCTTGCCCACAAGCTCCGCCGGATCGTAGTGCTTGGCAATGCCGGCGACTATCTGCCTGGGCCTGCCGCCGACGCTCACCTGAAGCTTAAGAAGCTTGTCGGAACCTTCCACCCTCTCGGCTGCGATGACTTCAGCGGTCCTCAGCTCCACTTTCGAGAAGTCGTCTATAGTGATGAGCGGCATCTGCTCGGCAGCCGAAGGCTCCTTCGGCTGCTCGGCCCGGGCCGCCTCCTCGGCCTGCTTGGCCTTTTTCGCCTTTTCGGCGGCGTCCTTCTCAAGGACCGCCTTCACGTCTATTCTCGGATATACGGGATCCCCTCGCCTGACCTCGGTCCCGGGCACCAGGCCTCCCCACTTCGCCGCGGCAAGCCCCGCCTCTGCAGGGGTGCCGTCCAGGCCGAGCTGGTGCCATATCTGCGGGGCGCCCTTGGTTAGCACCGGCGAGAGCAGGATCGATGCCACCCTGCAGGTCTCCGCTATGTTGTAGAGCACGGTGCCGAGCCTTTCCCTGCCAGCTTCGTCCTTGGCCAGAGCCCATGGCGCCGCCTCGTCGATGTATTTGTTCGCCCTGGCCACAAGCCTCATCGCTTCGCCGAAGGCGCTCTGGAAATCCATCCTGTCCATCGCCTTCACGTAGTTTCCGAGCACCTCTGCGGCCAGCGGCTCGAACTCCCTGTCATGCTCCTCGTAGCGTCCCGGCAGCGGCACGAAGCCGTCGCAGAACTTGCCTATCATGGCGGTGGCGCGGCTTAGGAGGTTGCCCAGGTCGTTTGCCAGCTCGGCGTTCGTCCTGTGAAGGAAGTTCAGCCTCGAGAAGTCTCCGTCCTCCCCGAAGGCTATCTCCCTGAGGACGAAGTACCTTATCTGGTCGGAGCCGAACTCGTCTATGTACTTGCCCGGGTCGATCATGTTCCCCTTCGATTTGGAGATCTTCTCGCCTTCGGCGGTCCACCAGCCGTGGCCGAACACCGAGCGGGGGAGCTCCACCCCCATGGACATAAGAAGGGCCGGCCATATTACCGAATGGAACCTCACTATCTCCTTACCAACTACGTGGAAGTCGGCAGGCCAGTACCTTCCGAAAAGGCCGTCCTTCTCCTCCGGGAATCCGAGCTTGGTTATGTAGTTGGTAAGCGCGTCTATCCATACGTAGACCACATGCCTTTCGTCGAAGTCCACCGGTATGCCCCATCTGAAGGTCGTGCGAGAGACGCACAGGTCCTCAAGGCCGGACTTTATGAAGGCCACCATCTCGTTCTTGCGTTTCGACGGCTGGATGAAGTCGGGCACGTCTTCATATAGCTTGAGGAGCCTGTCGGCGTACTTGGACAGCCTGAAGAAGTATGCCTCCTCCTCGGTCCATTCGACCTTGCGGCCGCAGTCTGGGCAGTTGCCCTCCACGAGTTGGCCCTCGGGCCAGAAGGATTCGCACGGGGTGCAGTACCAACCCTCGTATTTCCCCTTGTAGATGTCTCCGTTTTCGTAGATCTTCTTGAATATCTGCTGGACGCGGCGCACGTGGTAGTCGTCCGTCGTCCTTATGAAGCCGTCGTTGCTGATGTCGAGCCTCTTCCACAGCGACTGGAACGCCGCCGCTATCGTGTCGCAATAGGCTTTCGGGCCGATGCCCTTTGATTCTGCCATCCTCTCTATCTTCTGACCGTGCTCGTCAGTGCCCGTGAGGAAGTAGACATCATAGCCAGCCAGCCTTTTATACCTGGCCATTACGTCGCACGCTATTGTCGTGTACGAATGGCCTATGTGGGGAAGGTCGTTCACGTAGTATATCGGGGTTGTGATGTAAAAGGCCTTGTTCTCCATCGGGCACCTCCGGTGAAAAGTAAGATTTGTATTTACTGCGATTCCCGCTCCGTATGGCGTCTAAATTGTATGATAGTATCTTTATGGTGGTTTTCGCAAACCGCCTTCAAGGTATACACCGTTTCACAGCCAAGGGGAACTCCTTCAGAGAATAAACAGTTCTATTATATAGAACATTTTTATTGATATTCTGTCTTATTTTTACAGTACTATATTGAAATAGAATTTCAATCTGTGATAGATTTCTTCACGTAGTCGGAGGAAACAACCATGCGTAAGATCGCCACAAAGTCGATATCGGTACTGTCTATACTGCTCATCGCCTCCTTGCTTTCTGGTGTGGGGTCAGCCTCGGTGAAGGTCACGACGCCGCTTATAACCGCCAAGCTGGTGAAGACAGGGGATGTCATCAGCATTGTGCACACCTCGGGCTTCGCCCTTGACCTGCCCGGGGAGGACGACATATCGGTCTATGAAGCCAGGGACAAGGACGGCATAAGGAAGCTATACCTGTCCTCGTCAAAGGGGCCAATCCTTGAAATCTCCGCATTCGAGCTCAACCCACTTGAATTCGGGCCAATTGACGGGATGTCGTCGGCCCTCTTCAGCGAAGCGTCCGCCGTTGCCGAGGAAGCAAGGCAGGTACAGGCGGCGGGGCTGACGGGACTCAATTTCAAGGTGACTGGCAGGGCGAGCTCCACGTCCGGCTCAAGGCCAGTCAGGATCTACACTCTGCTTACCGACTACGAGAGGGCGATTGCGATAATCGCCTATGCCCAGGAGACCAGCTTGGATCATGCGAAAGCGCTGTTAGGCGGCTTGTTGGCGTCATTGCGGCTTGACGGCGGATGGAAGAGCGTATCCGAATAGCTAATCATCAGCGGCTACTAAGTGACGGAGGTGCATCAATGAAATCCACAGGCATAGTAAGGAAGGTAGACGAGCTCGGAAGAGTAGTGATCCCCATCGAGCTGCGAAGGACGATGAACATCCAGGAGAAGGACGCCCTTGAGATCTTCGTGGACGGCGAGAGGATAATACTCAAGAAGTACGAGCCCGCCTGCATCTTCTGCGGAAACGCGGACAGCATGCGCAATATACTGGGGAAGAACATCTGCATGGACTGCCTGAGTTCGATCAAGTCCGCAAGGTAACGCCCGATCGGACCTATCTTAGCTGACTTAGCCCTCTCCTGACGTCAGGGGAGGTTTTTCTATTTTCCGAAGTAAATCCCCTGGGTCTCCTCGGTATATTTCCCGTCCTCGGCATAGATTACGAGCGGAGGGCCGACCTTCAGCCCTGATTCCGCGCCTTTGACCGCCGAGATGAGCACAAGCACGGGAGGATCGCCTCCTTTGGTATGCACCGTTCGCATGAGCTTTGGCTCGAGCCCGTTCGCCCTCAGCACCGATAGGACGTCCACCAGCCTGTCCGGCCTGTGAACAAGCGCGAACCTCCCTGCCGGCGCCAGGAGCTCGAAAGCGGCCTTGGCCACATCGTCAAAGGTGCAGCCTATCTCGTGCCTCGCCAGTGACCTCGCGTCGCTTTTGCTCTTCGTCCCGCCGTCGGCCCTTACATAAGGCGGGTTCGAGACCACCAGCGTGTACCAGGCCCTTCTCATCTTTGGCGGAAGCTCTCTAATGTCTCCATGGATTATCTCGATGATGTTTTCCAGCCCGTTGAGCCGGACGCTCCTTGCCGCCATGTCGGCTGTCCTCTGGTCCAATTCAAGGCCGGTTATGCTCTCCGGCTTCCATTTGGCCCAGATCAGGAGGGGGAGTATGCCCGTGCCCGTGCCGAGGTCTACCGCCCTGTCCTTCCTCCTGGCTTTGCAGAATGAAGACAGCAGGACGGCATCGGTGGAAAACCTGTTGCCGTCCGGGTCCTGTATTATGCTGAGGCCCGACCTTTGCAGGTCGTCGAGCCTTTCATTCTCCCTTAGGAGGCCCTCCTGGTTCCGGGGCGCCCTCCGGTCTCCTGCGTCCATGCCTTCTTCTCCTGTTCTTGTTGAAGCCCTGGGGCCTTTCAGGGGCTTGCCCCTGGTTTATTCCACCATGGGCAGGCCTCTGCTGCGACGCATCCCTTGCTTCTGCGGCTGGTCTATGCTGCTCGACCGAGCGAGGACTGGACTTCTCCCTGACCTCGAACTCGGGCGGGTTCGGCCTCCTCTCCCCGGCCAAAGCCCCTCCCTGCTGGGAAGGCCCCTTATTGCGCGCCTTGTCCCTTGAATCGTCACTGAAGTGCTTGGGAGGCTTCGGGCCCCTGTCGCGGCCCCACCTGTCGGCATCTCCGCGCGCCTGCTGGCTTGAAGCACGTCCGCCCTGACCTTCGAACCCGCTCTTTGAAGGGGCTGTCCCGCGCTGCGCTTCAGTCGTCCTCCCTTTCGGTTGGGGCAGGTCCTCCGGGACGGTCTCAGTACCTATAACCATATCTTCAGCCATGTCCGCAACCTCATCGGGCATGACATGCGCTGCGACCAGCTCGGGAAGGACAAACTCATCAAGCGCCCCTTCGTCCTCCTCCAGGATGGCTGGGGCGTCGATGCCCCTTTTTTCGCAGGCGGTGCATTTCTCTGCCCCGCAGGGCGGCACGGCGGCGGCACGCATCGGATACGGCGCATCCGTCTCGGCGGAATCGGCGGCAGGCGCATCGTCGTACATCCCCGATTCATATTTCAGGCAGCACATGAGCCTTCCGCAGATTCCCGATATCTTGGCCGGGTTTAGCGAGAGGTTCTGCTCCTTGGCCATCTTGATCGAAACCGGGTTGAAATCGCCCAGCCACGTGGTGCAGCACATAGGAAGCCCGCATGGGCCCAGGCCCCCTACCAGCTTGGCCTCGTCCCTGACGCCTATCTGCCTTAGCTCGATGCGCATCTTGAACACCGATGCCAGGTCCTTGACCAGCTCCCTGAAGTCCACCCTGCCTTCGGCAGTGAAATAGAAGATCACCTTGCTGTTGTCGAAAGTGTATTCCGCGCCTACGAGCTTCATCGGCAGGTTGTGCGTCTTGATCTTCTCGTGGCATATCTCGATCGCCTTTGGTTCCTTTGCGGCGTTGTCCTCTGTGTGCTTCAAGTCCTCCGGTGTTGCGATCCTTATTATCCTCTTCAGCGGCTGGACTACCGACCCCTCGTCCACCATCTTGGAGGATATGACCACGTCCCCCATCTCCACTCCGCGGACCGTCTCCACTATCGCCTTCTGCCCCACGCTCAGCTCAAGGTCGCCGGGGTCGAAGTAGTATACCTTGCCGGCCCTTTTGAATCTGATTCCGGTTATCTTCAGCAAATCCTTGCATCCTTTCGAATAGAATCGCCTGTCGTAAGAAACAGCGCCTCGTCCAGCGCAAGCCTCAGGTTCGCATTGGCTGCGACGGCGGCTGACAGTTCAGAAGCCCTTCCTGCCTTCCTGAGCCAGTCTTCAGCGGAAGCCTTCCCCGCAAGCATCGCGATGTCCGCCTCCCTGTCCGGGTTCGTCAGGGCTTCCCCGGGCGCCCCCATCCCCATGTAGGCGAGGTCCTTGAGGAATGCGGCTATGAATTCAATTATACCAACTCCTGAGGCAAGCCGCCCTGCTTCGCTTTCCGGCTCGGCGGGGCCGGGGGCTCCCTCAGGGCCTCCCTCCAGCGCCAGCGCGGCGGCAAGCTGCAGCTCATCCGCCGCCTTCTGGGCTGCGAATATGCCGCCTTTTGATGCCGCCCCGACCAGTATGCCGAGGAACTTATCCCTAAGCGGTCCGTAACATGCGTCTTCTGCCATGGCAAGCGCCCTGCCGGGCAGATAATCAGAGGCCTTGGCTATTACCCTTGCCCTCTTTTCATCCAGGCCCTTCACGGCGATTATCCACTCTACCAGCTCTTCTGGGGAGGGGCGTAGCATCTTCACCTGCTTGCATCTCGAAATCACGGTGGGCAGAAGGTCGTCCGGGGACTCGGCAGTGAGCACTATTACAGAATCACCCGGCGGATCCTCCAATACCTTCAGGAGCGAGTTGAGCATCCTCTCTTCCATGGTATGCACGTCTTCGAGGACCCAGAACTTCCTTTTCGCCTCGTTGGGCTTCATGTAGATGTCCTCGATCATCTCCCTGACGTCTTCGATCTTTATCGAAGCCTTGGACGACCTGATCTCTGCTCCCCTTTCGCGCCGCACCGCCCTGGTAGGCCTCTTCACGTTGAAATCGACCAGGACTCCCTCGATCATCTTTGAGCAGCTTGCGCACTTGCCGCAGTACCCAAGAGGGCCGTTGCGCTCGCCGGTGCAGTTGACGGCGGTGGCGAACCTCTCTGCAAGTTCCGCAGAACCTATGCCCCTGGGGCCGTAGATGAAGTACGAATGAGAGACCTCCCCTCGGGATATGTCTCCCTCGAGAAGGTCCGGCGCCTTCTTCTCGAAAAGGAACCTCTCGGACCTCACCTGGAAAGGCCCCTCGAAGACAGGAACTGCAGCACGATAGAGCTGACCTCTGCGTGCACGGCCTCCGCGTCCTTCCTCGATGCGTCCACGACCTTGATCCTGGAGGGCTCCTTCGCCGCCATTTCCAGGTAGGCCCTCCTGACCCTTGCGTGATATTCCAGGTCCCTGGCCTCTATGCGGTCTATCCCAGGCTCATGCGAGCCTTTTGCCTTGGCCCTTTTTACACGGCATATGCCGGTTTCGGGGTCGACGTCCAGGAGTATCGTGAGATCGGGCTTCAACCCTCCGGTGGCGATGTCGTTCGCAGCCCTTACTTCGTCAACGCCCACGTTCAAGGCCACCGCCTGGTAGGCGAAGCTGGAATCCACGAACCTGTCCGATATTACAATGGCCCCCGCTTTTAAGGCCGGCATGACGCTCTCATATACATGCTGCGCCCTGTCGGCGGCATAAAGCAGGGCTTCAGCGACAGGGCTCATGCCCTCGGATGTGTGCGACAGGATTATCTGCCTGATCTTCCTGCCTATGTCGGTGCCGCCCGGCTCCCTGGTAAGGACGACTTCGTACCCCATCGCCTCCAGCTTGGCCGCCAGTAGCCTTGACTGGGTGGATTTGCCGCAACCGTCGGGGCCTTCGAACGTAATGAACATGTCGCGCCTCCAAATGAATTCCTATTTTTCGTGTTTCACCACTCTGATGCCGAAGTCCTCCGCCCCTCTGAGGCCTTTGATGAAATAGCCGGAGCGGGCGAGGTCCATGATGAGGACCGCCTTCTCGGCAGTCACTTCCTCTCCGGGTATTATCGCGGGTATCCCCGGGGGATATACCGATACGGTCTCCGATGCCACGCATCCAACCGCCTGCGTAAGGGGTATGGTCTCGCTTTCGCTGAAAGCCGCGTCCCTCATCGTCATCCTGACCGGGCTGGATTGCATGCAAAGCCACGTCGCGGCCACTTGCCTGCCGAGGCGGGAACGCTTCTTGGGATCCGCCTTGAACCTGTGGCTTATGTCGATCAATGCGTCAAGCAGCGCCTTCATCGTCTCTTCGTCGTCGCCCACGGTCTGTATGATCACGACGTTCTCAAGGTCGGCCATCTCGGCGCACACCCGGTACTCGGTCCTTAGTATCATGTCCAGCTCTATGCCCGAAAGGCCCAGATCGGAGGCAGATACCGTGATCCTGAGGGGGTCCATGGCCGATTCTTCGATGATGCGCACGCCCTTCAGTTTGGCTGCCTCCTTGCGGAACGCCTTGTTGAGCTTGTACTGCTTGTTAACCAGCTCGTTACCCCATTCTCCCATCAGGTAGGACGTAAGGTCCAACGTCGCCATGATGATGTAGGACGGGCTCGTCGACTGGAGGAGGGAAACCATCCTGGACGCCTTGTCCGGGTCGGACAACGGCCCTTGGAGGTGCAACCAGGAGCCCCCCGTGAATGCCTGCAGCGTCTTGTGCGCGCTCTGGGTAACGTAGTCGGCCCCCGATTCAAGGGCGGAATAGGGCATCTCGGAATGGAATCCTATGTGCGCGCCGTGCGCCTCGTCGACCAGGACGGGCACTCCCTTTTCGTGGCACAGCTTCACGACCTGCCTTATGTCCGGGCACATGCCGTAGTAATTGGGCCTGGTTATGTAGCAGGCCGCTATGTCCGAATGGTTCGACAGGACCCTTTCGTATTCGGCATAGGGCACCCCCTTCGTTATCCCCCACTTGGGATCCACGTCGGGGTATACGAACACGGGGGATGCGCCGGACATTATCATGCCGCCGAAAGCGGACATATGGGCATCCCTCGGCATTATGATCTTGGCCCCCGGCCTCGTGTTGGTGAGTATCATCGCCTGGACGCCTGACGTGCTGCCGTTGGTAAGGAAGAACGTCCTGTCGCAGTTGAACACCTTGGCCGCGTTCTCCTGCGCGGCCTTTATCGGGCCTGACGCAGCCAGCAGGCAGTCTATGTCAGGTTGTTCGGTCAGGTCTATCTTCATCGCGTAGTCCCTGAGCCATTCGAATATCTCCTTGGGATATGCCTTACCGGCCTTATGGCCCGGCACATGGAACTGGTAGGGGTTCATGTCGGCATGCTTCCTCAGAGCCTGGAACAACGGTGCGTTTATGTTATCTAGTTCCATCTTTGTTACGGAACACCCCCTGGTTGTTGACATAGAACATATGTTCGGTATAATAGAACTAGAGGATTGCGAGGTGACTACGATGACAAGGAACCAGGGAAAGCTGACAGCTTACGTAGATGCGTTCATCAGGCACGATGCTGGCGCGAACGCCTGGGCTCTCATCCTGGATGAAGAAGGCCGCACGGTGTCCGAGGTGGTCAGGAACGTCCAGCTTCCATTTCCCAACATGAGGTCTGCAAGGCTGGCCTCAGTGCACATCGCCCTAGAGGAGGCTTACTCGCTGGGAGCCAAGGAGGTCGAGATATTTCTGCCCGACCAGTCTCTGGCTCTCTCCCTTTCCATGGACAAGACCATCGAGAAGGCGCTTTTCAGCCAGTTCGTCAGCATCCTTGCATTGAGGCACGCGTTCAAGTCGGTCTCTTTCTCCACGGGTACGATAGATACGCTGAGCTCCCTTAGCCTCAGCATGGCCTGATCATCTCGCCACTAGGCTCCTTCCCGTCATGGCCGACGGTTTTTCCAGCCCATATGCTTCGAGGATGGTCGGGGCTACGTCTCCGAAGTCCCCGTCCTTCCTCAGTTTTATGTTTCCCTCACCGATGACTATGAACGGCACCGGGTTGAGCGAGTGCGCAGTCGAAATCTCTCCGCTGTAAGGGTCCCTCATCTCGTCGGCGTTGCCGTGGTCTGCCGTTATCATCACAGTCCAGCCCAGCGTCCTGGCCTTGTCCACTACGCGTCCGACGCAGTAGTCGACAGTCTGGACCGCCTTCACTGCCGCCTCGTACACCCCCGTATGCCCGACCATGTCGCAGTTGGCGAAGTTCACAACGATGAAATCGAACTTCTCGGAATCCAGGGCCCTGACCGTCGTTTCGGCAACCTCGTGCGCGCTCATTTCGGGCTTCAGGTCGTAGGTGGCCACCCTGGGAGACGGAACGAGGATCCTTTCCTCGCCTTCGAAAGGTTCTTCCCTTCCGCCGTTGAAGAAGAAAGTAACATGGGCGAACTTCTCAGTCTCTGCCGTATGAAGCTGCTTCAGGCCGTTCTTCGAGAGAGTCTCGGCAAGTCCGTCCTTCGTGTCCGGCTGAGAGAAGGCTATGTTGTAGCCTTCCTCCTTCAGATAGTCCATGAAGCATACGTAATGTACCTTCGGCACTGTCTCCCTGTCGAAGCCGGCGAAATCGGCTTCGTTGAAGGCCCGGGTCAGCTCCCTGGCCCTGTCTCCGCGGAAGTTGAAGAATATCACGGAGTCCCCGTCCTCGACCCTGGCGAGCGGCTTGCCGTCGTGGAAGACCACAGTGGGCTCTACGAACTCGTCCGTCACTCCCGCCTGGTATGAGAGGTCGAGGGCCTCCTCTGCGCTGGCGGCGATCCTCCCCCTTCCGAGGACTATCGCATCCCAGCCTTTCTTCACCCTGTCCCACCTGTTGTCGCGGTCCATCGGGTAGTACCTGCCCGCAACCGTGGCGATGCTGCCCAGGCCCTCTTCTTTCATCACCGATTCGGCCTCTTCGATATACTCCCTCGCGCTCTTCGGGGGGACGTCCCTGCCGTCTAGGAATGCGTGCAAGTAGAGCTCCTTAACCCCTGAGGCTTTGGCGAAGCGCAAAAGGGCGTACAGATGCCTTGAGTGTGTATGGACACCGCCGGGGGACAGAAGGCCCATCAGGTGGACTGCCCCGCCCTTCGCGTTTGCAGAATCGAATGCGGCCTTCAGAGCTTCGTTTTTGAAGAACGTCCCGTCCTCTATCAGGCCGTCGATGTACGCGAGAGCCTGTGGGACGACGCGCCCCGCCCCAAGGCAGAGGTGCCCCACTTCGGAGCCTCCCATCTGCCCTACGGGCAAGCCGACCGCCTTGCCGTGCGCCGGCAGGGTGCAGTACGGGTTCTGGTCGGCCAGCCTGGTCACGTTGGGCGCATTGACCGGCGTTATCGCGCTGTCCTCCAGGTTCTTCGGCACGCCCCAGCCGTCCATTATGACCAGGATAATCTTCTTGTCTTTCAACATCTACATCACCTGCAGCCCTATTTTACCCCCTCGGGGGGCATCTTATACTTCAATCCCGAACGCGTCCGATAACACTTCCGGCAGGACCGCCTCGTTGTGGTCCCTTGACGTAACTTTGCTTGCTATCCTCTTTACGCTCTCCTCCGCGTTTGCAACGGCGTAGGACATGCCGGCCCTCTTCATCATCTCGGCGTCGTTTTCGGCATCGCCTATCACGACTACATCTGCCATGTCAACTCCCGCAAGCTCGCAGAGCTCCTCCAGAGCATGCCCTTTGGATGCGTCCTTGTTGAGGAACTCGACGAAGGGCGGCCCCGAAGTTATGACCTTGATCTCGGGGAAGACGGGCTTCGCCGCCTCGGCTATCGCGTCCCTTTCTCCGGGCTGGCATACATATAGCACATTCGCCACTTTTACGCCATCCCTCCTTGCCTCGAGGAAACCGGCGAGGTCTCCTGTCTCGACGCACGGTACGCCCTCAAGGAGCTCGAGCTCATCCACCAGAGGCCCGCCCCTTTTCGATACGTGGTGCCTTTGGTCTATCGTGATGACCGGGATTATCCCCATATCCATCCCCCAGCGCACCGCCCTGATCGAAACATCCACGTCGACCAGGTGCTCCCTTATCATCGAACCTTTCGCGAAGTCGAATATGTTCATCCCGTTCTGGAGTATGACAGGCAGGTTCGGGTTCAGCTTCATTATGTGGCGCTCGGCGGCGACCCTACCCCTGCCGGTCGCTACGGAGAACAGGATGCCCTCTTCATTAGCCCTCCTTGCCGCTATTATGTTGCCCTCCGGGATCTCGTGCTCCTCGTTCAGGCAAGTGTAGTCAAGGTCGGTCACCAGCATTCGGTAAGCCATGCGCACCTCCGGGAAAAACAATGCGCGGGCCGTGTGCAACGCCCGCGCCATGCAAGCTGTCCATGCTTATTTTATCAGCGAAAGCGACACGATTACAGGGGTAAATACTATTGCGACCATCGTCATGAGCTTTATCAGGATGTTTATGGAAGGGCCGGATGTGTCCTTCAGGGGGTCTCCGACGGTGTCTCCGACTATGCCGGCTTTGTGGGCGTCCGAGCCCGTGCCCCCGAAGTTGCCCTCCTCGATGTACTTTTTGGCGTTGTCCCATGTGCCTCCCGCGTTGGACATCATGATAGCCAGCAGGAACCCGGACACCATCGCGCCGACCAGCATGCCCCCAAGGCCGTTCGGTCCGAGGACAATGCCAGTGACTATTGGGGCGAGGATGGCCAGAAGCGACGGCATTATCATCTCCTTCTGGGCCGATGCCGTACAGATATCCACACATGTCGCGTAGTCCGGGTCGGCCGAACCCTCCATTATGCCTGGGATCTCCTTGAACTGCCGCCTTACCTCGTCGACTATGGACCCTGCCGCCCTGGCGACGGAATCCATGGTCATGGCGGAGAAGAAGAACGGCAGCATTGCCCCCAGGAACACGCCGCTCATCGTCTCCGGCGTCATGAGGTTGAGGTTCAGCGTGAAGCCCTTGATCTGGTCGTTGTAATTGGCGATGAGCGCAAGCGCCGTCAGCGCGGCCGAGCCTATGGCGAAGCCCTTCCCCGTCGCCGCAGTCGTGTTGCCCAGGGAATCAAGCTCGTCGGTCCTCTCCCTTACGTAATGCGACATGCCCGCCATCTGGGCGATGCCGCCGGCGTTGTCTGCGACCGGCCCGTAGGCGTCCGTCGCAAGGGTGATCCCAAGGGTGGAAAGCATGCCCACGGCGGCTAGCGATACAGCGAAGAGGCCCTTGGTAGGCTCGAGCTTGCCGCCCGCTATGTAGTAGCTGGCCATTATTGCGCCGGAGATTATGAGCACGGGGAGCCCCGTCGACCTCATGCCCGAGGACAGCCCCGATATGATGACGGTTGCAGTCCCTGTAAGGGAGCTCCTTGAGACGTCCTTCGTCGCCTTGTAGGATGACGAAGTATAGATCTCAGTGGCGTGGCCTATGAGGACTCCGGCGGCAAGGCCCGAGAAAAGCGCGAAGAACATCCTGGTGCCGTCGGCCCCGAGGAGGTATCGCACTATGAAGAAGCTGCCGACGGTGGACATGAGCGCAGCAGCGTTGGTCCCGCGCCTCAACGCGCCCAGAAGCGCAGCCTGCCCGCTCTTGCCCCCGGTCCTCACGAAGAACCCTCCGATTATCGAGGCGATGACGCCGAAAGATGCAATCATGAACGGAAGGATCGTGCCGGAAAGGCCGTAGCCGGCAGACGCTCCCAAAGCAGAGGCCGCGATTATCGAACCGACGTACGATTCGTACAGGTCTGCGCCCATCCCGGCCACGTCACCCACGTTGTCCCCGACGTTGTCGGCAATTACGGCCGGGTTCCTGGCGTCGTCTTCCGGTATGTTCTTCTCGACCTTGCCTACCAGGTCGGCCCCCACGTCAGCGGCCTTGGTGAATATTCCGCCGCCGACCCTTGCGAAAAGCGCCATGGAGCTTGCCCCCATGCTGGACGTAAGCAGCACCGAAGCCATCTGCGCGAACTTGGCGGCCTGGCTGGCGGAGGGCAGGATCTCCGTGTAATACCAGTCAAGCGTGAAATACCAGAGGGATATGTGCATGAGGGCGAGGCCAACTACCGTAAGGCCCATCACCGAGCCGCTTGAGAAAGCGACCTTGAGGCCCTCTTCCAGGCTCCTGGACGCGGCCTGGGCCGTCCTCACGTTCGAGGAGGTCGCGGTCTTCATGCCGACATATCCGGCAAGGCCGGAGAACACCCCTCCTGTCACGAAGGCGAACGGGGTAAACATGCTCATCTTGGAGTAAAAGGACGCGAGGGCAAGTATGACGAACATGGCTGCGAAGAAGAAGGTGACCGTTTTGTACTGCCTTTTGAGGTAGGCGTCGGCGCCCTTGCTTATTGCGCCCGATACCTTCTGCATCCTGTCGTTGCCCCTGTCTTTCAAGGAGAGCCACCTGACAAGGTACAAGACGGTGATGAGCGCGGCGGCCGCGGCCAGCGGCATGGTCAACGCCAGGGACCTCAATACGGGCTCCGGGTTCATCTGGGAGCACCTCCATTCAGGTCGTATAGCCGTCTAGCGACATTTTATCACAGAGGCACCTTGATAGCGCCCATTTTGCTGCCCTTTTATTGCTTAGGCATCCAATGTTGTATAATCATCTGGTATAAATCGGCGGGAGGTAGCTTCATGATCTTCAGGGACAGGCCGGACGGAAAGCTGATGAAGGTCCCCAACTTCAAGAAAATCAACCCCTACATGTTCCCCACCAGGGACGAATCCATACTGTACTGCCAGGACAGGCTGGACATTGGCAACGCGATAGGCATGCTGCTCGAGATGAACAGGGGGAAGACCCCCGAGGAAAGGGTCACATTGTTCCATGTCCTTCTGACCGCGCTGCTCAGGTCCGTAGTCGAAAGGCCGATGCTTAACACCTTCGTGGCCGGGCAGCGGTATTACAGGAGGAACGAGCTTTCCTTCAGCTTCGTCGCCAAGAAGGAGCTCAGCGACGACGGAGAGGAGACAATACTCAAAGTGAGGTTCAATCCGAACGACACGCTCTTCGACGTCACCAGGAGGACCAGGGAGGCCGTCTCCAAAGCCAAGAGCGCAACGGGAAACTCCACCGAGAAAGAGATAGACATCGTCATGGCCCTGCCCAGGTTCGGCATCAAGGCCTTCATGTGGCTCTACAGGTTCCTGGACTACAACAACATGCTGCCGGGCTTCATGATAGACACCGACCCGCTGTACTGCACTACGTTCATAACCAACCTAGGAAGCATCGGGCTCGAGCCCATCGACCACCACCTCTACAACTGGGGGACCTGCGGGACGTTCCTTGCAATCGGCAAGGTCAAGAGGGGGCCCCTCTACGACGGCAGGAGCGGACAGCCCAGGACTGCGCATGTCATGGACATCAGGGTCTCGCTTGACGACAGGATCGCCGACGGCTATTACTACGGCAACTCCCTTGCGACTTTCAAGAGGTACGTCGAAGACCCCACATCCCTTCTTAAGCCGCCCGGCTATACTAAAGAGCAGATCGACGCGCTGGGGCTGAAGTATATGCCGGACTGACGAACCGGCAGGTTCTCAAAGGATTCCTCTGGAGGCGAACAGATGATTTTCAGGGACCGCCCGGATGGGACGCTGATCAAAGTCCCGAGCTTCAAGAAGGTTCTGACCTATACCTGTCCCACAAGGGACGAATCATCCCTATACTTCAAGGAGACCCTCGAAATCGAGGAAGCGATTTCGCTGCTGTTGGAGAAGAACAGGGGCAAGTCGCCCGAAGACAGGATCACGATCTTCCATCTTATAGTAGCCGCGTATGTCAGGACCGTCGTGGAAAGGCCCATGGTCAACACCTTCGTATCGGGGCATAGGTTCTACCAGCGCAACGAGATCTCTTTCAGCCTGGTGGCGAAGAAGCAGATGAGCGACGAAGGCATCGAGGGGCTCGTAAAGGTGAAGTTCTCGCCCATGGATACGATCGAACAGGTGGCAGCCCGCATGAAAAAGGCGGTCCTTGTGGGGAAGAGCGACGCGGGCAGCAGCTCAGAGCGCGAAGTCGACTTCCTAATGTCGCTCCCGCAGCCGATAACCTCCCTTGTCATGTGGCTTTACAAGGTGCTCGACACTAACAACCTCATGCCCGGGTTCATGATAGACAACGACCCGTCATACTCCACGGCTCTCATAACAAACCTCGGCAGCATCGGGGTGGACGGGGTCTTCCACCACCTGTTCAACTGGGGAAACAGCAGCGTGATAATGGCCATCGGCAGGGTGAAGAAAGTGCCTCTGTACGACACAAGGACGGCGGACGAGAGAAAAGCCAGGGTGCTAGACATATATTTCACCCTGGACGACAGGATTGCCGACGGAACCTATTACAGCAACTCGCTGAAGGCCTTCAAAAGATACATGGAGCATCCTGAGCTCCTGTTCGAGCCTCCGAAATACACCAAAGAGCAGATCGACGCCCTGAAGCTCAGGAAAGGGACGGTCAAATAGGACGCAGGATATGAAGAAACGGGCCCTTTGCGGGGCCCGTCGGTTTTCACGTAATTCCTATCTCCTCGCCTTGCCGACGACCGCCATGATGGCCGGTATCGCCGCAAGCTGTATGGCTATGCCTGCCAGGCTGCCCGTGAAGGCTCCCGAGAAGAAGGCCCACGGGGCGGGGAGCCTTGCGCCGAACATCGATGTCAGCACCCAGACGGCAAGGGTCGCCACCAGGCGGCCGGAAACCATCGAAAGGACAAGGACGATGTTCCTGTCCATCTTTAGTTTCATGTAGAGCACGCTCGTGACGAAGCCGTATGTCGCAAGCTCAGCCATCATGAACGGGAGCACGGGGAACACCGGGGGCATGCCAGTTATGAGGGTGTTGACAGCGGGGCTTAGCAAGCCTACGAGCAGGGCGAAGAACGGATCCACGAAGAAGCCGGCCAGAAGCACCGGGAAATGCATCGGCAGGAGCAGTGTGCCCGCATTCGGTATGCCGTGCAGCAGCATCGGGATTATTACAGCCATTGCGATGAACATAGCTGATAAAGTAAGCTGTGCGGTCCTTTTGGATGCCATTTTTACCTCCGAGCGGTCGATATGGATAGAATTAACGGCCCGATCTGTATGACCGGGCCGCAGTATTGGTGCCCTTTGGCAACCGCAAAGGAAAGGGATGGGACGACAGTGTGGCCAAGGCGGGGTGAAGGGGATGGGGCGCGATGTATGGGTTACGGGCCTTACCGACAGCGTCTTGCGGGACGTTCGACGTACCGCGTGCTGAAAGGTCAAGCCCTCGGCCTATTAGTACCGGTGAACTTAGCGCATTGCTGCGCTTGCATTGCCGGCCTATCAACCTTGTATTCCTCAAGGGGCCTTACCCGGTTGACCCGGTGGGAGGTCTCATCTTGGGGCCGGTTTCGCGCTTAGATGCTTTCAGCGCTTATCCGATCCGCACTTGGCTATCCGGCTGTGCCACTGGCGTGA
>Ga0208459_1001901_pt1 | contig 18723 bp, 10 predicted proteins | sample AD_UKC087_MetaG_FD_184433 | JGI IMG/M metagenome (GOLD analysis project Ga0208459, IMG submission 184433) | Active sludge microbial communities of municipal wastewater-treating anaerobic digesters from USA - AD_UKC087_MetaG (SPAdes) (version 2) | ecosystem: Engineered > Bioreactor > Anaerobic >... | reverse complement strand
CCGCGAATCCCATGAACAACGAACAAAATGAACCACGGATTACGCGGAGGACTTCCGTTTGGTGTCCCGGCTTTAGCCGGTCCGGACACCCTAAAGGGTGGACACCCAACAAGCTATGAACGACGCACTGATCCAAGCCATTCTCCGGTTCACTTTGGACGCCCGCAGCACGCTTGAGCGCGAAGCCGACGAGCAGTTGCAGGGCATCTACGGCTGGTTGCCAGATGGCACGTTCACTCCGGCCAACCGCATGCCCGCGGTGGCGCAACTGCCCGAAGCGGCGGAAACCCGGGCACGGCTGGAACGATTCCAGGCCGACGAAGCCACCGCCGGATTCGATGCCAAGGCCGCCCGGAAGAAGCTGCTGCGCGAAACCGCCTTCACCTGGCTCAACCGCCTCGTCGCCTTCCGCCTGATGGAAGAACGGCGGCTTCTCCGGCGGACCATCTCCCGGTTGCACGGCTCAGGCGCGTATGTCACGTGGGTCACGGACGATGCCAACGCGGCGGCCCGCCAACTGCATGATGCCGGCGAAGTGCCCGCGAATCCCATGGGCGAAGGCCCGCGCCACGTCGCCTACCGCCGCTTCCTTCTGTGGCAGTGCGACGAACTGGCCCGCGATGTCTCCATTCTGTTCGATCCCGACACGCTCGCCAGCCGGCTGTGTCCCCGACCGCCGATCCTCAAGCAACTGGTGGATGCCATGAACGACGCATCCCTGGTCGAGGCGTGGCAGGCCGGAAATGAAGAAACGATTGGTTGGGTGTATCAAGCCTTCAACGCGGAGGAACTTCAGGCCGCATTTGCCGGCGCTCGGGAACAGGGAAAAAAGTTTGCTCCGGAAGACATTCCAGCGGTGACTCAATTGTTCACCATCCGCTGGGTTGTCCGATTTCTGGTCGAAAATACACTGGGCCGGTTGTGGATCGAAATGCATCCGGACAGCCGGCTGAAGGAAAAGTGGACGTATTTCGTTCCGCCTGCGGACCCGACGTTGGGTGTCCCGGCTTCAGCCGGTCCGGACACGCTAAAGCGTGGACACCGAACGGTGAAGCCAGTTCGCGATATTACCTTTCTCGATCCCGCCTGCGGTTCGATGCACTTCGGCCTCGTGGCGTTCGACCTGTTCGTCGAAATGTATCGGGAGGAATTGGAGCGGGCCGGGCAACCCGGCTGGCCGGCACAGGCTTCCGTCGGAAACGCGGAGGATATCCCCGGCAGCATCATCGAACACAATCTCCACGGCATAGACATTGACCTTCGCGCCGTGCAGCTTTCCGCCCTCACCCTGCTGCTCCGGGCGCGGACGTTGAATCCGCAGTGCGTCTTCACGGACAAGAACCTCGCCTGCGCCAACGTCGAGGAGATGACGGCTGGCCGGCTGGAGGAATTCATCAAGCAGGCGAAGTTCAGCCACCCGATTTACGAACGCACGCTGCGCACACTGGCGATCCGGCTCAAGGACTCCGGCAATCTCGGCAGCCTGCTCCGGTTGGACCGCGACGTGAACGAACTGGTGGCGGCGGAGCGTAAGAAAGCGGAAACCGAGAACCAGTTTTTGATGGGCTTTCCAGGATTGAGCACGGAACAGTTCAAAACGCAGGCGGGAATCGAGGAATTTTTCAATCTGCTCACCGCGCAAATCGAACGACACCTCAACGATTTTGTCCGCGCCACCCGGCAGGAGGGGCAGGATGCCGGACACTTTGTCAACGAAGCGGGCAAGGGCGTCCGTTTCCTGTCGCTGGTGGACCAGCGTTACGACGTGGTGGCTACGAATCCGCCCTACCTGTCCGCCCGGAAGATGAACAAGCGGTTGGCGACGCTCATGGCGGATGAATACGCCGAGGCCAAGGGCGATCTTTACGCCGCCTTCATTATCCGTGGCCAGGAACTGCTCAATGATCGCGGCTTGCTGGGCATGCTGACCATGCACTCGTTCATGTTCATCAGCAGTTATGAGAACATGCGGGCCAAGCTCCGCGAACGCATCGCCATTCAGACGCTGGCGCATTTCGGTGGCGGCCTGTTTGCCGTGGGCAACCCCGGCACGCTGCAAACGGCTGCCTTTGTCTTTGAAAAGCGGGCGAGCCAGGCGGAGTGTGATGCGCAGGAGGGGGTGTATTTCCGGTTGGTGCGGGAACCGGATGCGGAGGCCAAACGCCGCGCCTTTGAAGCCGCCCTGGCCGCCCACACCCAAGGTCAACCCCATCCGCTCCTGTTCCGCTACGTCCAAAAAGACTTCGATGCCATCCCCGGCAAGCCGTGGGTGTATTGGGCGAGCACTGCCGAGCGTCAGGTCTTTTCTGCTTTTCCGAAGCTTGGTGAAATCTACGAGCTTGATTCTGGACTGAAGACCTCGGGCAACACTCGATTTGTGCGTCTCCATTGGGAAGTAGGCAGGGCTCGAATCGCAAATGGAGATGATCCTGCTCAGTTTCGCAAGGCCAGTAATAAGTGGTTTAACTACGCTAAAGGAGGGGTTGGGGAATCTTTTCTTTGTAGCGTGTTTCATGTTGTGAACTGGCGAAACAACGGTCACGAACTCAAGGAGTTTCTGTGCAGTCAGTATCCTTACCTCAAAGGGAAGGTGGAATGGTGCACACACAACACCGAACTGTATTTCGAGCCTGGCATTACATGGGCATCAATATCACCGACAGGATTTCGGCCTCGTCTGCTGGAGGCTGGAGCGATCTCGTCGAATGCGAGTTTTACCGTGTTTCCGCGTGCGGAAGACATTCATGACCTTTTTGGTGTTCTCCTTTCTGAGCCGGCTAGATACCTAATGCGCATCCTATGCCCAACCATCAATCAGACCATGGGCGGGGTAAGCCTGCTGCCGATCCCAGCCGACAGGTTGAAGTGCAAGGAATACACTGAAACGGTGAAGGAGTTGTGTTCTTCTGTTATGGCGAAACTGTCAGCGCAGGAAACCACAAGGCAGTTTCGTTGTCCCTCGCAGCAAAACGGGGAGTTCTCGCCGGATCATGATCTCCTGCTTCGGGCAATTGATGACATTGCCTATCGGCAGTTCGGTTTATCTGCCCGGCGTGCTTTCATCGAGGATTTCCTGCAGCACTTTGTCGTCAATGCGGAGGACGGACTTGCATCGGCTGACGAGGACTCGGCCGACGGCGACACCGATGACGCTGACGGTTCTGGACTGACGAGTCGGCTTCGGGGTGTGTCGTTAAGTTGGATTTCTTACGCCATCGGCACGGTGCTGGGCCGGTTTGAGATCGGTCAGCCCGGCGGTCTGGGTTGCGGGGATTTTCCGCCCGCCACCGTCACCGCCATCCGGGCTTTGATTGATCCGGACGGCATCATGCCCTCCGATGAAGGGCATCCGCAGGACCTCGCCGCCCGCGTGGTCAATTGCCTGTCGCTCATGTTGGGCGAGGCCGAGGCCCGCGAGGTCATTCGCACCGCCACCGAGGAAACCGGTGATCCGGTGGAAGCCGTGCGCGGCTGGTTGGACCGGTTCGCCGGTGCGCCGGACAAGTCGTTTTGGAAATATCACTTCCAGCTTTACCGCAAACGCCCGGTCTATTGGCCGCTGCAATCGCCCCGGAAGAAATACACCATCTGGGTTTTTCAGGAGCGGTTCAACGCGAACACTTTGTTCACCGTCCGCAACCTGGTCGAAGAACGCCTGCGGTTGCTGGACCGTGAGATCGCCGACCAACGCGCCGCCGCCGGCAACAACCGCAGCAAGTTGAAAGCAGTGGACAAGCTCGTGGACATGGCCGACGACCTGCGCGAGTTCTCGAAGCAAATCAAGGAAATCACCGAGCGCGGCTACACCCCGCACATTGACGATGGGGTGCTGCTCAACGCCGCGCCGTTGCACTCGTTGCTTCCCAGTTGGCCGGAAACCAGGAAGGCGTGGCAGGAGTTGGAAGCCGGCGACTACGATTGGGCGCAACAAGCGATGGAATACTGGCCCGAGCGGGTGAAGGCCGCGTGCCGGACCAACAAGTCTTTCGCCATCGCGCACGGCCTGGCGTAAGTGTTCGGTGTCCACCCTTTAGGGTGTTCGGGGAAGCAGCCTGAAGGCTGGACACCAAGCGGGCCGGCTAACGCCGGGACACCGAACCGTTGAGTATCCACGCTTTAACGAGCAAGTGAAACGATCATGAGCAAACCCACCTATCTGTGGCGCAAGCTGACGTCGAAGCAACGGGACGAATTGGCCGGACCGGGTGAAGGCCGCGTGCCAGACCAACAAGTCTTTCGCCATCGCGCACGGCCTGGCGTGAGTGTTCGGTGTCCACCCTTTAGGGTGTTCGGGGAAGCAGCCTGCCTGAAGGCTGGACACCAAGCGGGCCGGCTAACGCCGGGACACCGAACCGTTGGGTATCCACGCTTTAACGTGCAAGTGAAACGATCATGAGCAAACCCACCTATCTGTGGCGCAAGCTGACGTCGAAGCAACGGGACGAGTTGCTCGAATGGCGGAAGCGGCAGGGGCTGCCCTGGCATCGCCCGCCGCATCGGGGCGGCGAGAAGACCCGTTACCATGTGACGGCTGCGTGCTTCGAGCATCGTCCGTTCATTGGCCAAAGTGTGGAGCGGCTGGAAAGTTTTTGCAGCACGTTGCTCAGCGTGACTCAGGGACATGGCACCCAGATTCACGCCTGGTGTGTTTTGCCCAACCATTACCATGCGCTAATCGAAACCACGGCCATCCTCAAAGTGCTGGCGGACCTGGGCCGGATGCATGGCCGGCTTTCGTTTCAGTGGAACGGCGAGGAGCAGACACGCGGTCGGCAGGTGTGGTGCGGCGCGGTTGAACGGTTCATGCGCAACGACGCGCATTTCTGGGCGACAATGAACTACGTGCATCACAATCCCGTGCATCACGGTTACGTCGAGCATTGGCAGGACTGGCCGTTCTCCAGCGCACAGGAATATCTGGCGGGGATGGGCCGTGAGGAAGCGACACGGATTTGGAATGATTTTCCCGTGTTGGATTACGGGAAGGGTTGGGATGCGCCGAGTATGTGAACGCCAGCACACGCTGAAGCGTGGACACCAAACCGACCGACTGAAGCCGGGCCACCAAAGTTCGGTGTCCACCCTTTAGGATATTCGGGGAAGCAGCCTGAAGGCTGGACACCAAGCGGACCAGCCAAAGCCGGGCCACCAAAGTTCGGTGTCCACCCTTTAGGGTGTTCGGGGAGGCAGCCTGAAGGCTGGACACCAAGCGGATCAGCCAAAGCCAGGACACCGAACGTGGGCCTGCTTTTTGTCCGTGAAACTGGCTTGCGGTCCGGATGTCTTGTTTTACGATGTGACCGTTCCGAATAATAAGATGTCGGAGCGAGGGCGCTTATTATCCGCGCAACGAACAAGATTTTCATTTCGGCGAGTGTGTTATGCGGGCCGGTGAATTCGTAAAACAAGTTGGTGGTTACGAGGCATTTGTGCCGAAACCCCTGCCGCCCAAGCCTCCGATCCAGATGGACCCGGACCTGGCATCGCTACTGTCGGAAGCCGACCGGGCCTTGGGCCGGCTGGACGGGGTGACCTCGATCCTGCCGAACCCGGATTTTTTCGTGGCGATGTATGTCCGGCACGAGGCGGTGCTCAGTTCCCAGATCGAGGGCACGCAAAGCACCCTGCAGGATGTCTTGGAGTTCGAAATTGATTCCAAGGGTGAGGGCCGACCAAAGGACGTGGAGGAAGTCGTTAATTACGTCGGGGCGATGAACTACGGTTTGCAGCGGGTGAAGGAGTTTCCGTTGAGCCTGCGCTTGATCCGGGAGATCCACGGCAAGTTGTTGCAAGGCGTGCGTGGCAGCAACCGCGAGCCCGGCGAATTCCGCCAGCGGCAGAACTGGCTCGGGACGGACAAGTGCCCCATCGAGCAGGCGACCTTCGTGCCGCCGCCCGTGGACGAGATGAGGACGGCGCTGAACGATCTGGAGAAGTTTCTGCATTACGAAGAACCAATGCCGGTGCTGGTGCATTGCGGACTATGCCACGCGCAGTTCGAGACGATTCATCCGTTCCTCGACGGCAACGGGCGCGTGGGGCGATTGCTGATCACCTTCCTGCTTTGTCAAAAGGGAATCCTGCACCGGCCACTGCTGTATCTGAGCCATTACCTGAAGCGACACCGGGCGCAGTATTACGACCGGTTGATGGCCATCCGGACGGAAGGTGATTGGGAAGGCTGGATAAAGTTCTTCCTGCGCGGGGTTGCGGAGGTGAGTCACGCGGCTACGGCGACGGCCCGGGAGATTCTGAAGCTGCGGGAAAAGGGTCGCGCAAAGTCGCTCGCTTCGCCCGGTGGCGCGAACTATGGCCAGCGGTTGGTGGATTTCCTGTTCGAGCGCCCCATCGTGAACGTGCGGATGGTGGAGCAAGGGCTGGAGTGTTCCTTCGCCAAGGCCAACAGCCTGGTGAAGTCGTTTGTTGCACTCGGCCTGCTGGAGGAAATGACCGGCTGGCAACGCAACCGGCGCTATCGCTTCAAACCGTATCTGGCGTTGTTCGAGACCCCATGAGCACGAAAGAATCAACCACGGATGACGCGGACAGCGCGGATAGCGGGCAGCCCGCAAGCTGGGGCACGCGTAATCCGTTCGGTGTCCACCCTTTAGGGTGTTGGGGAAGCAGCCTGAAGGCTGGACACCAAGCGGGCTGGCTGAAGCCGGAGCACCAAGCAAAGTCCACCGGCTCGCGCCATACGCCGAGCGTCAATAGCGAATCATCCGTGCCATCCGTGTAATCCGCGGTTAAAACAACATGGGCAAAGTTTCTGACAGGATTCGGGCGTTGATTGAGCGGCAGGTCGCCGACCGTGGGCTCGTGGTCTGGTATGACCCGGACAGGGTCTATGCCGCGTTGGCAAAGTCGTTGGTGTTGGCTGACGCCACGGTCCTGATTGGTGGCCCCGAATTCTTTCGCTTGCGCGAACGACTGGAGCCGTTCCTGGAATTCGTCACGCCGGAGGGCAAGGTTACGCCCGGCTGCGACGTGCCACCGAACGTGGTGGTCTATGTCCCGCTCGCGCGGTCGAAGACGGACTTTGCCTTGATCGAAGCCGAGACGGCCGGCGTGGTGATGGAGCCGGGCGCCGAGGTGGCCGAACGCAACACGCGCCTGCAGGCCATCGTGGAACAGGTGTTCGCCGTGATCGCGCCGGAGAAAGCCGCGCATGTGGCGCGTCAGGCGGAGGAAGGTTTGCTCACGCTGGAGGAATTGGACCGCATGGCCGACGAAGCCGGCTCCGTGACCGCCGGGGCGTTGAAGCTGATCTTCGGACCCATTTCCCCCGCCGAAGTGTTGCTGGAATTCGCCGCCTCAGACAAATACGACCCGAAGATCGCGGAGAAGAAAGCCCAGGGCGAACTCGTCACCCTCGCGAGGGACGAACTCGGGCTAAACGGCGCGGACACGACGTCGCTGGCCGGCTTCCGCAAGACCCTGCAACGGCATCTGCTCCTCGGCGAACTGGTGCTGGCCCTGCCGGAGCCGTCGCGGCCCGGCCCGTTGGCGGCGTTTGAATTGCCGGCCAAACCCGTGCATCGGGACGCCATTCGCCACCTGTGCCGCATGTGGCGGAACCGCGTGGATTTGCAGGAGCAGTATGAGGCCGCGGCGGAAGCCCTGGAACAAGCCGCCGGGCTGGCCCCGCAGGCGTGGCCCGAATCGGCCATCGCCGGCTTGGATACGTTTGCGTTCATCGAGAACCGGCTGTTGCACGCGGCGATTGCAAACCTGGTGGCGGGTGACGCGGAGGGTGTGCTCAAGCTGAGGGGCAACCGGCGGGAATCATTCTGGTGCCGGCGGCGGGCGGAGTTCCCCTTGGTCTGGTCGCTGGTGGAGGCCGGGGCGCAGTTGCTGGCCATGAGCATGAACATTCGCCCGGCGCTCAAGAAGCGGAAATGGACCGCCCGCGAACTCGTGGAAGCCTACACCCGGCACACGGAGCCGTGGATGGTGCTCGATCGCAGCGCCCGGCACCTGGAAAGCCGCTACGCCCGTTGCGAGATGTCCGCCGCGCCGAACGAGCCGGACCTCGAACGCTTGATGACCCATTGCCGCAAGGCATACGCCGAGACCCTGACGGTGCTGGCCGAGACATATTCGTCTGCGCTGGAGCAGTCCGGTTTCGAGGTGGAGTCGTTCGCGCCACAGTCGCGCATCTTCACGGATCACGTCAGCCCGCTGCTGAAGGCGGGCGAGAAAGTCGCCTACCTGTTGGTGGACGCGCTGCGGTTTGAGATGGCCGCGGAACTCGTCGCCGGCCTGGGTGATGAGTTTGACGTCACCACCGATGCGGCCATCGGACAACTTCCGGGCATCACCCCGGTGGGGATGGCGGCTTTGATGCCCGGCGCCGAGAAAGGCCTGGCGTTGGACAAGGGCGGAGCGGGATTGGTGATGCAGATTCAAGGGCAACCGGTTTCCACGCGCACGGCGCGGATGGACTGGCTCAAAGCGCAGGTGGAAACGCCGCTCGTGATCTGCAAGCTGGGCGAGATCGCCCGGCTGACACCCAAGCGCAAGAAGGAACTCAGTGAGCCGAAGTTCATTGTCGTGACGTCGCAGGAGATTGACCGTCACGGCGAGGAAGCCGGCGACGAGGATGAAACCCGCCTATACATGGATGAGGTGCTCGACAAGTTGCGCCGGGGCATCCGCAACCTGCTGCAGGTGGGCATGCGTCACATCGTCATCGCGGCGGATCATGGGTTCATTTTTGCCGAGGGCCTGGACGCCGGCCTGTCCATGGACGCGCCCGGGGGCGAGACGGTGGCGTTGCATTCGCGGGCATGGATCGGTCGCGGTGGCGTGAGCGCCGATGGTTTCTTTCGCGTCAATGCCAGCGACCTCGAACTGGGCGGCCCGCTGGAACTGGCGTTCCCCCGGAGCATCGGCTTGTTCAAGGTGAAGGGCGGCAGCGGACCTTACTTCCACGGCGGGCCGACGTTGCAGGAGCAGATCATTCCGGTGTGTGTGCTGAAGGCGCGGAAGGCCCGGGCCGAAGTGGGCAGCGAACTGAAGCTGGAGTTGAAACTGGCTAAACCCAAGGTGACGAACCGGTTCTTCTCGCTCACGGTCACGCTCACGGCGGAAGGATTGTTTGGCGAAACCCAGAAGCGCATCCGGCTGGAGGCGCTTTCGGCCAAGACCGAGGTGGGTTACGCCGCCGTGGCGTCCTACGGCTACGAGGAAGGCACGCGGGAGATTGTCATCGCGTCCGGCAAACCCAATGCCGTGACGATGATGCTGACCGCCACGGATGCGGTGACGAAGATTTCCATCCGGGCGATTGATTGTGAAACCCAGCTTGGGCTCGGGGAGTTGACCGACATCCCGGTGGAACTGGCGATTTGAGGTGAATTATGACTGATGCGTTGGACCAAAAACTGATGGATGCCTTTGCGGGCAAAGTGGTCCGCAAGGACCTGGTGCGAAAGGTGAAGTTCGGCGCGAACGTGCCCGTGTTCGTGCTGGAATATCTGCTGGGGAAATACTGCGCCACGGATGATCCAGCGGCGATTGACGCCGGGCTGCGCGTCGTGAACAACACGCTGGCTGAGAACTTCGTCCGCCCGGAGGAAGCCAACAAGGCCCAGGTGCGCGTGAAGGAAAAGGAGCGGCACACGTTCATTGACAAGGTGAAGGTTCGCTACCTTTCCGAAGACGACAAGTATTGGGCCGAGGCGGTGAACTTCGGCCACAAATACATTCATGTTCCGGAGAAATACGTCCGGGAGTTCGACCGTCTGTTGATGGGAGGCATCTGGGCTGAAATCGAGATTCGACATCAATACGACGAAGAAGCCAGGGGCAAACGCAGCCCGTTCTGGATTGAGCGGCTGACCCCGATCCAATTGGCCAACTTCGACCTGGACGGCTACCGCGAAGCCCGGCGGCGTTTCACGTCGGAAGAATGGGTGGACTTGTTGATACGCTGCATCGGTCTCGAGCCGGGCCAGTTCACCCAGCGGCTGAAGCTGTTGTTCCTGGTGCGGCTGATTCCCTTGTGCGAGGCGAACTACAATCTGGTGGAGCTGGGTCCCCGCGAGACGGGCAAATCCTACGGCTACCAGCAGTTGAGCCCCTACACGATCCTGCTTACCGGCCCGACCACCGTGGCCAACCTGTTCTTCAACATGGCCAGCGGGAAGATCGGCCTGGTCGGATTGTGGGACGCCGTCGGATTCGACGAAGTGGCGGACCTGGAGAAGATGCCCAAGGAGGTCGTGACCACGCTCAAGACCTATTGCGAGTCCGGGTCGTTCGCCCGGGGCAAAGAGACGCTTTCCGGCATGGCGTCCATTGCGATGTTTGGCAATACCAACCAGCCGGTGGAGGCCATGGTGCGCTCGTCCCACTTGTTCACGCCCATGCCCGGCGTGATCCGTGAAGACATGGCGTTCCTGGATCGTATCCACTACTACGTTCCCGGCTGGGAAATCCCGAAGATGAAGATCGAGTTCTTCACGGATCATTACGGGTTCGTGGTGGATTACTTCGCCGAGGCGTTGCGCGAACTGCGCAAACACAACTTCACGGAGGTCATTGACCGGCACTTCTCGATGGGCGCTCACTTGAAATCCCGCGACGTGAAAGCCGTCCGCAAGACCGTGTCCGGCATGGTGAAGCTGCTGTATCCCCACGGCGAATTCTCGAAGGCGGAACTGGTGGAGATGCTGGAGTTGGCCTTGGAAGGGCGCCGCCGGGTGAAGGAACAGCTAAAGAAAATGGGGGCGTTTGAGTTTCATCAGACGTCGTTCTCCTACCGCGACAATGACACGACGGAAGAACGCTACGTCGGCGTGCCGGAGGAAGGCGGGCGGGAACTGATCTCAACGGATCCGCTGGCCCCGGGTTCGGTGTATGCCGCGTCCCTAAACCCGGCGGGTAAAGTTGGCCTGTATCGAATCGAAGTAGGAACTTCTTCCGGCACCGGAAAACTGAAACTTGCCGGCGGTGTGGATGGTCCGTTGAAGGAAGCCATCAGCCGCGCCTTCGGATTCCTCCAAGGGCATAAGGTCCCCATGGGCATCGCCAGCGTGCTCGACACCACGGATTTCCACGTCGAGGCGATTGATCTGTTGACTAATCGCATTCCGTGCGAAGCCGGGATCGCCGTGCTGGTGGCCATTGTGTCGGCCATCAAGAGGACGGCGGTGGCCCCGGGCCTGGTGATCCTCGGCGACCTGAGCATTCAGGGCAACATCAAGGCTGTGACCTCGCTGGTGGAACCGCTCCAGGTGGCAATGGAGAACGGCGCTCGTCGGGCGCTCATCCCGCTGGAGAACAAGCGCAACTTCCTGGAGGTGTCGGGTGACATCGTGGAGCAAGTGGACCCGGTATTTTTCTCCGATCCGCAATCCGCCGCCGCGAAGGCGCTGGGGTTGACGTAAGGGCGGGTAAAGGGGTCGGTAAAGGGGTCGGTCCCGGAATGCAGGAATATGCATCGAGGGCGCTCAAGGCCCGCTGCCTGCCAGAGTTCAAGTGCGCGCTTTTCGTCCGCCCAAAGCTCGAGGCGGACATCGCCGAAACGGAAGCCTGGTATGAGGAACGCCAGGAGCAGAGGCGGCGGTCCCAGAAGTCATGACATTAGCCCTTTGAGGTGCGACCGCCACGCCCTGACGACGTGATCGTCCAGTCCACATTCCTGCATTCCGGGACCGACCCCTTTACAAACTCCATTCCCACCGACAACTTACAGATGCATTGCTTCGCCCTTCGCGCAGCGATCGCGTCGCCGGAATGGAGATCGGCCGGCTGTGCAGGGCAGCCTCTGAACAGGCAGAACATGCGGCAAACAAAAACGGCGTCGGGGAACCCCCAACGCCGCAGTCGTTCGTGTCCGCCAGGGACAAGAGAATCCGATCAATTACGCGAACGCCGCCATCCGGCGAAGCCGAGAAGGGCGAGTCCACCGACGACAGCAAATTGGGAGGGCTCGGGGACGTCCAGAGTGAGATTGTCCCCGTTATAGCTGAGAATGTAGTCGATCTGGCCGATCCCACTACCGAGGTTGTCGAAATTGATTGTCTGATAACCATCATCGTAGCAGGTTAAAACGTTTTTATCATCTCCATATAGTGCTAATCGCCATTTGCCAGATTTATTAATGTTGTCAGGTATATTAATCCTCGCGGTCAACAAAAGTTGTTCCCCCTCGTGGAAGGGGATTGTTATGCCTGGCAGGTCAGGCTTCTCGATGTTGACGAACAATTTCGAATCCGGACCGCCGTAGAAGTGCTCCGTAATCACGGGGTTAGGAACTTCGAACGAGCCTGCGAAAGGCGTGTTTTGAATACACGGTGCGGATGTACTTGTGTCGCCAAAGTAGGATGCATCAAAAAACGGTGTGGGGAGCGCGGGGGGATTGCCTTCTTCGATGCGAAATATGTCAACAGTAAACGTGCCACCTACCACACGCTCCAAATCAGACGACCTTGAGCCCACGAACTCAAGTAGGTGATAAGAAGAGTCGCCTTGAGTCACCTTATCGGACAGCCTCAGTTTCAGGCCGAACTGGCCGAGACCAGTCACTGAACCGAGCGAGAAAACCAGACCAAGAAGCACTAGTTTCGATTTCATGAGTTTCACGTTCTTATTCTTCAACGCCGTTCTGTTCTCCAGCAACATCGACCACAAGACGATCAACAGCTCAGTCCTCGTCGAGAATGTGCCCGTTCCACATCCGAACCATTTCTCGCGAATGCATATCGTAACGGCGGCACATCAGGCCGCAATTGGCACGGTTGCTTAGAGAGGGTGGTTGTGGCGCATAGCAACGGTTGCGTATGGGGCGCGGTCAGGTTGACACTTGTGCTCGGTCGCAGGCCTGCGCGACGACGCCATGCATTCGACAGTCCCTATGCCGGCAAATACCGCAAGTCTGCGAGGCCTTAACTGACTGCCATTCCGCGACCGACCCCTTTATGGTTTTTGATCGGCGCGTGCGGCTGATTTCTGTTTTGCGACCACGAGCGTGCCTTGAACGAGCGCGAAGGCAATTTCTCCGTCTGGTGACAATCCGACGCTCTGCACATACGTAGACTCCCCTGGAAACCGGATACGGCCAATTTCTTTGCCGCTTTCGACATCCCAGATGCGAGCGGTGCTGTCGCCCGCACCCGAGATCAACTGTTTGCCATCGGCGGAGAAAGCGAGGCTGACGACCCAATTGCTATGACCGTCCAGCAATTTGCGCTTCGCGCCAGAATTTGTGTCCCAGAGAATGACGTCCCAGGGAGCATAGCCGACAGCCACCGTATTGCCATCGGGGGAAATGCCGACCGACAGAGGGCCGGAGCCGTGTTCTTCGTCATAAAATGTTCGCAACACTTCCCCGTTCAATCCATCGAGCAGAAAGGCTCCTCGCGGGAGTCCTGGAATTTCCAAAACGGCCAGGTGGCGCCCATCCCGCGCTCCGGCCAGGGTGAAGAAATCATCGCGGACGAAGCCGCGAAAAGTCCAGAGCGTCTTGCCGGTGTCGCGGGCCAGCACCGCCCCGCCTGGTTTGTCATGGTCAACCGCCTTTCCATCATCCTCCCAATACTTGGTCGTCGCGCCCCAGGCAACCCGGTCGTTGCCGAGCCATGTTACGCGGCCGACCTTCCGGCCAAGGTTGGTGCATAGCACGGCGCATTGGCTGCTCGCGACGTTCCAGACCAGCAAGGCGCCGGACTCCGTCCCGGCAAGCAGTTCCGCGCCGTTTGGCGAGAAGGCAACCGACCTGCATTTCTGCCCTTGCCGGCTGAACTCCTTGATGACTTTGCCGGCCGAATCGAACAGACGGAGTGCGCCCTCGCGAGTAATGGCGGCGAACTCCGCCGCGACGGGGTTGACACAGCCCAGGCTGGTCAGAGCCTCGTGGTCAAGTCTGGCGAGTTCGTCCAGTGCCAGCGTCTTGTCTTCCTGTTCCTCCTTCTCTCTTGCCGCTGCCTGATCTTCCATCTCCGCCAACTGGGGCCCGATGGCGCGATAGAGCCTATCAATACGTTTCGTCTGCTCGTCGAGCTGCTCCTGCAGCCTTTGCACTGCGGCAGCGAGATCGGCCGGAGCAGCATTAGTGGCTGCGGTGGCATGGGAAAACGTGGAGGCGAGGACCAGGCTGCTCGAAATCCAGATCCTAAGCAGATGGGTGGCAGGGATGATGTTCTTCTGTGCGGTGCGCCGGAAGAACAAGGCCTTGACGACGTAGAACACAGCCAGGACAACGATGGCCAATTGCACCAGGGTCCAGAGGATTGCGCTTGTGTCATTCATTCAAGAACATTCCCTGTGCTGGCAAATACCGCAAGTCTGCAAGGCCTTAACTAACTGCCATTCGGGTCGATTCCCCATATTGGCCGGCGTGCCCCGTAGTTGGCCAGCACGTCGCCCACCAACGTGAAAGAACCGCCAATGTAAAGATGGCCTGCGCCGTCCACCACGGCGGCATGAACTGGGGAGTCCGTTCCGGGCACTCCGCCCATGCTGATCCAGTTGGCATCGCTGAAGGTCGGATCTATCCGGATCGGATACGCCGCCGCCGTGTCATCCACCACAATGGCCAAACTCAGTGCGGAATGCGGAGTCCGGAATGCGGAGTCCTCAGCCGCCTCGATCACTTCCATGCGGGCGGGCAATTCCTTGCCCGCGGCGTCCGTCACCCGCAACCGGCTGTAGGCTATCTTCCGCCCGGACTCGGCCAGCACCAGTTGCGCCCCCACCGCCGTCCGTTCCACCCGCGCCCCGCTCACCGCCAGTTCCAGCCGCAGCTCATCGGACCCCTCTCCCCGGCCCTCTCCCCACGCCGTGGGGAGAGGGTGACCGTCAGGTCGGGAGAGGGGTTTTTCCAACACCACAAAGTCCTGGCGTACGCCGTCCATGCTGACGGTGTATTCTTCCACCAAACCCGGACGTTCATACCGCACCGTCTGATCCGCCACCGTCACCTTCCCCGTCCGCCCCAATGGCCGGGACGCAGTGCAGCAAGACGTTGTGACCCCCTCTCCCCGGCCCTCTCCCCACGGCGTGGGGAGAGGGTGACCGTCAGGTCGAGAGAGGGGTTTTTCCAACACCACAAAATCCTGGCGTACGCCGTCCATGCTCACCGTGTATTCCTCCACCAAGCCCGGGCGCGCATACCGCACCGTCTGATCCGCCACCGTAACCTTTCCCGTCCGCGCCAACGACCGGGACGCAGCGCAGCAAGACGTTGTGACCCCCTCTCCCCGGCCCTCTCCCCAGGCCGTGGGGAGAGGGTGATCGGCAGGTCGGGAGAGGGGATTGGACGTCGTCCGGCCCACTGCCGTCGCCACCACGCGAAAGCGATCCGGCGCCTGGTTCGTCACCGTCGAGGTGAGCCACAACCCTTCCGGCGTGGCTTCGCCGGCCAGCCGTTGGAACACGCAGTTTAGTTTGACCCTGTCGTCCTGCGTCGTTACCCGTAGGCCGTCGCCGCGGTGATCCGCCCCCGCCTTCGCCCCGATCTGATCCCACGGAATCGGCGCGTGGGTGGGCGCGTTGGCTGCGTCGGTTTCCGCCCGCACCATGCCGTTCAATAGCAATGCCATCCCCGTAAGGAATAGCCATTTTCACCGCAAGAATCACGGCGCGTGGAGGCGGAAAAAGCGGCGCGGGCCGGTGAGCGGATTGGTGTAGGGACTCGTGGCGTTCGGGACGTTGGTGTAAGTGCCGGTGGCTTCCGGAGCCGCTTGCAATTGAAAGTCGGCATTGGTCCAGCTCAGCACCAGTTGCTGGTTTTGCAACTGCCACTGCAACGGGATGGGCGTGAGCGGCGGCTGCAAATCTAAAACCGCCCGAGCCAGGTAAGGCGAAACCTTGCCTCCCGCCGTCTTGAAATCGCCCCCCACATATAAGTCCGAGCCCAACACTGCCAGCGCACCCACGGTGAAATCGACCCCCGCGCCCAGCGCGTGCCAACTGCTCCCATCCCATTGGGCAATATAGTTGGCTGCCGCGCCTCCCGCCGTGGTGAAATAGCCCCCCACATACAAGTCCGAGCCCGCCACCGCCAGCGCACCCACGGTGTAATCGACCCCCGAGCCCAGCGCGTGCCAACTGCTCCCATCCCATTTGGCAATGCTATTGGCCGTTACGTCGCCCGCCGTGTCGAATCGTCCCCCGGCGTAGAGATCCCCATTACCCGACACCGCCAGCGCATACACGGGGCTATCCATCCCCACGCCCAGCGCGTGCCAACTACTCCCGTCCCATTTGGCAATGTGATAGGCCGTTACGCCGCCCGCCGTCCTGAACCCGCCTCCCGCATACAGGTTGTTGCCCGACACCGCCAGCGCCCACACGAGTCCGTCCATCCCCCCGCCCAGCGCGTGCCAACTACTCCCGTCCCATTTGGCAATGTGATAGGCCGTTACGCCTCCGGCCGTGATGAAATAGCCTCCCACATACAAGTCCGAGCCCGACACCGCCAACGCAAGCACGTAACCGTTCACCCCTCCGCCCAGCGCGTGCCACTGGTTACCGTCCCATTGGGCAATATAGCTGGCCGCCACGCCGCCCGCCGTGGTGAAATAGCCCCCCACATACAAGTCCGAGCCCGACACCGCCAGCGCACCCACGGTGTTGTCGACCCCCGCGCCCAGCGCGTGCCAACTGCTCCCATCCCATCGGGCAATGTTGTTGACGGTTACGCCGCCCGCCGTGTCGAACGATCCCCCGGCGTAGAGATCCCCATTACCCGACACCGCCAGCGCATACACGCCATTGTCCATCCCCACGCCCAGCGCGTGCCAACTGCTCCCATCCCATTGGGCAATGCTATTGGCCGTTACGCCGCCCGCCGTCCTGAACCCGCCTCCCACATATAAGTCCGAGCCCGACACCGCCAGCGCAAGCACGAAGTGGAAGCGGTCTCCCATCCCCGCGCCCAGCGCGTGCCACTGGTTACCGTCCCATTTGGCAATGCTATTGGCCGTTACGCCGCCCGCCGTCCTGAACCCGCCTCCCGCATACAGGTTGTTGCCCGACACCGCCAGCGCATCCACGCCATTGTCCATCCCCCCGCCCAGCGCGTGCCACTGGTTACCGTCCCATTTGGCAATCCGCTTGGCCGTTACGTCTCCCGCCGTGTCGAACCATCCCCCGGCGTAGAGATCCCCATTACCCGACACTGCCAGCGCATCCACGCCACTGTCCATCCCCCTCCCCAGCGCGTGCCAACTGCTCCCATCCCATTTGGCAATGTGATTGGCCGTTACGCCTCCCGCCGTCGTAAACCCGCCCCCCGCATACAAGTCCGAGCCCGACACCGCCAGCGCAGACACGGTGTAGTCAACCCCAGCGCCCAGCGCGTGCCAACTGCTCCCATCCCATCGGGCAATATAGTTGGCCGTTACGCTTCCCGCCGTCGTGAAATAGCCTCCCACATACAAGTCCGAGCCCGACACCGCCAGCGCAAACACGAAAGGGTGATCTTCTTCCATCTCTCCTCCTATCCCCGCGCCCAGCGCGTGCCAACTGCTCCCATCCCATTTGGCAATGCAATTGGCCGTTACGCCGCCCGCCGTCTTGAAATCGCCCCCTGCATACAAGTCCGAGCCCGACGCCGCCAGCGCATACACGCAAGGGCCATCTTCTCCCATCTCTCCTCCCATCCCCGTACCCAATCCGTGCCAACTGCTCCCATCCCATTTAGCCACGTAGTTGGCCGCTGCGTCGCCCGCCACCGTGAAATCACCCCCGATGTAAAGATGGCCCGCGCCGTCCACCACGGCGGCACGAACTGTGGAGTCCGTTCCGGGCACTCCGCCCATGCTGATCCAGTTGGCGTCGCTGAAGGTCGGATCTATCCGGATCGGATACGCCGCCGCCGTGTCGTCCACCACGATGGCCAAACTCAGTGCGGAGTGCGGAGTCCGGAATGCGGAGTCCTCAGCCACCTCGGTCACTTCCATGCGGGCGGGCAATTCCTTGCCCGCGGCGTCCGTCACCCGCAACCGGCTGTAGGCTATCTTCCGACCCGATTCAGCCAGCACCAGTTGCGCGCCCGCCGCCGTCCGTTCCACCTGTGCCCCGCTCACCGCCAGTTCCAATCGCAGCTCATCGGACCCCTCTCCCCGGCCCTCTCCCCACGCCGTGGGGAGAGGGTGTGTTCGTTGGCCACTCGCCGATGCCCAGACCACCTCTCCCCACGCCGTGGGGAGAAGGCGACCGGCAGGTCGGGAGAGGGGTTTTTCCAATACCACAAAATCCTGGCGCACACCGTCCATGCTGACGGTGTATTCTTCCACCAAACCCGGACGTTCATACCGCACCGTCTGATCCGCTACCGTCACCGTTCCCGTCCGCGCCAATGGCCGGGACGCAGCGCAGCAAGACGTTGTGGCCTCCTCACCCCGGCCCTCTCCCCATGCGATGGGGAGAGGGTGACCGTCAGGTCGGGAGAGGGGTTTTTCCAATACCACAAAATCCTGGCGCACACCGTCCATGCTGACTGTGTATTCTTCCACCAAACCCGGCCGCTCATACCGCACCGTCTGATCCGCCACCGTCACCGTTCCCGTCCGCGCCAATGGGCGGGACATCGCACCGCAAGACGTAGTGGCCTCCTCACCCCGGCCCTCTCCCCACGCCGTGGGGAGAGGGTGACCGTCAGGTCGGGAGAGGGGTTTTTCCAATACCACAAAATCCTGGCGCACACCGTCCATGCTGACGGTGTATTCTTCCACCAAACCCGGACGTTCATACCGCACCGTCTGATCCGCC
>Ga0208459_1001890_pt1 | contig 18811 bp, 22 predicted proteins | sample AD_UKC087_MetaG_FD_184433 | JGI IMG/M metagenome (GOLD analysis project Ga0208459, IMG submission 184433) | Active sludge microbial communities of municipal wastewater-treating anaerobic digesters from USA - AD_UKC087_MetaG (SPAdes) (version 2) | ecosystem: Engineered > Bioreactor > Anaerobic >... | reverse complement strand
GGGAAGCGCCTCGCATCCTTTACTGGATGATGATATAGTCCACCCCATTAAGAAATTAGTGGATAAGTGTAACCAATTGGTCGTCGGTTCGAATCCGACCCCGGGAGCCAAGACATTTTTGGTGTTTAAGACCGACATATATCGTCTAAAATTAGCCAAAAAACAAGAAAGTCTGACTTATGTCAGATTTTTTTGTTTTTGTCAAATAGTCCATGAAATAAGGCGATTTTTGGTTCGAATCCGATTGCTGGGCTATCTTGGACAGTAAATGACCTACTAAAGAGGCTTTTTGTTATATTGGTTTGTGGTGTTTTTTTAGTTAATCTACTTTAATGGCATAAATTATGGTATGATAAAAGTAGAATAAACAATTTTGATTTTCATAAATATGGGCGAAGAATTTGCTAAAATATATTTAGATAAGGTTATTGCTACTTACAAAAGTGGCCAAGCAACTGAACATTCTTATAGACCGTTTCTCAAGGAGTTGTTTGAAAACATAACCTCTTTAGATGTTCATAATGAACCAAAAAGGAGTGAGTTTGGCGCACCTGATTTTGTCTTTATTAAAGATAAAAGAATTGTAGTTTCCTATGCTGAAGCAAAAGACATAAACATTTGTCTTAATGACATAGAGAAAGGTGAGCAGATGATACGTTATTATGGCTATACTAATATTATTTTGACTAATTCGTTAGAGTTCAGGTTCTATAAGAGTGGTCAGAAGTGCTATGAACCGATTGAAATCGCTAAGTTAAAAACAGGTGAGATATCAATTATTGAAGATAATTTTGAACTTCTAGAGGATACCATTAAGGATTTTATTAATGAAGCCAATGAGCCAATAAAATCTGGTATCGTTTTAGCCAAAGTTATGGCTGGCAAGGCTCGTCGTATTCGTGATAATATTAAAAATTTTTTAAGCGTCAAGGATGATCCACGAAATAATGAACTGCTTTCTGTCTATAACGTTATTAAGCAACAGCTTATTGCTGACCTAGATTATAGTAAGTTTGCTGACATGTATGCTCAGACAGTTGTTTATGGTTTATTTGTTGCTCGTTACCATGATAAAAGTACAGCCAATTTCTCACGTCAAGAAGCTCGTGATTTAGTGCCGGCCTCTAATCCGTTTTTGCAGCATTTCTTTGATCATATAGCCGGACCGTCTTTCGATAAGAGAATAGAATTTATAGTTAATGAGCTCTGCGAGGAATTCGTTCATGCTGATGTATCTGCTATTGTCCATGATTATTATAAAGTTGATAAAGATTCTAGTCGTGATCCAATTATTCATTTTTATGAAGATTTTTTGCAGGAATATGATCCAGCAGAACGTAAAAAGATGGGTGTCTTTTATACTCCATTACCGGTTGTTCAGTTTATTGTTCGATCCATTGATGATATTTTAAAAAAAGAGTTTAATTTACCGCAAGGTTTAGCTGACACCTCTAAGACGGAGATTACTAGATTTGTTCAAGGTAAGAAGTGTAAAGAACAGGTTCACAAAGTTCAAATACTTGATCCAGCGACAGGTACAGGAACATTTCTTAATGAAGTTATCTTACATATTCACAAAACGTTCATTGGGCAAGAAGGCCGATGGAGTAGTTATGTTTCCAGTGAACTATTGCCACGACTTCATGGGTTTGAATTAATGATGGCGTCTTATACTATAGCCCATCTTAAACTATCAACAACGATTCAGGAGTCAGGGGCGGGTATAGATAAAGCTCGCCTAGGGATTTATTTAACTAATACGTTAGAGGAGCCTAAAACATTTGATGGTTCTCTTTTTGCAGGATTGGGTTTAGATAAGGCCATTACAGAAGAATCAAGGCTGGCCAACAACGTTAAAGAAGATTTGCCGGTTATGGTGGTGCTTGGAAACCCTCCTTATTCAGGTGAATCAAACAATAATTTTGAGTATGCAAATAAACTGGTGGATAAATATAAATTTGAGCCAGGCGGTGCGGGAAGATTAAAAGAAAGAAATCCAAAGTGGATAAATGATGATTATGTTAAATTCATAGCATTTTCTGAAGGATTAATAGAAAAAAATGGTGAAGGAATTTTGGGTTTTATTACCAATCATAGCTATCTTGATAATCCAACTTTCCGTGGAATGCGCTGGCAACTTACGCAGACTTTTGATGAGATTTATATAGTTAATCTTCACGGTAACGTTAAAAAGAAAGAAAAGCATCCAGACGGAAGCAATGATGAAAACATTTTTGCTATACAGCAGGGTGTCGCAATAATTATTGGTGTAAAAAGAAAAAACAGAAGAGTTGAAAAAAACGCCTCTGTCTTTGTTGCTGATATATATGGCAAGAGACATAGCAAATTCACCATTCTCAATAATGGTGATATTGGTTATAAAAAAATTACTTTAGATACAAAACAATATTATTTCATTGACAAAGATATAGAGGGAAAAGATGAGTATGACAAAGGATTTTCTGTAAACGAATTATTTACAGTTAAAAATGTAGGAATTGTAACTTCCGCTGATAGTATTTTAATTGCACAATCAAGGGAGGAATTATTAAAGCAGCTTTTTAAAGCAAAAGAGATTAATAGTAATAACAAAACAATCCAAAAACTTAAAAATGAGGATATTGATGAGGGTAAAATACGCCCTATAACCTATAGGCCATTTGATAACCAATATATTTATTATGAACCGAAAATAATTGAGCGAGCCAGATATGAGGTGATGCAGCATTTATTAGATAGAGACAATATAGCACTATTAACGAAAAGGCAATCCAAACAAGATTTTAGTTATGTTTTTTTATCTGATCGATTGGCGGAGAGTTGTATTTTTGAAAGTGCTTTTGCTAACAATACGGTTTCTCCACTCTATTTATATGAAAATGGTTTAAAAGTGTCGAATTTCAAAAAAGAAATTGTTATTGAGATAGAAAAAATAGTTGGCGAAACAACACCAGAGAATATTTTGGATTATGTTTACGCTGTCTTGCATTCACCTGATTATCGTAAAAAGTATAAAGAATTTTTAAAGACCGATTTTCCTCGCGTTCCATATCCAAGAAATAGACAGTATTTTGACAAACTTGTTATTTTTGGTAGAGAACTACAAGAGTTACATCTTTTTGAATCATCAAAGCTTGGTAGTCTTATTACTACTTATCCAGAAATTGGTGATGACACGATAGATAAAAAATGTTTGAAGTATAACAACGATAAAGTTTATATAAATAGCACTCAGTATTTTGGGGGAATTAAGGAAGAAGTTTGGAATTTTTATATTGGTGGCTATCAGCCTGCTCAAAAATGGCTTAAAGATCGTGCAGGTAGAAAATTATCTAGTGAAGAAATTGAACACTATCAAAAGATCATTGTAGTATTGTCAGAAACAATTAAAATAATAAACAACATTGACGTAATCTATAAAAATAGTTAGACACCTCTATTGAATCTTTATTATTTTTTTATTCTTCATCACCAGCTTGCTTTCTAGACAGCCTAAAACTTCTCGTTTTTCCATTATTGAACCTTCTCTAAGTACATATTTAGCATAGTTTCGTATATCAATTTCTTTTTGCTTATCAAAGTCGATGCCGGTTGCTCCTAACACACCCTTACTGAATTTATAATATCTCTCAATTTCTTCACTAAATTGTTGTTTGATTCCTAGCTCGTTTACATTGAGTTTGTCTATTAATTGAACCAGTTGTTCGATTAATTCTTCTTCTCTAATGTAGCCACCTTGGCAATGAATATCTCTAACCCGAGTACAGCCATAATAGACATATCTTTTAACTGTTTTATCGGCTCGTTTTTTGAATTTTTCTTCAGCGGTTATCCCTGATCCGCAGTGACCGCATTTAATAAGTTTAGTGAAGGCGTATTCACCACATTCATGGCGAGAGATATTATCGCGGCTTAATCGTTCATTGGCTTTTTCATAGAGCTCTTTAGAGATGAGGGGATCATAAGCTCCTTTGTACCACTTATCGCTACCAACTGGGTATTCAAACTCTCCATAATAAAAAGGTTCTTTGATGAGCATGTGAATTGTGCTGATACTCATGGTTTTATCGCCCCTAGTTTTAAAGTCTATATCTTCTTTAAGCCAGCGATATACTTTACGACAACTCCATTGTTCGTAGGCTACTTTTTCAAAGACTTGTTTAATTATTGGTCCACGCCTAGGATCAATCTGTATTCTCTTTTGCCCTTTATCTACGTATTTATCATGCAGGTAACCAATTGGTGCCATGCCTGGTCGCCAACCTTGTTCGCATTTAGCCCTTAAGCCTCGTTTAACGTTTTCACCCTTATGGTCGTTTTCTAATTTGGCTTGAGAGCCCAGAATCATTAAAAGGAATTTCTCATTAGGACTATTAGTGAACTTTTGACCATGAGTTCTTATCTCTATAATCTTACCTTGGTCCATCATATCGACAACAGCTCCTAAATCGCCAGCGTTACGGCTAAGTCTATCTGGTGCCCAGCAGATAATGCCATTAAACAGGTCTTTTCTAATATCTGCTAATAGCTTATTGAACACTGGCCTTTGTCCCGAATCTTTAGCTGAGTGACTTTCTTGTCTAATCTCGGTAATTTGAAGATTATCCCTAACAGCCATCTCTAGCATTTCTTTAATCTGAGAATCAATAGAAAGGGCTTGCCGTTCATCTTCTTCGCTTGATTTGCGTGCATAGAGGCAGTAGCGAATTGCTTGCTCTAGTGGCTTATCTTGAGGCCCTATGGAGTACCTCATTTCTGTCGCTTGAGTTTTTTGTTCCATATGTTGTGGTTAAAGGTTACTTACAACACTAATGAATGACGCAATATAGCAAGAAAGTCTAGGTTTAATGGGCTAATGGCATGACTTCAACGTTTGACTCTTATCTGTTATAATTTAGTATTGATAATTTAAAGGTCGATATCAATGAATAAATTTAGTATTTAATTAAGAACAATATGGAGAAAAGAAAACTATCGACAGTAAAACGTTTTCTAGAGAAGAAAGGGCTTGATCATGTGCCACGTAATAAGGAGGTCGATCACAAAATGCCCCTAAAAGACGGTGGAAGCGATACACTAAAGAATTTGCACCTCATTAGTGTAAAATCTCATAAAGAGAAAACGGCAAGAGAGGCGAGGGCTCGGGCCCGGGCCCGGGCAAAGAACAAATAGGTACTTGGAAAAAGTGTCTGAGTAGTTAGAGATTGATCGGCTGGAGAGAATAATTTATGGCTAAGCTGAGATAGCGCACGAAAAGCACACCTTCTATAAAAACACACCCGATTGGGTGTGTTTTTATTTTATAATGGATAGGCTTGATATAGGTAATGACTTTACTTTTAGGGGGTTTTAAGCTATATTTTAGATGCGAAACAACAAAACATATCGTGAAGCACGCGCCCGTTTAATGGGATGCCTTGGCTTGTTTGTATACAGGAACGGACACTCCGACCGCATACAAGTAAGCGTCTTCACGGACACTGATTGTTGTTTCGCAACAAGGTCGGGTGTCCGTTTTTGTTTCTTCGGACATCTGGCGATTATAATTAATGCGATAATTTATCGCCAAAACTATGAAGAAATGTCCATTTTGTGCCGAAGAAATTAATGATGAAGCAGTGAAGTGTCGACACTGCGGAGAAATGCTTAATAGTAGTGCTAATGCTACCAAGATTGCTGGCCGTTTCAAGAATAAGAAGCTAAAAAGGGCCAGTATCGGATGTTTGGTGTTTGCTGTTTTGATTTTCGTGATTATTTTCATTGCCGCTATCTCAGACAAGTCCAATAGTGGAGAAAAAGCAAATAGTTCAACTAGTGCACAGCAAAAAGCAAATAACATGAAGGTCGGAGACGAAGGCTATTTAAGGCTACCAGATGCTACCAGCACTGAGCAATTAATCTGTCTTGGTGAAACCAAGGAAGCGTATAATCAGATATCTAGATCCATAGCTGCCGGTGATTATATGGGGATAGTCCAGACAACTGGCGCTTTCTGCGTCGGTAATGGAACCAAGGTGCTATTAATTGAGAAGAGTTTTCCTTTAAGGAAAGTTAGAATTATTCAGGGTTCTCGAGATATCGATAGCGATAAAGCTGGAATAGCCGGTTATTTGCCATTAGAGTGGGTGGTTAAGGAATAACCTTATAGGTGTTCTTCGGGGAAGAAATGACGGTTAAAAGATTCATGTTCGGTTAATTCATGTTTTTGTTTAACGAGTTCTCTGGTTCTTTCGTTTAATACATAGTTATATCTATGATATTTGAGCCAAAAAATAAGGGCGGTTACATTATTTTCTTGAATTAACTTTATCAGTTTGCTTTCAGCAATATCGTTAACAGAAGCGACTCCCATAAGTTTAGCATCCTTGAATTCACGTCTGAATTCTGTGTCATTTTCCAACCACCGGTAAAGAGTACTTCTACTAATGTTTATTTGTTTACAGATATGACTGTCGATCGGTATTGTTTTAATCAGCTCTAATATTTTTTCTTTTATTATTCCTCGTCTTTTTTGGCTTACTTCTTGTTGTTTCATATTGTTAGTTTAAGTTTAATTTAATAGGTTCTTTACCGGTTAGTTTTGACCAGCGCCTAAGGATCACTTGGGCATATACCGGAGATTTTTCCATCAGGAAGCAACGTCTGCCAAGCTTAATTGAAGCCATCATCGAAGATCCGCTACCCCCAAAGGGTTCAAGAACCAATTGATTTCTTGTAGTTAGTACTTTTATATATGGAATAAGTATCTCTAGTGGCTTAGTGCCGAATATTATGGCTTGCCCAGATGATTTCTCATCTGCAGCATTGAACTCAATAAAATCGGTCGGGCAGTATTTCTTACCTTTGCCGTAGGATTCCCATTGAGGTTTACCAGAGATGGCGAACAGGGCGGTTTCATATTCATTTTCTAGCAACTCATCTTCTTTACTCAGATTTAATCCATCATGTGGATCGCTAGTTGCAACCATGGCAATGTCATATTTTGAGAAGAATTTATGTTTTGAAGCATAGCCCTGATTACGATTTGGTAGATGCCAGATGAGCATATTTCTTACTTTCCAATGGTTTTCCATCTCATTCCAAATGGTCCGCATGTTTTTCCAGTTTTCGTAGCAGATTATGGAGAAGTTATCTGCTTGGACTTTAGCGACGTTATTCATCCATAGCTCGGTGAAGTTATTTGGTAAACTTTCAGTCTCCAGATACCGCCGATTCTTTTTGGCTCCGAATCCAGTGGTTGCCTCACCGTGTCTGGATTTGCCATGTAAATAATCCAGTAAGTAAGGCGGATCGGTTATAACCATGTCAGCTTTTTGATCACCCATTAGCTTGAGCATGTCGGCCTCGATTGTGGAGTCGCCGCACATTAACCTAGAACCGTCTAATTCATAGACATCTCTTTTTTGGACACTAATTTCTTTAATGTCCAGCCGTGAAAGCTCCTTTTTTAAGTCGAACATTTCAGTTTCGTTTTCACTGTCATTGAATATAAAGTCGAGTTCTTCCGAGTTGAAGCCTATATCTGCCAGAAAGGATTCATCGAACTGGGCGAGCAGCTCTAAATTGAACTCACCTTGATTCTTGTTGAGCCTTAAATTGAGCTCTTTTTCTTTTTCCAAGTTGGGAATATTAACATAGACTACTGGGACTTCTGTAAAACCCAGCTCTCTAGATGTTTCCCAGCGGAATTTTCCACCGATAATCACATTAAAGCGATTCGGGTCGGAATTGACGATGAATGGATCAACTAGTCCAAAGCGTTTAATGCTTTCTTTGAGCTGTTCTTTGGCTTCGTCACTCCATTTGCGGGGATTGTACTCCGCAGGTTTGAGGTCAACTGAATTGACCATTTGGATTTTGATGTTTTCCATAACTTGTCGTTAGTAACTAAAAACCACCATGGTGGCGGCTTTAGTCTAACGAAAAATTTTTCCTAACCAGTTTCGGCTAAGGGAGCTCTTTAGAGGTAACGCTTTTTGTATTCATGAACTATCTTTCTAATGTTTTCCCAACTCGCATCTTTATCATATTTTTCAAAAACATAAGAAGATACTTCTTTATCTGCCCTAATATTATTATATACATTCTCGTCTTTTTTAAATATCCGTTGGGTGCTTTTTATGTCCTTGTATTTCTTATAGACATCTTTTTTAATATCGAAATTAAAATCCTCTTTATTCTTACCCCGATAATCAGGCAAAGATTTTTGCCATTCAACAATTTCAGGCCAGTGCTTAATAATATGCTCACGTCTTGTATTACCGTTTACTTTAATCCATAGTTCTAATTCTTTCGTCCCTTCATTTTTTTTGTAGTTCATTTCAAACAACGGCTGAATTATGTCTTTATGGCCAAAGATTAGATAGTCGAATAGCATTTTTGAGTAGATATTACGGTTTTTTGTTATACCGCACCTATCTAGAATCATCTCAAAATAATTATGGAACAAGACGGGAGGAAAAATGTCGTCACCAGGATATATAAAGTCATGGTCGTTGTTATGGCCCGTATTATTAATTTTTTCTACTATGTCTTTATCATTAATCATTTCCTGACGAATCATCCTTATTTTGTTTTGCCAGGCTAGGAAATCACCCAAGCTCTTAAAACCATCATCGGGTATTGGACAATTAAAAGAAGAGAATCTATTCTTGAGCCAGTTAATTATAGTTAAACAGGTGTCATTTTCCACTATTATCTTAGCTTGATAGTATTTATTGTCGTATATTATATTATCTGTTTTTTCTTCTTTCGCCATATTATTTTTTACTTTGTTTAGCTAAATATATTGTGATTATATTATTGACCAATGTCAAATTAAGTGGGAAAATAGTAATGATTTATGAATATAGAATTTGTTTCAAGTTAACAGTATGGATAATGAACAAGTTTTAATTAAGGCCATAGACAGTGGATGTTTAATCGATTTTTATTACGAAGATAAGCTGATTAGAAAAGCGGCTCCGCACGCTATTTATATAAGCCCAACTGGTAAAGAGAACCTAGATGCCTATCAATATGATGGATATACTAAAAAGGGAAATTTACCAGATTGGAGAATTTTCACATTATCAAAGATGGAAAATATTATAGTCTCGGATCAACTTTTTGGAGAAATCCAAGGCTATAATTCACATTCTTCAAAATATAATAAATATATTCATAAGATTTAGTCCATGCGTATTACTGCTTCAAAACTGTATAATTTCATTCAGTGCGAACACCGTGTTTGGCGTGATCAGCATGGTCCCAAGGATGAATTAATCACAGAAACTAACCCATTTGTTCAGATGTTGTGGGACAAGGGGGTTGCTTATGAAAAAGAGGCTATATTAAAAATGGGCGAATATGCGGATATGTCCGGTATGAATTTTGAGTATGCGGCCGAACTCACAATAACTGCGATAAAAAATCAAGTCCCTTTAATATATCAGGGTGTTTTAGTTTATGAAGACCTTATGGGTATTCCTGATTTATTGAAGTTGATGCCTGATGGTAATTATATGCCGATAGATATCAAATCAGGCATGGGACTCGAAGGCGTAGATGAAGAAGATGGTGATGATGGAAGACAGAAGAAGCATTATGCTGTCCAGTTGGCTTTATATTCTGAAGCTTTAAATGGACTAGGGTTTGAGAATAAAAGACAGGGGATAATTTTGGATATAAAAGGCAATGATGTTTTATATGATTTGAACTTGCCAATGGGTAAGATAACCAAGATAAGCTATTGGGATTATTATGAGGATATAAAGAATAAAGTTAGAATATTATTAGATAATCAAGCGCAGAATAAGCCAGCAATGGCTGGTATTTGCAAACTTTGTCCTTGGTATAATAGTTGTAAAAAATGGGTAATAGACAACGATGATCCTACCGGATTATTTTATGTTGGCCGCAGTAAGCGTGATATTTTATATGAAGATTTGCAGATTAGTACAATTGATGAAATTTTGAAATTGGACATAGAAGACTTAATGGAACAAAAGGAGAAGGATAAGACATTTCTAAAAGGAGTTGGAAGAAAAACGATTAGTAAGATTATTGATAGGGCCAATGTTTTAAAAAATATTAAGAAGCCAGTTTTATACGAAAAGATAGAGTTTCCTGAAGTATCTTATGAATTGTTTTTTGATATTGAAGATGATCCGACTAGAGAATTTGTTTATCTTCATGGTGTCTATGAAAGAGGACCACAAGGGGAAAGGTTCTTAGACTTTACAGCTAAAGAGATAACACCAGAAGCAGAAAAAGAAGCCTGGTCTAACTTTTGGAAGTATATTAAAAGCTTACCTCAGGATGATTATTCCGTTTATTATTATTCACCACATGAAAAAACTACCTATAAGCGAATGCAAAAAATGTATCCCGATGTAATTTCAGAAAATGAAGTCGAGACTTTTTTTGAAAGTCCTAATGTCATTGATTTATATCATATAGTACTAAAATACACCGATTGGCCGGTTGGCAGTTATTCCATTAAATATTTAGCTCAATATTTAGGTTTTAGTTGGCGCGATGCAACCCCATCCGGTGCATTATCCATTCAATGGTTTAATGAATATATAGAAACTAAAGACCCTAAGAAGCTAGAAAGGATTTTGCTTTATAATGAAGACGATTGCAAAGCGACGATGGTTTTAAAAGACGGTATTAACAAATTAAGTGAAGAATTTAAATAATTGATAGTTTGCTTTTTCCTGAATTATCTGTTATTATAATAATATAGTTAACAATTTAACTTTGCGCTAAGGATAATAGCGCCATTTATTTCTCCTTATTACATAAGGTGGGCAACCAGGGAAATCTGCTGGGAGCTAGATGAAGTAAATGACTAATCGTTAAGGCGGTTGGGAGATTTCAATCTAAGAGATAGCAATATCTTTTGATTAAATCTCTTAGCCGCTTTTTTCTTTGTTAAAAGGTCGAATACCTCAGTTAAAGACTGGGGGCAATAAAGAAATGTGTGGCAATTAATAAACTAACAATAAAATTTATGAAAAACTTAATTCAAAAAGCCATACTAATGGCAATGGAAGCTCACAAAGGTCAAGTTCGTAAGGGAGATGGAAAAACTCCGTATATTCTTCATCCGTTAGAAGTCGGTATAACCTTGTCATATTATACTGCCAGTGAAGAATTAATCGCGGCTGCAATCTTACATGATGTTATTGAAGACAGCAGTATTAAGGCCAGTGAAATTAAACAAGAGTTTGGCGAAGATGTGTGTGATGCTGTTGAGCTTTTGACGGAGAATAAAAAAATTGAAGACTGGGCTGAGCGTAAGGCAGAAAATCTCAACAGACTATCTCAAAACAAAACGATTTATATTATTAAGGCAGTTGATTCTCTAGTTAATATGAAAGAATTGTTTGCCCTAATAGAGGATCAAGGAGAAGCCGTTTGGAAAAGATTTAATGCATCAAAAGAAATGAAAATGGCATATTTTGAAAAGATTTTTAATGAAATCAAGGCAGATTTACCGGCAAGCTTACTAGAGCAATATGTTTCGACTATGAAAGATCTGCAATATTCTCATTTAATTCATCATGAGACACAGGAAATTGGTTTCTAACCTTTGCTTTGTTTTAATCAATATGGCGATTGATTAAGGGGAGTGTTATAATTAAAATATTAGATTAAAACATTGGATACAACAACCAATTAATTTAGCTGAGTTTAATAGATGAATATTTATCTCGACATTGATGGAGTGCTAATAACCAAAGATGGCCAACCAGCCAATTATGTTGGTGAGTTTTTGGAATACATGGTTAGCAATCATGATGTTTATTGGCTGACTACTCATTGCCAAGGTGATAATCGGCAAGTTATACGATACCTTGCCAACAAATTACCAAAAGAATGTTTTCAGTTTTTAGATAAGATTCAGCCAACATCCTGGAAAACCCTTAAAACAGAGGCAATAGATTATACTAAGGAATTTCTTTGGTTTGATGACTATATAATGCAATCTGAGATAAATATTTTAGAGCAAAATAATGTTTTACGGTCTTTTGTTCAGATTGATTTAAAGAATGAACCGGATAAATTAAAAGATGTAGAAGAATTAGAATCATAATACGACTAAGTATATAAATAAAATTAAAAATGAATTTTTGAAATAATTATATGCCCAACAAAAGAAAGAAAGAAAGTAATAAAAATCATCGGGGTAATGCAAGTCAATTTTTTGTGGCTGGTGAATTATGTCGCATGGGTTTAGTGGCGGTTGTTACGCTTGGTAATTGTCCGAATACTGACATATTAGTTAGCAATAAACAGGGGACTAAATTTGCACACGTGCAGGTTAAGACTTTTGTGCCAGGAAATAAAACTTGTCCCGTAGGCATAAAGGCTGAAAATAATTATGGAGACAATTTCTTTTGGGTGCTAGGCGGAATACCCGAGCATGGCCAAGATAGTGAATTTGTTTATTACATATTGCCGTCTTACGATATGTCTAAAAATGTGGGTGAGTGTCATAAAAAATGGCAAGAAACACCTGGACGTAATAATAGGCAACATAGCCAGGACACAACAATGAGAACAGTGCCAATACCTCCAGCGACTGAGTATGGTTGGGATTTAACGCAATATAAAAATAGGTGGGATCTAATTTTTAATAAGTTGGCTGAATAATTTAATATAACAATGATAAGCGTATTTCAAACATTGATATTATCAGTATCACCAAGTAAGTATTAAAATTTATAAAGGATTTTTATAGAGCTAATAACAATAATATGAACAAATCAATTAAGGCAAAGATCACTAAGTTATCGCCGTTAATAATTGTTTATTTCCTATTTCTAATTAAGTTTATCAGCAATCTAGACTATGAGGCTGTTATAGTTCTAATAGCTTTGATCCCATTAATTGTCTATATATTTAACAAAGACCCAAAGATAGAGAGAATACTGCGTTATTTTTTATATCTATCTGTGGCTGGTCTCGCGGTTTACATATATGACTTATTTTTAATGGCTCAGCACTGGTTTTTTTTCTGTATAAGAAATTATGCCGATGGAGATTATTCTATTGCAACAATTTGGAGTTTTCTTAAGTCGGTGCAGTTTTATATCTACGACCTTAAATACTTGATTTACGTTGGTATTATATTCCTGGCTATTAAGAATAAGAAAAGAGAGATGGCATCGTTATTACCTATGGCTAAATATTTTGGTTTAATATTAACCGGGGTTGTTATCTTATTTATGCTTCTGTTTATTTAGCTCATATATTAAAGAAACTTATTAATTATTTTGTTAAACGAATTAACATGAAAACTATTTCTGAATTAAATGGCAAGACGTGGTATAGGCTTTTAAAAGTTTTATATATATTGTTTATTTTGCTAGTATTTACTGGATTGGTGGTTTTTATTTATGATGAAAATAGCAGTAGGTTTAATATTAACAAGTCTTATATTTCTTGTGATAATGGTAAAAATCTATCCCTTGTAGAAAGTAATATTATTTTGGATAAGAATGGCTTTGTTGACTATAAAAACGAGGAAAAACTTAGTGCTTTATGCGATGGATTAAAAGCAGACGTTTTGATTAGTGAAGACTTATGGGGGGACTCACTTAGCTGGAAAATCATAAGGTATTACGATAATAAGATTTGGAACACAATAGGGTTTTCTATTATTATATTATTAGTCATTGTTGTCATTAATGAGATTATAAGGAGAGTTTTTTATTATATAGTTTTAGGAACATTGAAACCAAATAATAAATAAGTGTCTCTGGAGGAGAGCACAGTTATTAAAATATAAAATATTAATCATATTTCTATGACCAAGAGACAAGTCGAAGAAGAGGAGCGTTACGAAGATGATTGTATATTTAACGAAGAAGCTTTTGATATGGAAGATCTTGAGAATAGAATTGATGTCTTAGAATCTCGTCAAGAAAAGAGTGATGGTAGTTGTGTCAGGTTTATATATACTCCGGGTTTAGTTTTAGCTATGATTTTATCTTATGAAACTAATCAGTCTATCCTTTGGTCTTTAGTACACGGCTGTTTGTCTTGGGTTTATGTTATTTATCGAATGTTCTATTAATTTGAGCAATCAAAAACGATAATAACAGGTACCCCAAATCTTTGACATTTTCTTGAACTAATAATATATGAAGAAATCAAATAGAATTGTAGTAATATCCTTGGTATCTATTTTGTTAGTATCTTTACTTTTTATTGTAATTCTTAGAGAAAAGAAAACAGGAAAGGACGAAAAACAAAATGCTCCCCAAAGAGAAGTTGATATTTTATATAATCAATACATAACCGATACCGAGAATAAAGAAAAAGAATTAGATTCCTCGGTGAAACAAAGGGAGGATTTAAAATTGGTTAATGTTAAAAATATATATGATGATTCATTAGAAAACGATAATCCAACATTTCCTTCATTAGACTGTGGCAAAGAAAAAGTTGAATTTACACTTATTCCAGACCCATACAGAAAAGAAGCCGACGAAAATCTTATCTTTGAAGATCATATTGGAACTCAAGTAATAAATAAAGCAAATAATAAAATAATTCAGAAAGAAGAAGTATTATATAGATTTTTAGGCATATCAAAGTTTACATTTAGAAATACTGATTATTATATAACAGAAGAATATACTGGTGGTGCTCATTGTTGTTCTGAACAAAGGGTGATTAGTTGTAAAGATGGCAAGGTAAATATTGGTGGGGCGGTTGATTTTGCTAGTAATGGTGGACTAGGGGACTTCTTTATAAAGAACAATCAAGTGTATTTTACAAAGATAGTCGGTGTATTCGATTATTTTAATCTTAGCTATTCTCAATCTGGAGGAATGGAGTTTCCAGCTTTTTATAAATTGGATATAAATTCTAATAAATTTATTAATGCTTCAAATGAATTCCCAGAGTATTATTCTGAATTAGTAAAACAACAGAATGAATGGTTGGTTAAACTAAAGAATTATCAACCAAGTTTTTTTAATGGCGCCGAAGAACTGTGGTATTACCCGTTAATAAAAAGATTAACCGCAAGTTATTTATCAGGAGAAAATGAAGAAATCTATAAAAAACAATTTGTTGATGACTTTAATTATTTTATAGACGATTCTTTTGTGGGCAAGCAACAGTTTTTATTTCCTATCGCAAAGAAAGACATTGAAAATATTTTTAATGATGCGATGAAAATTCTGATTGATAACGACAGAGATGCTACAACTGGAATATTATTAATGGACAAATATAAATATATTAAATAAACAGCCAAAGGAGAAGATCTTGGTATTTGGTTGTCGTTTAAACTTTTAAATTGACAGTAATTGTGTAGAAAAAAATTGGCACCCGGCAAACCCTAAACAGCACTGCTATTTACATTTAGAAATTTGCGTAATAATAATGTGGATATAACATAATCTCATTATGTCCAAACCAAACGCTTCTAATCGTAAGAAAATAATTGTTGCCATTAACTCTATAGAAGAGGCCTTTGAAAATAGTTTATTCCATAAAGATTCTAATATCGTCTATATTAAAACAAGCCTCCTTTCAGAATGGGTAACAAATAAAGGTGATGGATTTGTTTCCAAAACGTTTGGCGACAAAAATATAGACATGTTTTTAACTTTTATATATAAAGATGGAGACAAAGAATTTAAGAGAGATAATTTAGAAAACAAGATTTTAGATTTCAAGTTATGTCGGCTATTAAATCAAGAAGAAAAATAGCAATTATTTCTTTTACTTTACTTATTGTAATAGTGATTATTTTTTATTTATCAAACATAAGAAATACCTTTCATCTATCCTATAATCAAGTTGTTAAATCAGTGGTGCTTGATTCAGAAGAATACAGTTACTATAAGAGCACTTATGATAACCAGGTCATCGAGTGGCAGGGAAAGATTAGTCACGGGTACACACAAATTACTGGTATTAAATTCTGCATTATAGATGATGAGCATCAAGAAGTTGACATACATGAACCTTGCGATTGGTTTTGGGCATTATCTGACGAAACACAAGACGCAGATATAGTAGATATTAATCCCAGTTGGGATGGTAATTGGGTTGACTATATTCTCAAGTACTACAAAGTCCCTTTTGATCAAAATTCTAATTTTTATAATGAGGTATACCAAATAAAAGGGAGGATAAATGGTGTTGATTGCGCCGCTAGTGACAGATGCGCTCCGGATATTGAAATTATAAACATTACAAAGAAAAAATTAAATTTAAAACTATGGATATGGCAACAAGAACTGAAAATAATTAATGCTCTAAAAGCATAAATATGCCAACAAAAGTTAAAATTGTTATTGATGATATCACGACTATTGTAGTAGACGCCATTGTTAATGCTGCTAATGAATCATTACTTGGCGGTGGAGGAGTTGACGGTGCTATACATCGCGCTGCTGGGCCACGATTATTAGAAGAATGTAAATTACTAGGTGGCTGTCAAACTGGTGAGGCTAAAATTACTAGAGGATATAACCTCCAAGCTAATTTTATAATTCATACTGTTGGCCCTTTCTATGGTCAAGAAAATGGCCATGAAGAAGAATTATTGGCCTCCTGCTATCAAAATAGTTTAGTTGTTGCGAAAGAGAATAAAATTAAAACTATTGCTTTTCCTTGTATATCTACGGGGGTTTTTAGATTTCCTCGAGATAAAGCCGCGGGGATAGCTATAAAAACAATTAAGAATTTCATTAATGACTATCCAAATATATTTGAAGAGATAATTTTTATTACCCATGAAGAACTAGATTTCGCAATATACAATAGCATTATAGAAAAAGGAGGGGAGATAGAGCTATATCTTAGTCCTAACGACATTTCCCTTGTTTAATCTATTCGATATGTTGAAAGGTTTTAATAATTTTATAACCGTAAAACAACTAAAGAATCCAGAATTCAATTGGAAGGATATTCCTAGTGAAAGAGGTGTATATGTTGTTGTTTATAAAAAGACTGGAATGCCTGAATTTAAAGAAATAGGCACCGGTCCAGTATTGTGGGGAGGCAGGATAGTTAATGTTTCTGTTGAAGAATTAAAAATTAAATGGGTTGATTGTGAAAATAGTGAAAACCAAATTATATATATTGGAAGAGCTAGCAAGAAGAACACCTTAAGAAAGAGGATAAAGTCATATATTAAGTTTGGTTCAGATAAAAGCTCATCTCACTATGGTGGTCGCTATATTTGGCAAGTCGTTGACTCAAATGATTTAGAGGTTGGCTGGAAAGAATGTGATGATCCAGCAGAAGAAGAAAGAAATATGCTTAATAAATTCAAAGATGAACATAACCAAAGATTTCCTTTTGCCAATCTAAAGAGCGGCGATAAATTAAATGGTTAATGAATCTAGAAAAGGCAGTTAAGAATATTAATCGGTCTTTAAACAAAAAACAGCCGCCGACATTTAGTCCGATATGGATAAAATATCGTTGCCGAGTGTCCTATGAATTTATAATAAATAATGTTAAAAATGAACTTAGTGAGCCAGATTGGGACTTAGTCGTTTCCAGATTAGACAGATGGAATCAGAAATCGTGGATGAAGGGAATTAAAAGAAAAACAGTTAAATTGTATAAGAACGAAACTGAATTAAGCGCTGTATTATCTAGCTATGATGACAAACTGTATACATTTTTGGCACATAGAGATAAAGAGGATAAAGTTATCTGTGATTGGATAAGTATAAGGTTAGTGAGGATGGCTCAACAAGGAAATATTCTAGCTAAAGAGAAGATAACCGGTTTGCTAAAGTATACCATTAGTCAGTGGATTGAATGTAGTAAGTATCTATCTGTTTGGAATGGTTATGATGATTTGATAGATAAATATATTGATATCTGTATTCGTAGATTTCGTTACGCTGGATCATTTCTCGGGTATTTATATAGGACACTTGAATATGCTGGACGAGGATTGGTTCCGTTAAAGAAGTTCTCCTTAGATGATGTTTTAAAAAGCACCAACAAAAGAATTATAGATAACTTTAAAATAAATATATGAAAAAAATATATTTCGTCACTAATAATGATTATAAATTTCGAATTGCTGTTAATGCTCTTAATGGCTCTGGTTTTGAATTGATGCAAAAGAATATTGATACTCCAGAAATTCAAAGTGATGATATCAATGAGATTGCTGCTTATTCAGCTCAATGGGCCGCTAATAAGTTAAAACACCCGGTTGTTTTGACTGACGCCGGATGTTTTATTGAAGCTCTCAATGGTTTTCCTGGCCCCTTTATTAAATATGTTAATGATTATTTAACAGCTCAGGATTTCTTAAACTTAATGGTCAACAAAAAGAACCGTAAAGTCATTTTTAAAGAGTGCTTGGCTTATTGTGAACCAGGTAAAGATCCTGTTTTATTTACCTCTATAGCCAGGGGAACAATTTCTAGTAAATTAGGAAAAGCGGGGAGAACAGCTATTAACGAAATTTTTATTCCAGATGGTTTTAATAAGCCTGAATCAGAAATATCTATTGATCAAATGGTTGGTTTTTGGAACAAACACCTCAAGGGTTTTGAATTGTTAGCTGATTATTTAAAATAAGGTTTATAAGGTCTTTTATAGTGTCCCATTTGTCCCATTTTATCTTCAAAAGTCCGTCCGACTCCCGTTATTTAGTCTTTAGAATAACCTTTGAAAACCCCTTATAAGTCGCCAGTTGGTGGGTTCAAGACCGTGCTGGGGAGCCAACAATATTTTGGTGTTTAAGATCGACACACGTCCGGTTTCTTCAAAATTAGTGTTTTGAGCAAAAAGCATCCCTAAAGGGATGTTTTTTGCTTTGATTCTT